>Ga0214921_10011811_pt1 | contig 10547 bp, 10 predicted proteins | sample LL1505_MetaG_FD_177992 | JGI IMG/M metagenome (GOLD analysis project Ga0214921, IMG submission 177992) | Freshwater microbial communities from Lake Lanier, Atlanta, Georgia, United States - LL-1505 | ecosystem: Environmental > Aquatic > Freshwater > Lake | place: USA: Georgia | collected...
GCACCTTCAGCGAATACACCGTGGTGGCCGCAGTGTCGCTCGCCAAAATCAACCCTGCTGCGGATCCGCAAAAGGTCTGCCTGCTGGGCTGCGGCGTCACCACCGGCCTGGGCGCGGTCAGCAACACCGCCAAAGTCAAGGCCGGCGACACCGTGGCGGTGTTCGGCTTGGGCGGCATCGGCCTGGCCGTGGTGCAAGGCGCACGCATGGCGGGGGCGGGGCGCATCATCGGCATAGACACCAACCCCGGCAAGTTCGATCTGGCCCGCGTCATGGGCGCGACCGACTGCATCAACCCGGGCGAATTGGACAAGCCCATACAAGAAGTCATCGTCGGCATGACCGACGGCGGTGTCGATTTCAGCTTTGAGTGCATCGGCAATGTGCACGTGATGCGCGCCGCGCTGGAGTGCTGCCACAAAGGCTGGGGCGAGAGCATCATCATCGGCGTGGCCGGTGCCGGCCAGGAAATCAGCACCCGCCCGTTCCAACTGGTCACCGGCCGCGTCTGGCGCGGCAGCGCATTCGGCGGCGTCAAAGGCCGCACCCAGCTCCCCGGTATGGTCGAACAAGCCATGCGCGGCGACATCGCGCTAGACCCCTTTGTGACCCACACCATGCCCCTGGAGCGGATCAATGAAGCCTTTGATTTGATGCACGAAGGCAAGTCGATTCGGACGGTGATCCACTTTTAGATGCTGCGGGTCTTGGTGCCCAGCCCTTCTACACGGCGGGGCAGGTCGATAGGCAGGACGGTCCTTGCTGGCCGGGCCCATCTCCGCCTGGCGGCTGGTTGAGCCGCTACTGCCCGGCGCAAGCAGCCGCCGCCTTGTAATAACATGAACCCTAGCCACGCAATCCCGCATTCCGACCTACCAAGCACAAGCCACCATGCACGCTGATGAATTTGAGTTGTACGACCTGCGGGTGGAAGTCGTGGTGCACGACGACCGCAAAATCCAGTGCAACGCCCGGGTTGGCGATTACTTTGAAGTGCGCGGCGAGGTGCTGCATTTTCCCGAAGGCCAGGGTTTTTCCATGTATTCGCTGGCCGCGCTCTTGCCGCTCTTGCCGGCCAAGCAGCGCCCCACACACGCAGCGGATTGGATGAGCACCGACGCCGAAGTCGCCTGCCCGGACCCGCATTGCCCCACCCGCTTTCGCATCACCCGCCTGGGCACACGCAGCTTCCGCCACAGCGACACTACGGCGGTCCCCATGCCGCAGGCCCTATGAGCGCCGCCATCCCTACGGTTGAGACGGTAGCGCTGGCACCGGCTTACCGCATCGCGCGGGTGATACGGGGCGGCTGGCAGCTTGCGGGCGACCACGGCCCGGTGGAGCGCGAACGGGCGATTGCCGACATGGGCGTTTTTCTGGACGCCGGTATGAACACGGTGGACGGGGCCGACATTTACACCGGCGTCGAAGAGATGTACGGCGCGTTCAACCGCGCCCGCCGCGCAGCCGGTTTGCCGCGCCTGCAAGTGCACACCAAGTTGGTGCCCGACTATGCCGACCTGGCCACGGTGGACCCGGCCTATGTGCGGCGCATCATCACCCGATCCTTGCAACGCCTGGACACCGATTGCCTGGACCTGGTGCAGTTCCACTGGTGGGACTACAGCGTGCCGCGCTATGTGGAAACCGCGCTGGCTTTGTATGCGCTGCAACAAGAAGGCCTGATCGCCCGCATAGGCGGCACCAACTTCGACCCCGCGCACGCGCTGGAGATCATGGACGCCGGGGTGCCGCTGGTTAGCATGCAGACCCAGTATTCCCTGTTGGACCGCCGCCCGGCGCATGCCTTGGCCGCCATGGCAAAAAGCCACGGCATGCAGCTGCTGTGTTACGGCACGCTGGCCGGGGGCTTCCTGTCCGCGCACTGGCTGGGCCAGCCCGAGCCGCAAGCGCCGCTGGCCAACCGTTCGCTGGTCAAGTACCAGCTCATCATCCAAGAGTTCGGCGGCTGGGCGGCATTCCAGGCGCTCTTGCAGGCCCTGGACCAGATTGCCCGGCGTCATGCCGTGAGCCTGTCCAGCGTGGCGGTGCGTTGGGTGCTGGAGCAGCCTGGCGTGGCAGCAGCGATTGTGGGCGCGCGCTACGCCGACCGTTTGGCCAGCACCTTGGAAGTTTTCCGCTTCGCGCTCGATGCCGCAGACCACGCGCTTTTGCAAGCGATATTGGACGCCTGCCCGGGTCCTGCCGGAGAGCCCTATAGTCTGGAGCGCGACAAGACGGGGCCGCATGGCCGCATCATGAAGTACAACCTCAACAAATCCTGATTTCAACAACCCACCCTGGAGACCCTCACCATGCGCTATGTGCTTTCTGTTACCACTGCGGCTCTGCTGGCCGGCCTGGGCGCAACGCCCGCTATGGCCCAAACACCGTCGTGCACCCACACCGTGGGCATGGTGGTCTCGCTCACCGGCGCTGCCGGCCGCTACGGCCAGGCCGCGAGCAAATCGGTGGAATTGGCTTTCAACGATTTGAATAAAGCGGCGGGCAGCGCTGGCATCGCTGGCTGCAAGCTGGCCTTTGATGTGCGCGACGCGCAAAGCCAGGGTTCGGTCGCGGTGGACCAGGCGCGCCAGTTGGTGGACCTGAAGAAGACGCCGGCCATCATCGGCGGCATCATCAGCTCGGTGTCCATCCCCATGGTCACCTCGGTCACTGCGCCCGCCGGTGTGGTGCAAATTTCGCCCGCGTCGTCTTCGCCCACGCTGACCAAGCTGGCGCTGGAAGGCAAGACCGGCGGTTGGTTTTTCCGCACCATCACCAGCGACGCGCTGCAAGGCACGGCGGCTGCCAAATACGCGCTGGACCAGGGCTTCAAAAGCCTGACCGTCATCCACGTCAACAACGATTTCGGCGTCAACATGGTCGCTGAATTCCGCCGCGCCTATGAAGCGCTGGGCGGCAAAATTGTCGATGTCACGCCCTACAACCCCGAGCAATCGTCGTACAACGCCGAAGTCACCAAGGCCCTGAAGACCGATCCGGCTGCGCTGTACTTTGTCGGCTACCCCGGCGACGGCACCACCATCATCCGCACCTGGGTGCAGCAGGGCGGGCCGCAGAAGTTTTTGTTCAACGACGGCATGAATTCGCCTGACTTCATCAAAGGCGTGGGCGCGCAGTACCTGACCAACGCATACGGCACATCCTCCGGCACCACGACCACCGAGTCCACCGCCTACTTCACCAAAGCCTATCCCGCCATGAGCGGTGGTTTTGACGCGCAAGCCCCCGCAGCCGTGCAGGGCTTTGATGCGGCGGCCATCCTGGGCTTGGCCATCGCCCACGCCGGCAAGTTCGAAGCCGCTGCGATCCGCGACAGCATCCGCAAAGTCACCGCTTCCGGCGGCGAAGTGGTGCACGCAGGGCCTGAGGGTTTTGCCCGCGCCCTGGAGCTGATCAAGCAGAAAAAGCCGCTGCGCTATGTGGGCGTGATCGGCCCGGTGCAGTTTGACAAGAACGGGGATATCGCCGGTCCTTTCCGCACCTGGAAAATCGCCAACGGTGAAGTGGTCACGGTCGGACAAATGACCACGGACGACGTGCAGGCCATCCAAGCCAAGATGAAATGAGCCTGACTGTGGGCGCGCGCGCGGGCGTTCTGCGCCCGGCCCGCACGCTGCTGGCGCCGGGCCTGGAGATTGCGCGCATCGTCACCGGCCTGTGGCAGGTGGCGGACATGGAGCGGGGCGGTGTCCCGTTGGACCCGGTGCGCGGCGCCGCCGAATTGGCCGCGTACGCGCAGCAGGGCTTTGACACCTTTGACATGGCGGACCACTATGGCTCCGCCGAAGTCATCACCGGCACGCTGCTGGCATCGGGCACGCATCCCGGCGTGCGCGCTTTCACCAAATGGTGCCCACCACCGGGCGTGATGCATGCGGCGGCGGTGCGCGCCGGTGTGCAGCGCGCGCTGGACCGGCTGCAAACCCCGTGCATCGATCTTTTGCAATTCCATTGGTGGACCTTTGAACACCCCGGCTATATCGACGCTTTGCTGGAGCTGGCCAAGCTGCAGCAAGAAGGCCTGATCCGGGCCATCGGCCTGTGCAACTTTGATACCGCGCACATGCGTCTGGTGCTCAGCGAAGGCGTGCCGGTTGCCAGCAACCAGGTCTGCATGTCGCTGCTGGACCGGCGCGGCACCGAGGCCATGTCGACGCTGTGCCAGGAGCGCGGCGTGAAGTTGCTCACCTATGGCGTGCTCGCAGGCGGGTTTCTGAGCGAGCGCTGGCTGGGAGCGGCCGAACCGGCTGCGGTCGCGGACTGGAGCAAGATGAAATACCAGCGCTTCATCCACGCCATCGGCGGATGGGACGCGCTGCAAAGGGTTTTGCAAGCGGCCCAATCCATCGCCCGCAAGCACGGTGTGTCGCTCTCGAATGTCGCCACCCGCTGGGTGCTGGAGCAGCCTGCGGTGGCGGCGGTCATTGTGGGCGCGCGCCTGGGCGAATCCGAGCACCGCGCCGATAACCTGAAGCTCTTTGACCTCGCCCTCGATGCCGAGGACCACGCCGCGCTGCAACAGGCCTTTGTCGCGACGCAGCGCTTAGCCGGCGACTGCGGCGATGAATACCGGCATCCGCCTTTTTTGACGGCATCGGGCGACCTCAGCCACCACCTGGATGCTCTCGCGCCGCTGTGGCCACGCAAAGCTGTTCCCGGCTACAGCCAGCGCTGGACCTTGGACAGCGGCAGCCAGTGGGAGCCGATTGCGGGTTACTCGCGCGCGGTGCGGATTGGCGAGCGGATTTTGGTGTCCGGCACCACGGCCACGCATGGCAGCGGTCAGCTGGTGGGCCGGGGTGACGCGGCGGTGCAAACCAGCTACATCCTGGACAAGATCAGCGCCAGCATCAAGGCGCTGGGCGGCACACTGCGCGATGTGGTGCGCACCCGCATCTACTTGCTAAACGCCGCCGATTGCGAGGCGGTGAGCCGGGTGCACGGCGCGTACTTTGGCGACATACGCCCGGCCAATACCCTGTTCGAAGTGGCGGCGCTGATTGGCGACGGCTACCTGGTCGAAATCGAGGCCGAGGCGCTGCTGGATACCGCTAGCCCTGCAGCCGACGAGGCGGCCTGAACCATGCGCGATCCGGCTGTGTCCATGCGTCCCGCCTTGCTGGAAGTCGCGGGCCTGTGCAAAAGCTTTGGCGGGAACCAGGTCGTGGACGGCGTGTCTTTTGCCCTGCAGGCCGGTTCTATCGGCGGGCTGATCGGCCCCAATGGCGCAGGCAAGACCACCTTGTTCAATTGCCTGACCGGCTTTATGCGCGCCGATGCGGGCAGCGTACGTTTGGATGGAACCTCGATTGGTGGCCGCGCATCCAGCGCGGTGTTTGCGGCCGGTCTGGCGCGCACTTTTCAAATTCCCAGGCCTTTTCCCGAAATGACGGTGCTCGAAAACGTGATGGTCGCGCCCCTCGGCCAAATCGGCGAGCGCCTTTGGACCAACTGGTTGCAGCCCCGCGCGGTCGCGGCGCAAGAGCGCCAAACGCGCGCGGCGGCGCGCCACTGGGTGGACTTTGTCGGCTTGTCGGCACTGCAAGATCAGCCGGCACGAATTTTGTCCGGCGGCCAGCGCAAGTTGTTGGAGCTGGCCCGGGTCATGGTGGCAAGCCCCAAGCTGGTCTTGCTGGATGAGCCGGCGGCCGGGGTCAACCCCGCGCTTCTGGACCAGATCGTCGACAAGGTGCAGGCGCTCAACGCGCAGGGCACCACGTTTTTGATCATTGAGCACAACATGGATGTGGTGGCCTCGCTGTGCCAGCCGGTGATGGTGATGGCGCAAGGGCGCTTGCTGGTCAGCGGCAGCGCGGATACGGTGCTGCAAGATCCGCGTGTGGTCGAGGCGTATTTGGGCAGCCCGGCATGAGCGATGCGGCATTGCGTGTGGACGACCTGGAGGCCGGTTACGAGCCCGGACTGCCCATCGTGCGCGGCGCGAATTTGACGGTGCAGCCGGGCGAGATCGTCGCCATTCTGGGCCCCAACGGCGCTGGAAAATCGTCCTTGGTGAAGGCGGTTGCGGGATTGGTTCCGATCACGCGGGGCCGCGTGTTTGTGCATGGCCGCGACATCACCCGCATCCCGGCGCACCAGATGGTGTTCGAGGGCCTGGCTTTTGTGCCGCAAACCGAAAATGTCTTCATCAACCTGAGCGTGGCCGAGAACCTGGAACTGGCCGCATCCATTGTCAAAGCCCGGCGTCAAGCCGCGCTGGATCCGGTCTACGCCATGTTCCCGGACTTGCTGCGCCAGCGTGCGCTGCCCGCCGGGCAACTCAGCGGCGGCCAGCGTCAGATGCTGGCGGTGGCGCGGGCGCTGATTGCCAAACCCCGGCTGCTGATCCTGGATGAGCCCTCGGCCGGCTTAAGCCCTTTGTTGGTGAGCCAGGTGTTCGCCAAGTTGCGCGAGGTGCGCGACACCGGTATCACCGTGTTGCTGGTCGAGCAAAACGTCAAATCCGCGCTGGCGCTGGCCGATCGCGCCGCCGTCTTGGTCGAGGGGCGCGAGCGCATCGTGGGCAGCAGCACGGAGCTGCTGCAAGACGAACGCGTTGCGGCCCTGTATCTGGGGCGGCATACCGGCAAACAGGCGGTTGGAGGGGCAGGCTGATGCTGCAAATTCTGGCGGACGGATTGGTGATCGGCTCCATCATCGCCCTGGGGGCGATTGGTTTGAGCATGACTTTGTCCATCGTGCGTTTTTCCAATTTCAGCCACGGCGAGTTGCTGGGCTGGGGCGCCTACCTGGCGCTGGTGGCGTCCACTGCATTCACCGCGTTCAGCCCGGCCTGGGCTGCACCGCTGGGGCCGTTCTCGTTTGGGTGGGGGCTGCTGCTGGCTTTGCTACTGTCCTGTGGATTGACGGCGCTGCTGGCGCTGAGTCTGGATACGGTTTTGTTCAAACGCCTGCGCAAGCAGGGCTCTATTACCCTGGTGATTGCCAGTTTTGGTGCGGCGCTGGCCTTGCGCAACCTGCTGCTGTTTTGGCAGGGCGGCATTCCGCGCTATTACTCCGAGAACCTGCAAATCGCCGTGGCGCTGGTGCCGCGCAGCGTCGGCGGTGGCTTGCGGGTCACGCCGGACCAGGTCTTTGTGTTCGTGCTGTCGCTGGTCACGGTGACCGGCTTGCATCTGTTTTTGCGCCACAGCACGCTGGGCCGCTCGATGCGCGCAACCGCCTTGAATCCGGCCTTGGCGCGCGTCACCGGGATTGACCCCGAGCGCATACTGCGCGCCACCTGGCTGATAGGCGGGGTGCTGGCGGCCGTGGCCGGTGTGTTTGCCGGGTTGACGGTGCAAATGCGCCCGACCATGGGCGTGGACCTGCTGCTGCCCCTGTTTGCAGCGGTGATTTTGGGCGGGGTGGGGTCGATCTGGGGCGCCGTGCTGGGCGGCTTCATCGTGGGGCTGACCGAGAGCGCGTCCGTCACCCTGGTGGGCGCCGAATACCGTTCGGCGGCGGCCTTTGCGGTGCTGATTACGATTTTGATGCTGCGCCCGCGCGGCCTGTTTGGGGAGCGTCACTGATGCCTGATCTGAGCGGCCTGCTGTCCTACGCCAGCTTCTTTATGGTGTTTGGCACTGCCTACGCCATCATCACCCTGGGCCTGAATCTGCAGTGGGGTTACACCGGACTCTTCAATGTGGGTGTGGCCGGCTTTGTGGCGGTGGGCGCGTACACCTCGGCGCTGCTCACCACGCCGCCGCAGGCCGGACATCTGGCGGGGCTGAACTGGCCGGTGGCAGCCGGCATGGTCGCGGCCATGCTGGTCACCGGGCTGGTCGGGGCGGTGGTGGGTGCGCTGGCCTTGCGCCTGCGCCAGGACTATCTGGCCATCACGACCTTTGGTATTGCCGTCACGATCCAGCTCTTTGCCAACAACGCCACGGCGCTGACCGGCGGGCCATTTGGCGTGCAGTTCATCCCCAAGCCCCTGCAGACCTGGCTGGGCACCGGCCTGACCTGGACCATGGCCTATCTGGCCCTGGCGCTGGCGCTGCTGGGCCTGGCCTATGTGGCACTGGAAAAGCTGGTCAACAGCCCCTGGGGCCGGGTGCTGCGCGCTATACGCGAAGACGAGGACGCGGCCAGTGCGCTTGGAAAAGCGTCTTTTGTTTTCCGGCTCCAAAGCTTTGTGATCGGCAGCATGCTCATGGGCCTGGGCGGCGCGGTGTACGCGCACTTTGTGGGCTTCATCGCGCCTGACGATTTTTTGCCCATCCTGACCTTTCAGCTCTGGGCCATGTTGATCGTCGGCGGGTCGGGAAACAACCGGGGCGCGATCTTGGGTGCTTTTGTGGTCTGGGGCTTCTGGACTGCGGCAGGCGGCTTGATGCACGGCTGGGTGCCGCAGGCCGAGCAAGCCCGGGCAGCGGCCTTGCAGGTGGTGCTGATCGGCTGCTTGATTGCGCTGATGCTGGTGCTGCGACCCAAAGGCATTTGGGGCGAGCAGTTGAAGACCTTGCAGGACTAGCCCCAGGCGGTCACGGTCCACGTGCTTGGCCGCGTGCGGGATGGACGCAATAAGCTATGCCCCGCAGCGCTGGCGGCGCCGACTTTTCTAGCGCGCGCTGGCTTGTACGGAAGGCACTGGCACCGCAACACCGAGTCCGAGGGACAAGGCGCTGTCCACGGCCACGCTTTGGGCTACGGCTTCCTGGCTAATCGCGGTGCCGCCGCAGTTTTTCGCGATGTCATTGGCCTGCACCTGGTCCAGGGTGTTTAGACCCACCCCGGACAGAAAAATCGGCACGATGGCCACCGGTCCTGCCAACAGCAGGACCGACGGTCCCACCCAGAGTTTGGCGTTTTGCACATCGTCGTGTACGCCCGCATTTTGGCGTGCGCTTTCGCACGCTGAACTTGCAAACTGCGGAGTTTTGTCCTGCAACTTGCCAATCATCCTAGACGAATGGCTGGCACAGCCGGTGCCCAAGCTGATTAGCAAGAGGACGATGGCGGAACGGGAAGGCTTCATAAAAGGTTTAAAGAAACCTCTGTAAGTACATGCCGGCATTATGACAAATGCCGGTACCGTCACTTTTGACAGCGTCCCTAGTGCCGCGGCCGCCTGGGTCCCAAAGGAATAATGTCCTGCGCGATCAGCACGCCCAGGCCGACGATTGCGGCAGCTAAGGCCTGGTTCCAGTTCCAGCTGCCTCCCAGGGCAAACAGCATCAGCATCACATAGAACGGCGTGGCGTTGATGTGCAGCGATGACAAGGCGATGCCAAGTTGCCCGACTGCGCGTATCCACAACAGCTGGCTGAGCGCCATGCCGCCAATGGCAAAGACGGCCAGGGCAGCCACCTGTGTCCAGCCTATGCGATCCCACTGTGGCGTTGGTCCACCCAGCGCGGCATGTATCAGGGTGGCAACAGCCGTGGCCAAGGCCGCGCCGCACAAGGTCACGGTGGTGCGTCCCAGCGGCGTGAGATCCGGAAACGAGGTCACCGACATGCGCGAACCCAGGGTGTACACCAGCACCGATGCGAAGCACAGGACCGCGCCCCAACCCAGCCCGACGCGTTCCGTCTGGCCGCCCAGCGCCAGCACGCCGCCGGCCAGGCTGCATGCCAGGCCGGTCATCAGGCCAGGCGTGATCCGGCGTCCGTCGAGCAGCACTTCCAAGCCGATGCCCACAACCGGCATGGAGGCCGAGATGATGGCGACCGTGACCGCGTCGGTCATTCCCTGCGCCGCCACCATCAGGAAGGCACCCAGGCCCAGGGTTAAGCCGCCAATCGCGATCCCCTGTCGCCAGGCCGCACCGCGCAGCACAGCGCCCCCTTCGCGCCACCACCACACGGGCAGCAGACAGGCGCAGGCCAGGGTCATGCGTGCGGCGGTCAGTGGCAGGGGCGGGACACGGCCGATCAGCAGATCGGCTGCGGGTAGTCCCATGGACCACACCAACATCGACAACATGCACAGGAGGTTCGCAACGGCCTGGGCCTTCAGCGCATCCGGGGTGTTGAAAGCGACAGGCTGGTTCATGCGGTATGTACAAGCACTGTGCGCGCGGCATCGGCTCCAGCACGCCGGTTGACCGGCTGGGCCCAAACGGCTGCCGCCGAGCTCATGCCCGACCCGGGCAAGCCGGCCAGGGCGACGAGCCGGCGCCCAGGGGCTGCCGGCTGCGCCAACAACGTGCGCAGCGGGGCAGGTGGATCGTCCAGTTGCACGGGCATGCGGGCAGTGTACGCAGTGCCAAGGCCGGGGTGAACCGGCGGCTAATCAGGTTTTGAACGGCGCGGCCAGCACGCCGTCTGCCGATGTCTTGTTTCGCAGCGGGTCGCTCACCAGCGGCACCGTGGCGCTGGCCTGCATGGCTGCTGCGGCGGGATTTTGCGCCGGCGCGCTCAGCATGGTGCTCGCGGTGAAATGGCGTATGGAGTCAGCCAGCGCCCCGGGGGCCAAAAGGCCGGTGGCGCCGCTTGCCCCTGCGCCCGAACTTGCCAGTGAAGGGATGGGAGCGTACGGTGTCGCGCTGCTGTCTTGGTATGTGCCAATCG
>Ga0214921_10011812_pt1 | contig 10545 bp, 12 predicted proteins | sample LL1505_MetaG_FD_177992 | JGI IMG/M metagenome (GOLD analysis project Ga0214921, IMG submission 177992) | Freshwater microbial communities from Lake Lanier, Atlanta, Georgia, United States - LL-1505 | ecosystem: Environmental > Aquatic > Freshwater > Lake | place: USA: Georgia | collected...
TAGAATTGTGTTGCACCAAGATGCTTTAATAATACAAAAAATGGAAAATTAAAAGGTGTTTTTGGGGTGTTTTTTAGTTTTTTCACAGCCTGACGTTTTCGGGCTTGGCGAAGGTGGCGATTTTCACCACAAATGTTGATGCGGAGAACCAATGTTTGATTAACCACAAATGTGTCTGCGGAGAACGGAACCGCCACTTTTGCCAAACCCGTGTTAGCGGCTGGCGTTCTGTCCTTCGTTAGCATTTTACTTATCTTCTTGTGTCTTGCTGTCATCTTTTTTTCTGTCCTTAACAGCCCAACCAATTTCAGGTCGTAAAGCTAATGTTGTCTTGTCCTGAAAAACACCAATAAAACCTGCAACAAACTCCATTTCAAATTCTGTCCCGAAATAATTCCAAACAAAGTCGGCTTGAGATACACCACTGTAAAAGTCGTTTGTCTTTAAGCCAGAAAAACTACCAGTCGGTTCGCTGTCAATATACTTGTTTGTCCGCGGTTTGTCGCTAGTAGTATTGAGGTATGGGAATAATTTAATAACCCAACCTTTAATATATGGTCCACCACTGCCTCCACTTAGTTTATAGATTGATTGCCAAAAGTCGTGATTGATTTTTCCTTTTTTTGCGTTAATAAATTCGTCAATTATTGGCTCTAAAGAATTTATCCAATTGTCAATATTGTAACCTCTAAGTTTTTGAATGTTCTCTTTTATTATTATCCAATCGCTTACTGAACCCTCTATATAAATTTGAGGAATTCCGCACGAAGTTGTCACCTCATATTCAAAGTAACTACTCATTGCGTCCATTAGCGTAACTTCAAAAGCTGCTTTTTCTGTTGGTGTAGTGGTTGTAAAATTTGATACAATTAGTTTTGAAAAATCATTTCCAACATATTTGTTAATTGAGTCGGAAAACGCTGGAAACATTAACTCCCAAGGATTGTCAGGATTTCCTTTGTGAAAAGTCATACTAATTAATTCAGTTGCAATTGAGATTTTTCTTTTACCCGTATGTTGAACAAATTTGCTTCTTAATTCTTCTGCATGAAAGTCAATATGTTTTGTAAAACCTTGACAAATTAGAAGCCATATCATATCAGGCGAAATGCTCAAAGGTCTGTGTTGTGCATACGCAGAGTGAACTGCAAAAATAAATGGGTTCATTTTTGTTGAAACCAAAGTTGTATTTCTTTTCTCTTTTGAACAGGTTTCTATTTTGTCCTTTAAGATTGTCTCAATTGCGGATTGATAACTTACCTCGTCAAGTAAAGTTGTTGATTTAACAACATCGTCACACTCTATTGTCGTCACGGAGTTTTGGGCAAAAAGTCCTGCTGAAAAGAGGATTAGAGTTATTGTGATAATTATTTTCATGTTGCATCTAATTTTGTTTGCTGTCGGTGTTGTTGTCTGGGTCGCTACGCTTGCCGCTAACATTTGTACTTACGCATTGCGTCAATCTCCGATATAGTTTCAGTAAGTGTATTTCTTGAAATAGTTAAACTGAAAACTTGTAACATATTGATTATCTGGTTGCGGTTTTTGTACTTACTTTTTTATTACAATTTTTTCCGTGGCAAGCGTCACCACTTGGCACTTATTTATTAAATTATCAATAGTTGTGTCAAATGAGAATACCTTCCACGGTGGCAAATATAAAGTAAAAAGTTTGAAATCAAAGCGTCAAACCGACCAACAAAGCACAAATCGCATGATGAGTAAGTTATAGGTTCTTACATTCTTTACAGTCATTTCTTTAATGTCCACTTTTAAACTTAATATGAAATGTAGTCCCTTTACCCAAACTGCTTTCTATATCAATTTGTCCTCCGTTTAGTTGCATGAATTCGTAACTCAACATAAGCCCCAAGCCTGTACCCTTTTCTCCAGCTGTTCCATCGGTGCTTTGTTTTTTACTAATAGAGAATAATTTTTCTTTAACTTCTTCAGAAATCCCTACTCCGCTGTCTGAAACGGATATTTGAACTAGACCGTCTGGCAATGATTTAGCTGTCAAACTTACAAAACCGTTTTCATTAGTGAACTTAATAGCATTGTTCACAAGGTTTCTAATTACAAATTCTATTTGATTTTTGTCACCAATGATGGAGAGAGAGTCGTCAACAGAGAAACTTAAATTTATTCCTTTTTTTAATGCTACCTTTTGATAAACGTCAAATATGTTTGAGGTAATGTCTTTAACTTTTATTGTCTCTTCATTGAATTGGTAGTCCTTCATTTGTACCATCGCCCAAGTGATTAGATTGTCGGCCATTTTAATTGTATTGTCAACTGAGTCGCGAAGTTGCTTGCTTATAGTCAAAATCTCGTCCTTGTTAAGACTGTCAAAATGGTCAATTAACAAACTTGAGAACCCCTTCAAAGAATTAAGAGGGCTTTTTAAGTCATGAGCTACAATACTAAAAAATTTATCCTTAGTAGCATTTAGTTTTTTCAGTTGATGACTTTGTTCTGCAATTACTTGAATATTGCTTATTAGTTCTTTATTTACATTTGAGAGTTGCGTCAACAATTCCTCAGATTTTCTCTTAGCGTTCATTAATTCCATCTCGTACTGCTTACGCTGAGTGATGTCGAGCACAATAAATTGAATATAGTTGTGCTGCTTCTCATTTGCGCTTCCCTTAATTGCATTAATAAGCACTGGAAAGCGAGTTTCATCCTTTCTAATAAAATCAAAATTAATTTGACTGACCTCTCCTTGTATATTCAGCAATGGAGCAAAATGCGTTTCGTAATAAATTTTACCTCCTATGGTAAGAAAGTCTTCGAATCTTTTATTTTCAATGATTTCTTCGCGAGAATAACCAGTGAATACCAAGAAAGTATCATTTACTTCTTTCAGGGTGCCATCCTCCATGGTATATAAATAGCCACAAGGTGCATGATGATATAAGGTTTTAAAATCTATTTCCATACATTATTTGTTACCTAGCACTTAGGAATTTCTTCATGCTCTGAATGGTTTCTTCCGGTTCGCTCAAGTGTGGACAATGTCCTTTTGCTTTCAGTTGGGTTAATTGACTGTCTTTAATGTGTTGTTGTAGATAGGTACCCACATGTAGAGGGGCTATCACATCTGACGAACACTGAAGTATTAGGGTAGGTACTGTTATCTTTTTTAAATCAGCTCGATTATCTCCTAAAAAAGTTACGCGGGCAAAATGTTTAGCAATATCGGGGTTATTGCGGCAAAAACTATTTTTTAATTCTTGTGCTAATTCTGGTCGCTCAGGGTTTCCCATAATCACAGGAGTAATGGCACTTGACCATCCAAGGTAATTAGAATCGAGGGCTTCCACCAATTCATCTATACTTTCTTTCGAAAAACCCCCATCATACGAATGGTCGCTTATATACCGTGGCGAGGGGCCAATCATGATAATGCAATCAAATGCATCAGGATTTTGGATGGAGGCTAGTGCACCTATCATGGCGCTTACAGAATGTCCGACCAAGACGACATCTTTTAATCCTAGTTCCTCAATAAGATCAAGAAGATCGTCTGCGTGTGCTTGCAGGGTATTGTATTTGTCAAAATCGTAGGCATTAAGATCAGATTGGCCTGAACCCACCAAATCAATAAGTACAATTTTGTAAGAAGTTTCAAATGCAGGGGTAATAAATCGCCACATGTTTTGGTCACAACCATAACCGTGAACGAATAGCATTGTCTTTTCTCCTTTCCCTAGAATCTGGGCATTAAGTTTTTTCTGAGATTTTGTCATAAAGCAAGAGTTTAATTAAGTCAGTTCGATATTATTAAGTCCGTTGTCTTGTACTGCAAAAACCCCTAACGGTTTGTAGCTATATTTAGTTGTGGATTTTGAAACACAAAACTTTTTCGCCTCACAAAGTCTTCCTTTCTACAACAGCAGATACTATGCACGCTATGAAAACTGGAATATAATCTTTGGTTGATATAATACTTTTTTGCCCCGCCTTTCCTGTTTTCTTCCAGTACAGATCGCAGCGCAATGGTGTTTTACACCTCGCAACCAAAAACTTTCAATTTCAAAGATATAAGAAATTTTATTGTTTATTTTTTTGATTGGCATCAAGGGAAATTTATGTTTATGGTTGTAAATGAAGTTGTTGTATCTGCAATGGGTAAGAAAGAATACCTTGTGGGACGAAAATCACAGAACGTCCCTCTGGGGCTAAATGATTGAATGTGATTTATCTGCAAACAGTTTACTTCTCTGGAGCAATAGAATGCCACAACGGGCAAATGCTTTTTGATGTTCAATTAAAAAAACTTGAATTGACCGTAGCTAACATTTTAATTATTAACTTTTGGGAAGAAATTTTACAACAGAATGAATGTGCTTTAATTAAAAACAAAAATTAGTATTGTAACCAACACCATAATAATAATTGCTAAAGCCTTTTTGTTTTTAAATACTTGAATTAAATGTTGATAACGAAACCATTTTGTGGTGGTTGTTTTTTTGTATGAATAATTTTTATATTTATTAATTGTTTCATTATCAGGCAAATTATCATCAATATGTATCTTATATTTCGTCATTGGTGCTGAGTTGTTTTATCAATGTTTTTAATTTATCCACAATTCTATAGGTTTTTATTTTGGCATTGTCTGCAGAAATATTTAACAAATAGCCTATTTCTTTAAATGAACGTGCCTCAAAAAACCTAAATTCTATAAGTTGTATTTCTGCCTCAGTAAGTTGAGGTATAATGTTTTCAAGTATTTGAATTGTTTTCTCTTTTTCAAAATCATATTCATCTGCAATTGCCTGTAAATAAGTAGATTCAATGTGCAAATGTCGTTCAGCATTTGATTTATTTCTGAAATGCATACTGATTTCATTACTTGCAATTTTAAATAACCAAGAGGAAAAAGGAAAGCCTTGATTTTTGAATTGTTTGATATGAAGCAATGCTTTATAAAATACATTTGAGCACAATTCTCCGCTTAGTACTTCATTATAAGTACGTTTGTAAACAAATATATAAATTTTACTGAAATATTTTTCATACAAAAAGTCGAAATATTGTGGATGAGTTTGTGCTTTTGTCACCCATTCATCGTCTTCTTGAGGAATTGCTTTGAATTCTGTCATAAAAGAAATTCTTTTTCCTTATAATGCAGGAATTGGAAAAAGGAACAAGAAATAATAAAAAAACCACCTTTATGGGTGGCTTTTTCTTTATTTTTTGTACAAAACAGGATTTAATGCTGGATCATTGTACATTTTCATCTGTTTATAAAGACGCATTTTCTTTTTGCCAAGCGAAATGTCAGTATGTAAATCATTGATTGACCGTATCATATCTTGTTCTTGTAAAAGCAATACATTCAATTTTTGTTTACATTTTTCCAAATGTTCCTCGCTAGCATCATTTCTTAATGTTTCTTGACGCATGTGGAAAATTTTTAAACAAAGAATTGATAATCTATCAATTGCCCAGCCTAGTGTTTCTGTGTTTATTTTAGCCTCTTCTTCTGGAGTAACTTCACTAAAAATTACAAAAAAGTAATCATCAATTTTTTCCACCATGTCTGTTCTTTCTTGGTTGGAGGCATCAATTCTTCTTTTTATTCTCAATGCTTCCACTGGGTCAATGGCAGGATTTCTGATAATATCTTCTAAATGCCACTGCACTGTGTCAATCCAGTTTTTGTGATACAAAATAGCATTGAAACTATTGGCAGGATATGGATTTTGAATAGCAAAATCAACATTATCTTGTAAGTGATAATCAGCAATTGATTTATTAAAAACGGTAATTAAATCTTTGGTATTCATATATTTATATTTTTTTTAGTATTGATATTAAGAAAAAATTATGCCACAATTTCGCCGTCTTTCATTTCTATAATTCTGTCCGACATGGCGGCAAGTTCTTTATTATGAGTTACAATCACAAAAGTTTTTTGCAAATCTTTTCTTAAATCAAAAAATAATTTGTGCAGTTCCTCCGCATTTTTAGAATCTAGATTCCCACTTGGTTCATCTGCAAAAATAATGGATGGCGAGTTGATAAGCGACCTAGCCACCGAAACCCTTTGTTGTTCACCCCCACTTAGTTCCGATGGTTTATTTTTTAATCTATGGCTCATGCCCAACTTATCAAGCAATTCTTTTGCTTTGGTTTTAACTTCAGCTTCGGGTTTATTGCCAATAAATCCTGGAATACATACATTTTCAAGGGCTGTAAATTCTGGCAAAAGATTGTGAAATTGAAATATAAAACCAATATGTTGATTTCTGAATTTTGATAAATCTGTTTGATTTAATTTGGCAATGGCTGTGTCTTTTATAAAAACTTCACCTTTGTCTGCCGCATCTAAAGTGCCTAAAATTTGCAACAAAGTGCTTTTACCAGCACCAGAAGCACCAATTATGCTCACCACTTCATTGTTGGCAATTTCTAAAGAGATGTTTTTTAAAATCTCAATTTTTCCAAAAGACTTTATTATGTTATTAGCCTGTAGCATTCTTTTTTAAATATTAGCACAAAGATAGAAAGTTAGTTGAAATGTAGTAAAATAAAAAATTTCATCTTGATTTTTATTTTCATAAAATATATTCCTAATAACTTCGTTTTGTACAAGAAAATTTTTGTAATTTCGTGTAAACTAATTCATTCACAATGGCCATTTTAAAAATTCAAAACCTACTAGAAAACACCCTTTTTGGGGTTTGTACTCACCTGGCCGATAAACTAGGCCTTGCTACCTCAAGTGTAAGACTTTATTTTGTGTATTTATCCTTTTTTACTTTTGGTTCTCCCATCATTATTTATTTAGTTTTAGCATTTTGGATGGACATTAAAAAAGTAATTAGAAGAGGAAGAAGCACTATTTGGGATTTTTAACAAAATGAAAATCACATTATTAGCAATAGGTAAAACAGACGATAAGTATTTAGAAGAAGGAATTACAAAGTTTCTAAATAGATTAAAACACTACATCAGTTTTGAGTTAAAAATTATCCCTGATTTAAAAAATACCAAAAGTTTATCTGTATCACAGCAAAAGCAATTAGAAGGGGACTTGATTTTAAAACAATTAAAATCAACAGATTTTTTGGTATTATTAGATGAAAATGGAAAGGAGTTTTCATCTGTACTTTTTTCTGAATTTATTGAAAAACAAATGATTGCAAGTGTACAACAATTAGTTTTTGTGATAGGGGGGCCTTATGGATTTAGTGAAGAAGTTTACCAAAGAGCCAACACCAAAATTTCACTTTCCAAAATGACTTTCTCTCACCAAATGGTACGCTTGATTTTTGTGGAGCAACTTTACAGGGCTTTTTCCATTATTAAAGGAGAGCCTTATCATCATATTTAACGTTTTGATGTTAGGCGAATTTTTATTTCATTTCGCTTCGTAATATTTCTATTTGCTCAATGGATAAGTCTGTAATTGCCGAAATTGTTGAGTTGTCTAAACCCTTTAAAATCGATTTTTTAGCTATTTCTATTTTTTCTTCTTCTCGTACCTTAAATTCTGCTTGAGTTTGTAAAGAGTATATTTCACTTGCTTTTAAATGTAAAGAGTCCAAATAACGATTATAGCCATATTGGTCGTCTTGAGCCAGTCTCATAATGTCTAAAACTTCTCCAGCTTCCTTCAGTCCTTTTGCTTTAAATTCGTCCTTTACTTCGCTATTTTTCAAGAAATAAATCCATTCGTCTAAACTGTCTTTAGCAACGTCGTTAAATTGATTTACTTTTAATAGATAATATTCAGGAAAAATTTCCGATACTTCTTCTTTTAAGAATGTTTTTTTCTGATTTTTAGATAAGCTTAAAATGTCATTTTGGTGCAAACCTCTAAAATCGGTTTTACCTTTATAAATATAATCTTGTCCTTGTCCTAAATCGAAATAAACTATGTTTACAGAAATAACTTTTTTGATTTCAGAATATTGTTGTCCAAGATTTAATTTTTCAGTAATGCTTTTAGAAACGCCAAAAGCCATTCTATGAAAATAGTCGATTTCATAGGTGCTTTGAATTTCTATGATAATTAATTCATTTTTAGAATTTTGAGTAAGAATGTCTACACGATTAAATTTATCGTCGTTATATACTTGATTGCTTTCACTTTCTAAAATTTGATGAATTTTAATATTATCAAAAAGTAATTCGCTTAAAAAGCCTTCCAATACGACAAAATTGGCTTTATTTCTCAAAAGTCTTTTGATAGCCCAGTCAAAACGTATTAATTTTTTACTCATTGTCGTATTTCATTTAATACAAAAATACAAAAAATAAATTTAGTTAATATTAAGCGAACTCTAATTTAAAATTTTGCCTAACGGTTTGCTGCTTCAAGAAGTTGGCGATTTCGGAGACGAAAACTGTCTGCCACCACTGAACTTGATACGAAGCACAAAGCTTCATTTAACCACCGAACCACCAATTTCTTGTAGGTGCTGTGTGTGTCTGGAATGGACGTAGTCCATTCGCAGACACACTGCTACAAATATATGTAAATAGTTGAGGAAATCAAGGCATATTTTTCGAGGAATTATCCAAGAAAATAGATGTTTTTTTTTTTTCAGAGTAGCAGTGTGAAAGTGAATGGAAATGAATCGCTATCAAGGTGAAAGTCCTTGAGATGTTGGACTTTGAGAGGGTTGTCGAATCTTACCTCCGGGAAGAGGGTCGAATCAAGAAACATCTAGCAAGTGACAAGCTGGTTTACCGTAAGGTATGCAGTGAAATTACCAAGCACGAGAGTGCGAAGGTAACGAGCGTAGCTCTAAAACGGCAACAATTGGTACTGACATTCTTGAGAACGAGAGTTCGAAAAGACCTCACGAAGTGAGAACTGGATATGAGGTATTTAGAAGAAGTTAAGGTTGCACATCAAACCAAAGGCTCAAGTCCATTTTCTAGATATAGATTCAGCAGGAATCAGTAAAAGCGAACGTACCTTACCCAGAGAGGTCCTGCAGAAATGTGGGAAGTCAGCAGAAGTGGTAGTAGCTAGAGGATGAGAAGCCTACGAGCATTCATGAACACGAGAGTGTGAAATGACCAAACTTTAAAACGTTTCCAATGCAATAAAGAGCCCACGAGTAGCTTTATTACAAACGAGAAACAAGGATTGTAACAAGATGATAGACAAAGTATTAAAAGCAAAGAACATCACAAAAGCCATTCGTCAAACTGTGAGCAATAAAGGCTCATCAGGAGTGGATAAAATGCCTGTTTCTGAACTTAAACAATACTTTGAAAATCATCGCAAAGAAGTGTTTACCAACATAATCAACCACAAGTACACAGCCCAAGCCATACGAGGGGTAGAGATACCCAAAACCAATGGCAAAATGAGACTTCTAGGTGTACCCACGGTAGTAGAACGTGTACTACAACAGGCAGTAAATCAGGCAATAGCCCCACTATTTGAGTTGGAATTCCATGAGAATAGTTATGGTTTTAGACCCGAACATTCATGAACACGAGAGTGTTAAATGACCGCACGTAGTGTTGCCCACCAAGCCATCCAACAATCGCAAAAGAACATCAACGAAGGCTACAAACGAATTGTAGAAATAGACTTGATCCCGAAAGCATTCGGGACGATGAAGTTGACCATGCCATTCTACTTCAACTTATCTACCGAAAAGTAAAATGCCCCACCACCTTCAGAATGATACGTTTATGGCTCAGAGCCCCCATTTTAATCAATGGTAAACTGACCAAACGTAGAAAAGGAGTACCGCAAGGAAGTCCATTGAGTCCGTTGTTATCCAATATTTTGCTCAACGAAATGGATAAATTTCTTACCCAAAAAGGTCAGAAATTTATACGTTATGCCGATGATTTTAGTATTTACTGTAAAGGTAAATTAAGAGCAAAAGAGATTGGTAACCAAGTATATTTGTTCTTAAAGAATAAATTGAAACTACCAATTAACCGTGAGAAATCAGGCATACGAACCCCATCAACTTTTCAAATACTAGGACACACGTTCACAAGTAGTTTTGAGAAAGGAGCAAAGGGCAAATTTCAATTGATAGTAAGTGAGAAGAAGTGGAAAGACTTGAAAATCAAAGTCAAAGAAATTACTCGTAAAACAAGCCCTAAAACATTCGACCAAAGAATCCAAGAATTAAAACTACTGCAAAGAGGTTGGCTCAACTATTTCCGACTGGGTCAAATAGGCTCAAAACTCAAAGCAATAGACAGTTGGATACGCAATAGATTACGCTATTGCATTTGGAAAGATTGAAAAAAGGCAGAAAGACGACGTAAGAATTTGATAAGATTAGGTGTGGAGCAAGGCAAAGCGTATGCTTACAGTAGAACCCGCAAAGGAGGTTGGGCAGTTGCTCAATCCCCGATAATGACTACCACCGTTACCCTAGAACGACTACGTAAGAGAGGCTACGAAAGTATGTTTGATTATTACCAATCGGTAAACCCCAACTTGAATCCTTTGTTTTAGAGAACCGCCGTATACGAGACCCGTATGTACGGTGGTGTGAGAGGCTCTCCGCTAGGCTTTTAGCCTAGCGGCAGTCTACTCGATTA
>Ga0214921_10011813_pt1 | contig 10544 bp, 8 predicted proteins | sample LL1505_MetaG_FD_177992 | JGI IMG/M metagenome (GOLD analysis project Ga0214921, IMG submission 177992) | Freshwater microbial communities from Lake Lanier, Atlanta, Georgia, United States - LL-1505 | ecosystem: Environmental > Aquatic > Freshwater > Lake | place: USA: Georgia | collected 2015-05-28
GGTGTGCAGCTACACAATTTTGTGGCGGCTCTGTTTTTACTGGGTGTGGGTTGGAACTTTCTGTTCACCGCCAGCACCACGTTGGCGCTGAGCACCTACCGGCCTGAAGAAAAAGACAAGGCGCAGGGCGCGCTGAACTTTTGTGTCTTTGCCGTGATGGCGCTGTCTTCACTGGCCTCAGGCGTGCTAGTGACCACGCAGGGCTGGGCGCTGCTGAACCTGGGCTCGCTGCTGCCGCTGGGCATGATTGGTGTGGCCCTGGTCTGGCTGGCCTGGAAGCAGCGGCAACCGGCGCTGGCCTAAGTAGTCAAGCACCGGTTAGAAGCGGGCGTCCAGCCAAGTCTTGAGCGCCGCGCGCACGGCCGCAGCAGCGGACGGAGCCTCATTGAAAATCTCGTGGTAAAGCAACTCGAACGCTTGCGCGCTCAGGATGCCCGGCGGGACCTGCGGCGATGCGCCGGCCACAGCGGCAAACGCCCGGCTGCCGGCGGGGTTCACCAGGTGGTCTGCGCCCGCGTAAAGCAGTAAAGTTGGTACGCACCAATGCGCCGCGGCCGCCACCGTCGCCGGACCGGCCATGGCAATGAAGCGCGCCAGCCGAGCTGAGATTTTCGGATGTACCAGCGGATCGGCCCGGTAGGCGGCCACGACCGCCGGGTCGTGTGACAAATATCGCGGGTCCAGTCCGTTGTTGACGCGCAAGTTCGGCGCGATGGTTGGCAAGGTGGCAACCAGAAATTTTTGTAATGCACTCAGGCCCGGGTCTAGCGCCGGCGACGACATGACCAAGGCTTCGACAGGGCGCAACTGCAAACTGACAAAGCGGCTAGCGACCAGACCGCCCAAGCTGTGGCCGATCAAGATCAAGGGCAAGCCTTGTTGACCAAGCCGCAGCTGCATACTCCGGGTCGCATCGATCACCGCAGCCAAATCGTCGAGCAAGGCGGTGTCGTGCGTCAGGCCTCCGCGCGGACCGTCCGACAAACCGTGGCCGCGCTGGTCATAAGCGCGTACGGCAAAGCCCCATTCGTGAAGTTCAGCGGCCAATTGGTCGTAGCGGCCAGCGTGTTCTCCCAAGCCGTGCACCAGCAGTACTTGCGCGCGCGGCGCGCCCGGTGGCGCCGGCCAGTCATGCAGCATCAAGGCCTGGCCGTCGGCCGCGACGAAAGGGCTCAGGGTCGCTGGCGCCAAGCTCATCAGCCGGGCATCTGCGCCATCACGTACGCCACTGCCGCTGTGAGTTTTTTGGCATACGGCACATGCAAAAACTCATTGGGGCCATGGGCGTTGCTCTTGGGGCCGAGCACGCCGCACACCATCATCTGCGCCTTGGGAAAACCCTGGCTGAGCATGTTCATGAGCGGAATGGTGCCGCCCTGCCCAATAGTCCCGCAACCAGCGCCAAAGAAAGCCTGCGAAGCGCCGTCCAGCGCATTGTCAAACCAGGGCGTAGAGCTAGGTGCATTCCAGCCGGTGGCGCCGCCACCGCCCTCAAAAGTCACCTTGGCTTGGTAGGGCGCATTGTCTTCGAGCAAGGCCTTGAGTTCCTGCACGGCCTGCGCGGCGTCGACCAGCGGCGGCAAGCGCAGCGAGAGCTTGAAGGCGGTGTAAGGTCGCAGGACATTGCCGGCGTCTTTCAGGGCCGGAAATCCCTCTGCGCCGGTCACGCTGAGAGTGGGTCGCCAAGTGCGCTGTAGCAGCGCCTCAACCGGGTCGGTGGTGGTTGGCAGGGTGAAGCTGGTCGCGCCGCCGCAGTCGTAATGCGCCCAGGGAAAACGTTTGTAAATTTCGTCGCCCAGAATCGCCGCCGTGGCCTGCGCCTGCGCCAGGCGGTCAGCGGGCACCTCGCAATGAAAACTGGCTGGGAGCAGTCGGCCGGTTGCGCTGTCCTCGAGCCGGTCCAGGACTTGGCGCATGATGCGAAAGCTCGACGGCACCAGTCCGCTGGCGTCGCCAGAGTGAATGCCCTCGGTCAGCACCTGGACCTTCAGCGTACCCGAGGCCATGCCACGCAAACTGGTGGTTAGCCAGAGCTGGTCGTAGTTGCCGGCGCCCGAGTCCAGGCAGATGACCAGACCCACATCACCAAGCTGGCTGCGCAAAGCATCAACATACGGCAGCAAGTCATAAGAGCCGCTTTCTTCGCAGGTCTCAATCAAACCAACGATGCGCGGGTGCGCCACTTGCTGACTTTTGAGCGCCTGAATGGCCGCGATGCTGGCGTAGGCTGCATAGCCGTCGTCAGCGCCGCCGCGGCCGTAGAGCTTGCCGTCCTGGTAGCTGGGCGTCCAGGGCCCGAGGTCGGCACGCCAGCCGCTGAACTCTGGCTGCTTGTCCAAGTGGCCGTACATCAGAACCGTTTGCGGCGTCTGCCCGGGCACGGCGGCACGCGTGGCCGGCACTTCAAAAAACAGCACCGGCGTGCGGCCGGGTAAACGCACAATTTCAAGCGTCAGGCCTTCGACTTTTTGCGCTTCGATCCAGCTGGCCGCGTTGCGCACCACCGTGTCGATGAAGCCATGTTGTGCCCAGTCGCCGTCAAAACCTGGTGACTTGGCTGGGATGGCGATGTACTCACTGATCTGGCGCACGATATCACCGTCCCATTGGGCGCTGACCTGGTCTAAAGCGGTGCCGGCGTTAAGAACAGAAGAAGGCAGACGGGCGGTCATGAAGGCTCCTGACAAAAAAGGAACAAGATGGTGAGACTCTAACGGGAATCGGCTGGACCTGGTGCGCTTTGGCACTCCCAGAACACCCGCGCCTTGCAGCTGCGGCAGATGTCAGAGTCGAGCTTGCTGAAAATGGTGGCAATCGCTGTGCGCTTGTCAGGGAACTGATGCTCCGGGCCGAGCAGCCGTGTGAAGCCGGTGGTGCCCCACATGCGGATCACCTCAGGGCGCGGCCGGTGAAAATAAAGGTCGCCACCCATGGCGCGGCGGGCGTTGAGCTCGGCCTCCCACAGCTCTGCACCGGCCAGGTCAATGAAGTTCATGCTTTTACCCATCACCAGCAAATGCTTTTGCGGCTGGGCCGCATGGCGCAACGCATGCAGTGTGTCTGCCACGTGCTGCGTGGCGCCAAAATAAACCTCGCCCTCCATGCGCAAAAGTTTGAGTTGCGGGCACTCAGGCAGGGGCGGCACAGTCGCAGAGGCGGGGTCGTCAATCACCACAAATTGGCGGTCTTCACTTGCATTGTCAAATCCCATCGTGCGCATAGCAGGGCGGGCGGTGCGGTACAAAAAGGACATCAGTGACAACAGGGTGCCCAACAAAATAGCGATTTCCAAACGTATCGTCACCGTGGCCACCGTGGTGGCCAGCGCCACGGCGAACTCGGTGCGACTGAGCTGCAGCAACTGCCGCCAACGCGGCAGATCGAGCAGCGAGACAGCCACCAGCAGCAGCAAAGCGGCCAGTGCCGCCATAGGAATTTGCGCCAGCAGCGGCGCACTCAGTGCGACCAAGGCCAGCAAAAGCAAGGCCGAAAATACCGCCGCCAGCGGCGTACATGCCCCGGCTTGTAAATTAGGCATCGAGCGGTTCATAGAGCCGCAAGACACGTAGGACGAAAAAAACCCGCCAACGATATTGGACAGGCCCTGGCCTCTAAATTCTCGGTTGGCATCGATACGCTGCCCCGACTTGGTGGCCACGGCCTTGGCAATAGAGATGGCCTGCCCCAGTGCCACGATGGTCAATGCAAACGCCAGCCCCAGCAACTCTGGCACCATAGACCAGCTGATTTGCGGCACCGCAAACTTCGGCCAGGGCACCGCCATGCTGCCAACGGTGCGCAAGCCCAATGACGGGTCGCCCGGTGCAGCCTGCTGCGCCCCATAGCCGGCACTCAACCAAGCCGCCAGGGTGGCGCTGGCCAGCCCCGCCAACATGTAAGGCCAGTTCGCCCGCCAGCGCTTAAGCCCCAATGCCACTACCAGCGTGACGGCAGCGATGGCCAGCGCCGCCGGTTGCGCCGCAGACGCATGTGTGGCCACGTGGCTCAGCAAAGCCGCCACACCATGCTGACCCGGGCCCGGTAAGCCAAGCAGCTCCGGCAGCGCATGCACCGCAATCAGCAGCGCCGCACCAGCCGTAAAACCAAATAACGCAGATGGCGAAATAAAGTTGGCCAGCGAACCCAGGCGCAGCGCACCTATCAGCCATTGCATGAGGCCGACCATCACCGTCACGGCCAGCGCCAGCTGTATGTAAGCCGGGCTGAAGGCCAACGCCAGCGGCGACAGCATGGCAAACAGCGCCAGTGAGTTGGCATTTGTCGGGCCCGACATGACATGCCAGCTCGAACCCCAAAGCGCGGCCACAATGCACGGCACGATGGCTGTGTAAAGACCGTACTCGGGTGGCAAGCCGGCCAGCGTAGCAAAGGCAATACCCTGGGGCAGCACCAGCACCGCGCCCAGCAAACCCGCCAGAACGTCGGCGCGCAAAGTCTGCGCACTCACACGGCGCACCCACGACCCGAACAGGCGCTCAGCCAACCCTGGCGGACTCAAGGGGCTTGTAGTGGAGGGCGGGGCGTTCACGTTAGGGCGTCCATTTGTTTGATTTTGTTCTTAGGGGGGCGTTTCAGGCCAGGCCCAACCATCGCAAAGCCAAGCCGGCCAGCGCACAAGCGCCTATCACTTGCAAAACACTCCACTTTAGCCGCCACAAGGCCAGCGCGGCGGCCAGCACCAGCAACAAAGCCCAAGCGTCGACTTGCAGCGACCACAAGGGATGCGCGCCAGCCCGCGTTGCAGGATACGCCACCGCCAAACCAAGGTAGAGCGCCAGGTTGGCGATCACACCCACCACGGCGGCCGTGACCGCCGCCAAGGGTGTTGTCAGTCGCACATTACCGCGCGTTGACTCCACCCAAGGCCCGCCCGCCAGAATAAATATGAAAGAAGGCAAAAAGGTAAACCAGGTCGCCACGCAAGCGGCTAACGCCGCCCCCTGAAACAGGGCGTCAGGGCCAGCCACCTGCTTGAGCCAGCCACCCACAAACGCCACATAAGCCACCACCATGATGAGCGGCCCCGGTGTGCTTTCGCCCAGCGCCAGGCCGTCCATCATTTGGGCCGTACTGAGCCACTGGTACTGCTCAACCGCAGCCTGGTTCACGTAGGGCAGGACCGCATACGCACCACCAAAGGTCAGCATGGCCGCCTTGCTGAAAAACCAGCCCATCTGCGTCAAGGTGCCGCTCCAGCCCTGCCACCACAACAGCGCCGCCATGGGCATACTCCACAGCAAGGCACCCGCCAACAGCACCCACGCCAAACGCGAGCGCTTAAAGCGGGCATGTTCGGGCAATGGCGACGCCTCCAGCATCATCCCAGCGGCTTGTCCGTCTGCTTGGAGTGGCGTTTGCTTAACGGCGCCGGCCATCGCACCGGGGGCCCAGCGCGCCAACAGCACGCCCACCAACAAAGCAGCCAGCACCACGGCTGGAAATGGCACCGCAAAAAACGACAGTGCTACAAAACTGCTGAACGCAATCGCCCAGGGCACCGGAAGGCATCGCGGGTCGCCCAAGGTCTTGGTGGCGAGCCGGTGCAGCGCGTGCATCACGATCGCCACTACCGCCGGCTTGATGCCGTACAAAACACCGGCCACCAAAGGCAGCGCGCCGTAAACCATGTACAGCCAACTCAGCGCAATCAGCATGAGCAGCGAAGGCAAGACAAACAGCACCCCGGCCGCAATACCGCCGCGCGTTTTGTGCATGAGCCAACCCAAGTAAGTGGCCAGTTGCTGGGCTTCGGGGCCGGGCAAGAGCATGCAGAGATTGAGCGCATGCAAAAATCGTTTTTCAGAGATCCAGCCACGCCGCTCAACGAGCTCTCGGTGCATGATGGCGATCTGTCCGGCCGGCCCGCCAAAGCTGATGAAACCCAAGTGCAACCAAAAGCGCAGCGCCTGTCGAAATGGCACGGCCAAAACCGTCTGCGCCGGGACCTCCTGGCTCATCTGCGCTGCACTTTGAATACCGCACGACTGGCCCGCCCGTTCGGCCAGAAGCGGACTTCGTGCCCGTTCTGCAGGCCGAACTTGTCCAGAATTTTCAGCTCGTTTTTCAAAGCAAGTGCTTCGAAATCCTGCAAAGTGCCGACGCGGATGTTGGGCGTGTCATACCACTGGTAAGGCAGCACCTTGGTCACCGGCATACGCCCCCGCATCACGGCCAGACGGTTGGGCCAGTGGCCAAAATTAGGGAACGCCACAATGCCCATGCGACCCACGCGGGCGGTTTCGCGCAGCATCACCTCGGCGTTGCGCAAGTGCTGCAAGGTGTCAATCTGCAAGACCACGTCAAACGAGCTGTCGCCGAACATGCTCAAGCCGTCTTCGAGGTTGAGCTGGATCACGTTGACGCCGCGCGCCACACAGGCTTGCACATTGCCGTCGTCAAGCTCGACGCCATAGCCCGAGCAACCGCGTTCGCGGATCAGGTGCGCCAGCAATTCGCCGGTACCGCAACCCAGGTCGAGAACGCGAGCACCCTGCGGCACCAGGCGGGCAATAGACAGCAAATCTGGCGAGGCCTCCTTGAGCACGGGGCGCGGTACGGTGTGCGCGGCGTTCATGCGGCCACCTTGCTGTTGAAGTAGGCGCGCACCACACTCAGGTAGCGCGGATCCTCGAGCAAAAAGGCGTCATGGCCGTGTGGCGCATCAATCTCGCCGTAGCTCACGTCGCGCTGGTTGTCGAGCAGGGCCTTGACAATCTCGCGGCTGCGCGCCGGCGCAAAACGCCAGTCGGTCGTGAAGCTAACCAGTAAAAACTTGGCACTGGCCTTGGCCAAGGCCTGGCTCAAGTTGCCCCCATAAGCGCCGGCCGGATCAAAGTAGTCCAGCGCCCGCGTGATCAGCAAGTAAGTGTTGGCGTCAAAGTATTCGCTGAACTTGTCGCCCTGATAGCGCAAATAGCTCTCGATCTGAAACTCCACGTCCTGCGTCGAATACAAATACGCCCGTGCAGCGGCGCTACCTTCCGCCTCAGCAGAGTCAGCTCCCTCCAAGCCAGGGCCGCGGGTCCGGCTTCGCCGGTCCGCAGGCGCAGCGGCCCCCTCGGGGGGCAGCGCAGTACGCGAAGCGACCAGCGTGGGGGCCAACTCCCTGCCGAATTTTTCGTTCATCACATCGTCACTCAAGTAGGTGATATGGCCGATCATGCGGGCAATGCGCAGGCCGCGCTTTGGCAGTACGCCGTGGCGGTAAAAGTGGCCGTCGTGAAAGTCGGGGTCGGTGGTGATGGCGCGCCGCGCCACTTCATTGAAAGCGATGTTTTCGGCGTTCAGGTTGGGTGCGCTGGCGACCACCACCGCGTGCCGCACCCGGTCAGGGTATTGCAGCGTCCAGGCCAGGGCCTGCATACCGCCCAGGCTGCCGCCCATCACGGCGGCCAGGGTCTCAATGCCCAGGGCGTCCAGCAACCTTGCCTGCGCATCGACCCAGTCTTCTACGGTGACCACCGGAAAATCGGCACCATAAATTTGCTGCGTGTCCGGGTTGATCTGCATCGGTCCTGTTGAGCCGAAGCAGGAGCCCAAATTGTTCACGCCGATCACAAAGAAACGGTCGGTATCGACCGGCTTGCCGGGGCCGATCATCGTGCTCCACCAGCCTTCGGACTTGGGTTTCACTGCGCCGGCGTCGTCAAGGTAAACGCCGGCCACATGGTGGGATGCGTTGAGCGCATGGCAGACCAGCACGGCGTTCGATTTACCGGCGTTGAGCGTGCCGTAAGTTTCATAGCTCAGGTCGTAAGCACGAACCGAGGCGCCGCTTCGCAGGGGCAACGCGGCTTCGAAATGCATGCTCAGCGGTGTGGCGACGAGGGTCAAAAAATCACCTGCAAAAAAACAAAAACCCGGCCTCGCTAAAGCGATTCCGGGTTCATGGACATCGTCTTTAGCAGTACTTTTTAAGCGCCCGCAAGCTGTGCAAATCGGCGCTGTGTTGCAGTATATCGCCCCTGTTTGAGTGACCTCCGAGCTTGGCTGCGCATCAAAAAGGTGTCCAGATCGCCAGCACAGCCAGCACGGCAAAAATCAATGCTGACACACGGTGCACCACCACCAGCGGAAGCAAGCGCGTGACGCGCTCGCCAAACCAGACCACCGGCGCATTGGCCAGCATCATGCCGGCAGTGGTTCCTGCCACCACCGCCAGGTAAGTGTCAAAGCGCGCGGCCAACATGACAGTGGCAATCTGAGTCTTGTCGCCCATCTCGGCCAGGAAAAACATCAGCACCGTCGTGGCAAAAACGCCCCAACGCGGGGGCTGAGCGTCACCGTCGTCCTCCAGCTTGTCGGGCACCAGCATCCAGACGGCCATGGCCAAAAAGGAGGCCGCTAAGATCCAGCGCAACACCCCGGCGCTGACCTGGGTTGTCACCCAGGCTCCGACCGCGCCGGCCAAGGCATGGTTGGCCACAGTGGCCACCAGAATGCCAAAGACGATGGGCCACGGTTTTTTGAAGCGCGCCGCCAACAACAGCGCCAACAACTGGGTCTTGTCGCCGATTTCGGCCAAAGCCACGATGCCCGTTGAGCCTAGGAATGCTTCCAAAGTAAAAACTCCGCCCTGAAGACACTCCATGGCCACTTTTGTATTGTAGGTTCGCAAGCTTGGGCTCTTGGACGCACCGCGAAGGGCCCATTTCTTGCTTGATCTTGGTGCGCTTTCTGGGTTTTCACTCAAAACGCACCAACAACGAACAAAACTCTAGGAGCCCACCCCGTGGAAGCACTAAAACAGGGATCAGACGCACTATTTATCTTGCTCGGCGGCATCATGGTGCTGGCCATGCACGCCGGCTTTGCATTTCTCGAGCTCGGTACGGTGCGCAAAAAGAACCAGGTCAATGCGCTGGTGAAAATTCTGGTGGATTTCTCCGTTTCTACCGTTGCCTATTTCGCCATCGGCTACAGCGTGGCCTATGGCAGCCACTTTTTTGTAGGCGCCGAACAGCTGGCGGCAAAAAATGGCTACGAGTTGGTGAAGTTTTTCTTTTTGCTGACTTTTGCGGCGGCCATTCCGGCCATCATCTCCGGCGGCATTGCAGAGCGTGCCCGCTTTTACCCGCAACTGATCGCCACGGCAGTGATCGTCGGGCTGATCTACCCCTTCTTCGAGGGTATCGTCTGGAATCAACAATTCGGCGTTCAGGCCTGGATCAAGGCTCTGACCGGCGAAGAATTTCATGATTTTGCCGGCTCGGTGGTCGTGCACGCCATGGGTGGTTGGCTGGCACTACCGGCCGTGGTTTTACTTGGTGCGCGCAGCAATCGCTACCGTAAAGACGGGCTGGTGTCGGCGCATCCGCCCTCTAACATTCCGTTTCTGGCGCTGGGCGCCTGGATATTGACGGTCGGCTGGTTTGGCTTTAACGTGATGAGCGCCCAAACCCTGGACAAAATTTCCGGACTGGTTGCCGTTAACTCCTTAATGGCCATGGTGGGCGGCACACTGGCTGCCTTGTTTTTTGGGAAAAACGATCCCGGCTTTGTCCACAACGGGCCCTTGGCTGGCCTGGTTGCGGTTTGTGCCGGCTCTGACCTGATGCATCCGCTGGGCGCGCTGGTGGTGGGCGGTGTTGCGGGCGCTTTGTTTGTTGTGATGTTCACGCTGACCCAAAACAAATGGAAGATCGACGACGTTTTGGGCGTCTGGCCCTTGCACGGCCTGTGTGGCGCCTGGGGCGGTATCGCCGCCGGCATTTTCGGCCTCAAGGCGCTGGGCGGCATTGGCGGCGTCAGCCTGGGAGCGCAGGTGATTGGCACGCTCATGGGCGTGGGCTGGGCGCTGGTCAGCGGTTTTGCAGTCTATGGCTTGATCCGGGCATTCACAGACTTGCGCTTGAGCCACGAAGAGGAATTTGAAGGGGCGGACCTCTCTATTCACCGGATTGGCGCCACGCCGGACCGCGAAGTCAATTGGTAAGCCAGCGCACACAAGCGGCCGGCAACTGTCTTTAATTTGACACAAACCCTCACCGCCGCCGCGCCAGCCCTTAGATTTGCTTGCCAATTTGCTTTTATTTTGGCCTTATATCGCATAATCTACGCGTGCATGTGGACCCCACTTGCATGAGTGAGGTGATCGGTCAGTTTCGCGCGCTACAGCGGTTACGTTCAGATTTGTTGTGCTTTCGGGACCCCATCGCTTTTGTTTTAGTGTTTTAGAGGAGTCCTTTCATGGGCAACAAACTTTATGTCGGCAACCTGCCGTACTCGGTTCGCGACGAAGACCTGCAACAATCTTTTGGCCAATTTGGCTCTGTCACCAGCGCCAAAGTCATGATGGAGCGCGACACCGGTCGCTCCAAGGGCTTTGGCTTTGTCGAAATGGGCAGCGATGCAGAAGCCCAAGCGGCCATCAACGGCATGAACGGTCAGCCTTTGGGCGGCCGTAGCGTTGTCGTGAACGAAGCCCGCCCGATGGAGGCGCGTCCTCCTCGCAGTGGCGGCTTTGGTGGCGGTGGCGGTGGTGGCGGCTACGGCGGTGGCGGTGGCGGCCGTTCTGGCGGCGG
>Ga0214921_10011817_pt1 | contig 10541 bp, 9 predicted proteins | sample LL1505_MetaG_FD_177992 | JGI IMG/M metagenome (GOLD analysis project Ga0214921, IMG submission 177992) | Freshwater microbial communities from Lake Lanier, Atlanta, Georgia, United States - LL-1505 | ecosystem: Environmental > Aquatic > Freshwater > Lake | place: USA: Georgia | collected 2015-05-28
CGTAACCGTCGTCGGCGCCGCCGCGGCCATAGAGCTTGCCGTCCTGGTACACGGGCGTCCACGGCCCCAGGTCGCTGCGCCAGCCGGAAAACTCGGGCTGCTTGTCCAGGTGGCCGTACATCAGCACGGTCTGGGTACTTACCCCTTCTTGCGCGCTGCGCGTGGCGGCCACTTCAAACAAAAGCACTGGCGTGCGACCGGGCAGGCGCACCACTTCGAGCGTGAGGCCGGCCACTTTTTGCGCCTCAATCCACTGCGCGGTGTTGCGCACCACGGTCTCAAGATAGCCGTGGGCGGCCCAATCGGCGTCAAAGGAGGGCGACTTGGCGGGTATGGCGATGTACTCGCTCAGGCGGTCTACGATGTCGCTGTCCCAAGCCTGGCTGACTTGGTCCAGGGCTTGGGCGGGGTTTAAAACGGTGTCGGGCAGGCGGGCGTTCATGGGGGAAATCTCCGTGCGGGGCGACGCAGGTGGCGTCGGTTGAATCAGCAAAACGTATCCATGATGCCACGCTTGCCGCTATCCTCCTACGCATTCGCAACGCCCCTGGGTATCCCTATGCACGCCACCGCCCGCCCTGCGCTTGACCCGCAAACGCTCCAAGTCCTGGCCTTCGACATCTTCGGCACCATCGTCGATTGGCACGGCAGCATCGTGCAGGAAATGCAACAACGCTATCCGCAGGTGGACGCAGACGCGTTTGCGCTGGCCTGGCGCGCGGGCTATGCACCGGCTATGGCGCGGGTGATGGCGGGCGAACTGCCTTGGACGCTGATCGATGATTTGCACCGGCAAATCCTGGACGGGATCCTTCCCGCGTTCGGCTTGGCGCACCTGCGTGACGCTGAGCGCGCGCGGCTCAACCTGGTCTGGCACCGGCTAGCCGCTTGGCCCGACGTGGTGGCCGCACTGACCCGGCTCAAGCGCAAATACATTTTGTGCACTTTGTCCAACGGCAACCTGAATTTGCTCACCCGGCTGTCCAAACAGGCGGCGCTGCCCTGGGATTGCATTCTGAGCGCCGAGACCTTTCAAGCCTACAAGCCCGATCCGCGCACCTATGGCGGCGTGGCGCGGGTGTTTGACGTGGCGCCCGCGCAAGTGATGCTGGTGGCCACCCACCACGACGACCTGGCCGCCGCCCGCGCCTGCGGCCTGCGCACCGCCTACCTTGAGCGACCGCTGGAACTAGGCGCCAAGCACGCTAAGGACGAGCGGCCGCGAGCTGGCAATGACCTGCACGTGCGCGACCTGCTGGCGCTGGCTGAGCTATTGGGTTGCTAAACGATGCGGATCTGGCGTCTCACGCCCCGAACAAAAAGTGACGGACCAGCCCCAAGGCAGCGCAAGCGCCGATCACCGGCACCACGCCCCACTTCAGGCGCAGCAACGCCCAGGCCGCTGCAAGAGTTAAGCCCAACGCTGCGAAATCAATGGTCCCCATAGCGCCACCCGGACGTGCGATGTGCAACACAAAGAACACCGCCAGGCTGGCGATCACGCCGACCACAGCCGCCGTGATGGCGGTCAGCGGCGCGGTGAACTGCAGCTTGCCGTGGGTCGCCTCGACCAGCGGCCCCCCGGCCAGAATAAAGATGAACGAGGGCAAAAAAGTAAACCAGGTAACCACGCAGGCTGCTAAGGCCGCGCCCCAGAACAAGCCCTGCGGCCCCAGCACCGCCTGGCTCCAGCCGCCGACAAAGCCGACAAAGGCGACCACCATGATGAGCGGCCCCGGCGTGGTTTCGCCCAGTGCCAGACCATCCATCATCTGCGCGGCGCTCAGCCAGCCAAAGTGCTCCACCGCGCCCTGGTACACGTAGGGCAGCACGGCGTAGGCGCCGCCAAATGTGAGCAGGGCCGCCTTGGTAAAAAACCAGGCCATTTGCGCCAGCGTGCCGTCCCAACCCCAGGCGGCCACCAGAGCCACCATGGGCACAAGCCACAGCGCTGCGCCCGCCGCGGCCACGCGGGCCAAGCGCAACGGGGTAAAGCGCGCGTGCGCCGGGGTGGGTGTGTGGTCGTCAATCCAGGCGGGTTCCCGCGCGCCGGCCCCACTGGGTCCAACCGGCTCTCCGGCAGCTGGAGACGCTTTGGGCGCAATGGTCACCGCCTGGTGCGCGCTTACACCGCCGAACTGCCCTGGCCACCGGCGTTGCGCTAGCGCCCCTGCAAGCGCTGCCACCAGCACCACCGCCGGAAACGGCACTTGCAACACGGCCACCGCAAAAAAACTCAGCGCCGCAATGGCCCACAGCAAGGGCGCACGCCGGGGCGTTTTTAGCGTGCGGCTGCCCATGCGCTGTAGCGCTTGCAGCACCAAGGCCGCTACCGCTGGTTTGATGCCCCACAACACCGCCGCCATCCAAGAAAGATGGCCAAACGCCATGTACGCCCAGCTCAAACCGGTCAGTAAAAGCAGTGAAGGCAGCACAAACAAAACCCCGGCAGCCACACCGCCCCAAGTCCGGTGCATCAACCAGCCCAGGTAAGTGGCGAGTTGCTGCGCCTCAGGGCCAGGCAGCAACATGCAGTAGTTCAAAGCGTGCAAAAAGCGTCGCTCTGAAATCCAACGCCGCTGCGCCACAAGCTCGCGGTGCATCAGGGCAATTTGCCCGGCCGGACCGCCGAAGCTGATGCAACCCAGCTTGAACCAGAAGCTCAGAGCCTCGCGAAAACTAACCGGGAGCGGCACGGGTTCATTCGGCATAACCGTCTTATTGCCGCCGAATGCCTGGCACCTTAGCGGGCGAGCTTGTAGACCGAAGTCCCAGCGCGCCAATTGGGCAGGAAGCGCACGGCCTGCCCGTCAGACAAGCCGAAGCTGTCTACCACCCGCAGGCCCGCGCGCTGCGCCAGCGCCCCCAAGTCGGCGTGCGTGCCGACGCGGATATTTGGCGTGTCGTACCACTCGTAGGGCAGGCGCTTGGTCACCGGCATACGCCCGCGCAGCACGCTCAGGCGGTTGGGCCAGTGCGCAAAGTTGGGAAAAGCCACGATGCCGATGCGCCCCACGCGCGCAGTCTCACGCAGCATCACCTCAGCGTTGCGCAGGTGTTGCAAGGTGTCGATTTGCAGCACCACGTCAAACGACGCGTCGTCAAAGAGGGCCAGGCCTTCTTCCAGGTTGAGCTGGATGACGTTGACGCCGCGCTTGACGCAGGCCAGCACGTTGGCGTCGTCAATCTCAACGCCGTAGCCGGTGCAGCTGCGCGTGGCCTGCAGGTGCGCCAGCATGGCGCCGTCGCCACAGCCCAGGTCCAGCACACGCGCACCCTGGGGCACGAGCTGGGCTAGCGCGTGTTGGATGCTCTGGTCGCTCATACGCCAACCTCTTGTGCCATGTTGTTGAAATAGGCCCGCACCACGCCGTGGTAGCGCGCGTCGTCGAGCAAAAACGCGTCGTGCCCATGTGGCGCGTCGATTTCGGCATAGCTCACTTCGCGCTGGTTGTCCAGCAGCGCCTTAACGATCTCACGGCTGCGCGCCGGGGCAAAGCGCCAGTCGGTGGCAAAACTCACCAGCAAAAACTTGGCTTTTGCCACTGCCAGCGCCTTGCTCAAGTTGCCACCGTATTCGCGTGCTGGGTCGAAATAGTCCAGTGCGCGGGTGATCAGCAAATAGGTGTTGGCGTCAAAGTAGTCGGCAAACTTGTCGCCTTGGTAGCGCAAATAGCTCTCGATTTGGAACTCAACGTCCTGCGTGCTGTAGCGATAGGCCCCCACGCTTGCCACTGCGTGTGCTGCGCTGCCCCCCGAGAGGGCTAATTTGCCTTGGGGCGGCCCAGCGGCAAATTCCGTGGCCCCCACGCTTGCCACTGCGTGGGCTGCGCTGCCCCCCGAGGGGGCTAATTTGCCTTGGGGCGGCCCAGCGGCAAATTCCGTGGCCCCGACGCTTGCCACGGTGTTGCGCAGTTGGCGCCCAAACTTCGCATTCATGACGTCGTCGCTCAGGTAAGTGATGTGGCCGATCATGCGGGCGATGCGCAGGCCGCGTTTGGGCACTACGCTATGGCGGTAAAAGTGGCCGCCGTGGAAGTCGGGGTCGGTGACGATGGCGCGGCGCGCCACTTCGTTGAAGGCGATGTTTTCCGCGGTGAGGTTGGGCGCGCTGGCCACCACCACGGCGTGGCGCAGCCGATCCGGGTATTTCAGGGTCCAACCCAGCGCCTGCATGCCGCCCAAGCTGCCGCCCATGACGGCCGCCAGCGTCTGGATGCCCAGGCGGTCGAGCAGCAACGCCTGGGCGTTTACCCAGTCTTCCACCGTGACCACCGGAAAGTCCGCGCCATACACCTGTCCGTCGGCGCCGTCCGGGTTGGCGTGCATCGGGCCTGTGGAGCCAAAGCACGAACCCAGATTGTTCACGCCAATGACGAAAAAACGGTTGGTATCCAGCGGCTTACCCGGCCCGATCATGCTGTGCCACCAGCCTTCGGACTTGGGCTTTCCCTCGTAAACACCGGCCACATGGTGCGAGGCGTTCAGGGCGTGGCACACCAGCACCGCGTTGGAGCGCTCGGCATTAAGGCTGCCATAGGTCTCAAAGCTCAGGTCGTAGGCGCGGATGGATGCTCCGCTGGTCAGCGCCAGCGGCTCGGCGAAATGCATCGATTGGGGTGTGGCGGTTAGCATAAAAAAACCCGGCAACGCCAAACGCGGGGCCGGGTCAGAAAAATGATCGCGGGGTCCGGGTTTAGCTGTATTTATTAAGCGCCCGCAAGCTCGAGCAAATTGGCGCTGCATTCAAAGTATAGCAACGCGACGATTTGTGCTGGTCGCCCGCTTGTCGGGCTTGCTTGGCAAGGCCTTTAACCCGTTACCAAAGCCACCACACCCAGGGTCGCAAACACCAGGGCAGAGACGATGTGCACCACCCGCATCGGCACCAGGCGCGTCATGCGCTCGCCAAGCCAGACTACGGGGACGTTTGCCAGCATCATGCCCAGCGTCGTGCCCGCCACTACGGAAAAATAGGCTTGGTATTGGGCGGCCAGCATGACGGTGGCGATTTGTGTCTTATCGCCCATCTCGGCCAGAAAAAACGCCACTACCGTGGTACCAAACACCCCCCAGCGCGGCGCCGCGTCGGCATCTTCATCATCGATGGTGTCGGGAATCAGCATCCACACCGCCATGCCGATGAAGGACGCTGCCAGTATCCAACGCAAAATCTGTGGTCCAAGAATGGATGTTACCCAAGCGCCGACCGCCCCGGCCAGGCCATGGTTGGCCAGCGTGGCAACCAAAATGCCTAAAACGATGGACCAGGGTTTGCGAAAGCGCAGCGCCAAAACCAGTGCCAAGAGCTGTGTTTTATCGCCCATTTCGGCCAGTGCGACGATGCCGGTAGAGACCAAGAATGCTTCCATGGCGTCCATGGTAGCGGTTCGGATGCAGTGCCTTGGAACTTGCGCCGCAGCGGGTTTTGGGCGTAAAAAAAAGCACCGGGATCACCGGTGCTTTTTTACCCTTTTAAAAAGGTGTGAGTCATTGCTAGGCAATGCTTATTGTCTCCTCGGCATCGACTTTCGCTCCGGGCGGGCCCTTCGCTTTTCGCAGTTGCGTGCCCCGAGGGCAGCGCCGCCAATATATGGCAATGCAACCAGGCAGGGCATCAGTGCTTACCCTGCCTGAAACTGCATGCAGGCTTGCGCCTGTGCGTCTTCCACAATCCACTGCGCGGCTTTTTCCGCAATCATCAGGGTGGGCGAATTGGTGTTGCCGCTGGTGATTAGCGGCATCACCCCGGCGTCGACCACGCGCAGGCCGGCCACGCCAAACACCCGCAGACGCGTGTCGACCACGGCCATGGGGTTGTCGGCCTTGCCCATTTGTGTGGTGCCCACGGGGTGGAAGATGGTGCTGGCAATGTCGCCGGCCAGGCGAGCGAGCTCATCGTCGCTTTGAAACTGCACGCCAGGCTTGTGTTCCTGTGGGCTGTAAGGCGCCATTGCGCTTTGCGCCAGGATGCGCCGGGTCACGCGCAGCGAGTCGGCCGCTACTTTGCGGTCGACTTCGGTGCTGAGGTAGTTGGGTGCAATGGCCGGGGCGTCCTGGAAGTTGGGTGTTTTGATGTGCACTGTGCCCCGGCTAGTGGGGTTGAGGTTGCACACGCTGGCGGTGACGGCGTCAAACGTGTGCAGGGGCGAACCAAAGGCGTCCAGGCTCAGCGGCTGCACGTGGTACTGCAAGTTAGGGTAGGGCTGGGCCGGGTCGCTGCGGGTAAACGCGCCCAACTGGCTGGGCGACATGCTCATCGGGCCGCTGCGTTTGAAGGCGTATTCCAGTCCGATGCGCGCCTTGCCCCACAAGCTGTTAGCCATGGTGTTGAGCGTGGGCGTATTTTTAACCTTGAATACCGCGCGGATTTGTAGGTGGTCCTGCAGGTTGCCGCCCACGCCGGGCAGGTCTTTGGCCACGTCCACGCCCTTGGCGCGCAGCAACTCAGCCGGCCCCAGCCCGGAGAGTTGCAAAAGCTGGGGCGTGGCCACGGCGCCCGCGCTCAAAATCACTTCCCGGCGCGCCGTGGCCGTCACCATCTCTTGCCCGTTCCACACTTGCACGCCAGTGCAGCGCAGCGGCTCGGCGCCGGTGCCGCCTTCCAAAACGAGCTTGGATGCCTGAGCGCTGGTCCACAACTCAAAATTGGGCCGGCCGTAGCAAGTGGGGCGCAAAAAGGCCTTGGCGGTATTCCAGCGCCAGCCGTTTTTCTGGTTGACTTCAAAGTAGCCCACGCCTTCGTTGTCTCCGGTATTGAAGTCGTCGGTGGCGGGAATGCCCGCTTGTACGGCGGCTTGGGCAAAGGCTTCTAGCACGTCCCAGCGTAGACGCTGTTTGTCCACGCGCCATTCGCCGCCGGCGTTGCGATGTCGCAATACCTGGCGGTAAGGCGTACTGACGTCTTGCATCAGCTCGGGCGCGGTGCCGCGCGCCCCGTGCAGGGCGCTGGCTCCCTTGTAGTGGTCTTCGTGCATTTTGAAATACGGCAGGCTGTGCTTCCAGTTCCAGCCCTCGTCACCTAGCAGCTGCGCCCATCCGTCGTAGTCGCGCGCTTGGCCGCGCATATAAATCATGCCGTTAATGCTGCTGCAGCCGCCCAGCGTCTTGCCGCGCGGATAAATCAGGCTGCGGCCGTTAAGCCCCGCTTCGGCCTCGGTTTTAAACAACCAGTCCGTGCGCGGGTTGCCAATGCAATACAGGTAGCCCACCGGAATATGGATCCAGTGGTAGTCGTCACGTCGCCCGGCCTCGATCAGCAGCACGCGCTTGGAGGCGTCGGCGCTCAGGCGGTTGGCCAGTAGGCAGCCGGCGGTACCGGCGCCTACGATGATGTAGTCAAAAGTGGTGTCGCTCATGGCGTTTATTGTCCGGCCCAGACGGGCTTGCGTTTTTCCTGGAATGCTTTTTGACCTTCACGCGCATCATCGGTCAGGGTGAACAGGGCGATTTGGCTCTCGGTAAAGGCCATGGATTCTTCAAACGCCATGGCCTCCACCTTTTTCATGGTGTACAGGCCCCGGCGCACGGCGGCGGGAGATTTGTCGAGCATGCGCGCCAGCAACCAAGCCAGCTTGGCGTCCACGTCGTCATCCACGTAATTGACCAAGCCGTATTCCAGCGCCTGTGCGCTGCTGATGGGTTCGCCCGTAATGCACATTTCCACCAGGGTGCGCCGGGGAATCAGGTGCTGCAAAACGCTGAGCACCTGGGCCGGAAACACTCCCACTTTGACCTCCGGTAGGCCAAACACGGCGTGGCTGCTGGCCACGGCCAGGTCGCACATCGCCAGCAAGCCCATGCCCCCGGCCATGCAAGCGCCGTTGACGCGCGCAATCAGCGGCACATAGCTGGCCTTGGCCACGCGCAGCAGCTGCGCCAGGTGGCCGTGGGGCTCGGAGTAGTCGGTGGTAAAGGCCTGGGCGCTTTGCAAATCGGCCCCGGCGCAAAAGGCCTTGCTGCCCGCGCCCGTCACCACAATCGCGCGCACGCTGCGCTCGGTTTGTGCCTGCACAATGGCCTGCGCCATGCCCGCGAGCACGCCGTGGCTCATGGCGTTGCGCCGCTCCTCGCGGGTAATGGTCAGCCACAGCACCGGGCCGCGCAGTTCCACCGTCAAGTCGGGGCTGGAGGTAAATGTGTGGGCTTGGGACATAGCGGACTTTCAGCAAAAAACGGGTTCAAAAATGGATGCGGCAGCCCTAGTGGGCCAGCACCGGAAACAGCTTGGTAAGACCGTCAGACATCACCTCGACCGCCAGCGCCGCCAAAATCAGGCCCATCAGCCGGGTCATCACGTTGATGCCGGTTTTGCCCAGCACGCGGGCAATCGGTTGGGCCAGCGAAAAACACAGGGCCGTGGCCAGCGCCACCACTACGCCGTAGCCCAGCAGCGTGCCCATTTGCAGCACGGTCTTGGCCTTGTCGGCGTAAATCACCACCGTGGACATGGTGGCCGGGCCGGTGAGCAGCGGAATCGTCAGGGGAACAACCGCAATGCTGGCGCCCATGGCGGCTTTTTCTACGCCGTCCTCGAGCTCGTGGGTGCTGGTCTTTGCCTCGGCCGGCTGGGCGTTGAGCATATTGAGTGCGCTGGTCAGCAGCAACATGCCGCCGCCGACCTGAAAGCTGGCCAGCGAAATACCAAAAAATTCCAGAATCTGTAGCCCCAGCAAAGCGCTGACGGCAATCACTACAAAGGCGCTGAACGAGGACACGCGAACCGTGTTGCGTCGCTGCGCGGGCGAGAAATTTTGTGTGTAGTGGATGAAAAACGGCACGATGGCCAGCGGGTTGACGATGGCCAGCAGGGTTACCAGCGGTTTGAGGTCCATGGGGCTTCCAAGTCGGGCCAGGGGCCCTAGGCTGGGCATGGTACCTCAGCGCCCCCCGCTGACGTCGATCAGTGTGCCTGTGCTGTAGCTCGACTGCGGACCTATAAGCCACAGGATGGCCTGGGCGACTTCTTCGGCCGTGCCGGGACGCTGCATGGGCACTTGCGCGCCGACCAACTGGGCTCTATTTGGCTCGCCGCCTGAGGCATGGATGTCGGTGTCAATGATGCCGGGGCGCACCCCGTTGACCCGGATGCCCTCGGCTGCGACTTCTTTGGCCAAGCCCAGGGTGAAGATGTCAATGGCCCCCTTGCTGGCCGCATAGTCCACGTATTGGCCCGGGCTGCCCAAGCGCGCCGCTGCGCTGGAGACGTTGACGATGGCGCCGCCGCACCCGCCATGGCGAGTGCTCATGCGCAGCACCGCTTCGCGGGCGCAGATAAAGCTGCCCACCACATTGGTTTCAAACATGCGTTTGAGGCGCGCTACACCCATGGAGTCGACCCGGCAGCCGACGTCGACGATCCCGGCGTTGTTGACCAAGGCGTCCAGCCGCCCCCAGGCTGTGTCGATGGCGGCAAACAGGGCCAGCACCTGGTCTTCTTGGGTCACATCGGCTTGCAGCGCGAGTGCCTGTCCCCCGTGGGCCTGAATCTCATCCACCACGGCCTGCGCGGCTGCAGCGTTGCGGTGAAAGTTGACCGCCACGGTATAGCCCGCGCGCGCCGCTGCCAGCGCCGTGGCTGCGCCAATGCCGCGTGAGCCGCCGGTAATTAATATGACGGGCGCGGTCATTGTTGCCCCAGACTGATGTAGTGCTTGCGCCGGAAGTAGGCCATGAGCACCAGCGCGGTGAGCAGCATGGCACCCATGGCCCACCAAAAACCATATTCCACGTGCAGCAAGGGCATGAACTCGAAGTTCATGCCAAAAATGCCGGCGATCAGGTTCAGAGGTAGAAACACCGCAGTTAAGGCGGTCAGCGTGCGCATGATGTCATTGGTGCGGTGGCTTTGGGCGCTGAAGTGCATTTGGATGGCGATCTCAGCGTTTTGCTCCAGCCTTCGCACATGGCGCACAACGCGCTCAATGTGCTCCAGCACATCGCGGCTGCGCACTTGCAGCAGTTCTTGTTCGCGCTGCTGCCCCGCTGTGGCGGGCTCGGGCCAGGTTTTTAGGGCTTCGATCCAGTCTTGGATGCTGGAGCGCTGTTCCTCGCACACTTCGTCGAGCTGGTGTAAGGCCAGGCGCGCATCCAACAGCGAGGACCAGTTGTTAAAGCGCGAACGCGGATTGAGTAGCTGCCCCTGCCAGTGGTCCAACTGGTGCGTTAGCTCGCGGCGCAGCGCCAGGTAGCTGTCGACCATGTGATTGACCACGCGCAACATCAGGTCGGCGGGGCCGGTGGGCCGGTGAGCCCCTGCGGCGTGCGATTTGGCGCTGGGGCTTTGGATCAGCTTGGCTGCATACCCGTCGCGTACCGCACAGTCGCTGGGGTGAACCGTCAACAACACCCGGTCCATGAGTGCGAACCCGACCGGGCTGGTATCGATACGCCGCAAAATTGGCGGGCCGCTGCGTTTGCCCAGGTGGGCGGCCACAGGCTCGGTGGGTTCAGAGTCACTCCCCAACTGCCCGGCTGCCAGACGCCTGAACACCAGAATGTCGTATTCGGATGTGTAGTCATAGTGCGAGGGCAGTTGCGCG
>Ga0214921_10011819_pt1 | contig 10539 bp, 4 predicted proteins | sample LL1505_MetaG_FD_177992 | JGI IMG/M metagenome (GOLD analysis project Ga0214921, IMG submission 177992) | Freshwater microbial communities from Lake Lanier, Atlanta, Georgia, United States - LL-1505 | ecosystem: Environmental > Aquatic > Freshwater > Lake | place: USA: Georgia | collected 2015-05-28
TCTTCTGATTCCATTTCTCTTTTGTCTAGTTAAAATTAATAATTTTTTGCTAGACAGAGTTTATTTTACAGTCTCGATACAAAAACAGTAAATGAAGGCACAAAAATTAATTTTGACTGGACTTTTGGTTCATTTGGTCCATAGTTTTTTCGCCTTGCGAGGTCTTCCCTACTATTACCAATACTTGTGCCTTCCAAACCTGTTTCACCTTGCACCCAAACCCCTTCCCCAAACACAAATCTAAGAAAATATCATATCTAAAAAACCAACCCTCAGCCCTAAAAATATTTTTCCCATCACTTACTATTCTCAATTTATTTAACTAATTTTGCAACCCTTTCATTTTGAATGAGAAGGATAAAAATTATCTATCACTAAAATTCACCAAAAATTGCTCTATTTGGTGAGTAAAAAGAGCAAAACAATATAATATGAGTCAATTAGTAGACGATTTCAACTGGGATCTTGTAGAAGGTAAAAGTTTTGCTAACAAATATAGCAAAGCTGAGCGTGAAGAATTAGAAAAACTTTACGAAGGTACATTATCTGATGTAGTTGAAAATGATGTAGTTGAAGGCCTTGTAGTAGGTGTAACTGATAGGGATGTAATTATCAATATTGGTTTCAAATCTGATGGTCTAGTGCCTTTGTCTGAGTTCCGTGATTTACCAGAATTAAAAGCGGGCGATAAAGTGTATGTATATGTAGAAACGCAAGAAGACAAAAGTGGTCAATTGGTGCTTTCTCGTAAAAAAGCAAGAATTGTAAGTGCTTGGAAAAATATTCAAGAAGCTCTTGACAAAGATATTATTGTAGAAGGTTTTGTGAAGAGAAGAACAAAAGGTGGTTTGATTGTAGATGTTTATGGCATTGAAGCATTCTTACCTGGTTCTCAAATAGATGTGAAACCAATTCGTGATTTCGATATCTTCGTTGGTAAGAAAATGGAAGTAAAAGTTGTGAAAATCAACTATGCTAACGACAACGTAGTAGTTTCTCATAAAGTATTGATTGAGAAAGATATTGAAGCACAAAAAGGATTGATTTTAAATAACTTAGAAAAAGGACAAGTTCTTGAAGGAGTTATTAAAAACATGACCAATTTTGGTGTATTCATCGATTTAGGTGGTGTTGATGGTTTATTACATATCACTGATATTTCATGGGGTAGAATCAATCATCCTGAAGAAGTGCTTAAACTAGATCAAAAAGTACAAGTAGTAGTGCTTGACTTTGATGATGACAAGAAAAGAATTTCATTGGGTATGAAACAATTAACTTCTCACCCTTGGGATGCAATTGATGCTGATATCACTGTAGGTTCTAAAGTAAAAGGTAAAATTGTAAATGTTGCTGATTACGGCGCATTCTTAGAATTACATGCTGGTGTTGAAGGTTTAATTCACGTTTCTGAAATGTCTTGGTCACAACATTTAAGAAATCCACAAGATTTCTTGAAAGTAGGCGACGAGTTAGATGCAGTTGTGTTAACTTTAGACAGAGAAGAAAGAAAAATGTCTTTGGGTATTAAACAATTAACTGAAGATCCTTGGACTAAAGCTGACGTATTAACTAAATACGCAGTAGGTGAAAAACATAAAGGTTTGGTTCGTAACTTAACTAACTTTGGTTTATTCATTGAATTAGAAGAAGGAATTGATGGTTTAGTTCACGTTTCTGACTTATCTTGGACTAAGAAAATCAAACATCCATCAGAATTTATTAAAGTAAGTGAAGAATTGGATGTAGTAGTGTTAGAATTAGACGTTGAAAATCGTCGTTTAGCATTAGGTCACAAACAGTTAGAGCAAAACCCTTGGGATACGTTTGAAACTATTTTCACTATTGGTTCTATTCATAAATGTACAATCAACTCTAAAAATGACAAAGGTGTAACTTTAGAATTACCTTACGGTATCGAAGGTCAGTCAACTTTGAAAAACATTGTGAAAGAAGACGGTGCATTTGGTGAAGTTGGTGAAGCATTAGATTTCAGAGTAACTGAATTCCATAAAGAAGAAAGAAGAATTGTGCTTGCACATTCAAAAGCTTCTGCAGCTGACGAAGAAAAAGAAGAAAAAGCGAAGAAAAAAGCTGCTGATAGCAAAAAAGCTAAAGTAGAAAAACCAAAAGCTGAAGCGGCTGCAACTGCTTCTACCTTAGGTGATATTGAAGCGCTTTCTGCTTTAAAAGATAAATTGAACTAAGATATAATTCAATTATAATAAAAAAAGTGATTGGGCAACCAATCACTTTTTTTTAATTTATTTTGTAAAGAATGCTTTTTTTGCTACCTTTGCAAACCTATTAAAAACATGGTCAAGTGGCCGAGTGGCTAGGCAGAGGTCTGCAAAACCTTCTACAGCGGTTCGAATCCGCTCTTGACCTCAAAAGGGATATCATTTTTCATGGTATCCCTTTTTTTATGCAACTTTTCTAGTTACACATACTTGAAAACGGTCACTGAGCTTGTCGAAGTGTTCGTTTTCGTAGAACTATTAGATAACTATAATCTGTTTTATGCAAAACTTGCCACACTCAGCGAGCGATTAATTTTTCTTTTCTTGTTTTCGTGAAAAAGCATAGTTTTGTTTATTTCTTTTATGGTTTCCATGGCTTCTATTACGTGACTTCCTTTGTTAAGCATCACACATTCAGCTCTTACGGCTTTCACTACATCCGAAATTTCGGCCCTGGTGGCAAATCCTTTTTTCATTTGGGTTTCTAAAACTTGTGTTGCCCAAATTACTGGCAAATGAGCAGCTTCTGCCAACCATAAAAGTTCTTCTTGCACTTCTGCCATTCTCACATAACCCACAGATACCGCCAAATCTCCACGGGCAATCATCAATCCACAGTTTTTGCTTTTCATCACCTCCAACAAAAGCAATGCAATATTATCAAATGCTATTTTGTTTTCTATTTTTAAAATGATCCCTAAGTTGTTGTTTTTTAAAACTTTAAGCTCGTGTTGTAGCATTGCAACATCATTTGGAGTTTGCACAAATGAAAAGCCCACCATGTCGGCATGTTCTGAAATAAACTGTAAATGTATTTTATCTTCTGTGGTGAGGGCATCAATTTTTAAAAAGCTTTGCGGAAAAGTTACCCCTTTTTCAGTTTTCAGTTTAAAACCTTCGTCTGGGGCATTGGTAATTTCTACCTCAATCAACTCATTATTTGCTTTTTTAATGATTCCGCCTATTAAACCATCGTCAAACCAAACCGTTTCATTTTTCTCCACATTGCCAAATATTTCAGGAGAATTTAAAACAATCACCCCTTTTTCTGCTTCATTTTTTATGGTTGAATTGGGGGTTAAATGTACAATATCTCCTTTATAAAGTAAAAGATGTGAAACTGTATTTTCGTTATTAGTGCTTGAATACAAGGTTTTTGTCCTAATTTTAGGCCCCTCCATATCCATGTATATTTTTACTTTTTTATTCAATTCTTTCTCATACTTTTTTATATGGACAATCATTTTCAACCATAATTCTTTATTATCGTGAGCAGTATTTATTCTGGCTATGGCCATGCCGTTTTCTATTAAACTCTTTATTAATAGTTCATTTGTGGCCGCTTCAGTGGGCAAAGTAACCATAATTTTGCATTCGCCTTTGTGGGTGGCTTTGCCAAAAATATTCGCAGTATTTTTTGTTAGTATTTTTTCGCTTTGCACTTCATTTAGGCTCTCAGTTTTTTCATCTTTGCTATTTTTTTTCAGCAAAAGATCCAATAAGTGCTTTATTTTTAGTAAGTTATTTAATGTGTTAGATTCTGAGTGAGCCAAAGTAGAAAGCCCTATGGCAGATAATTGGGTTTGAATAGACCTAATATCGTGCAGCCTTAACGATAAATAATGGAGCAAATTTTTACCAGATTCATTATGATTGGGGTGAATATCTTCCATCAAGTTTTGGTTATGTTGTTCAAACTTTAAGGCTTCCGCTACCAATATTTCAATTTCCTGATGTAAGGTTTTAAGTTCGCTTTTTTTGAGCATAATTTTCTGCTTATTAGTTTAGTAGAATAATTCACTAAAGTATTTTTAAATAAAGATTAATTAGTTGACATAAGTCATATTCTTGCATAATTCATGTTCAGTATTCTAAAAATATAATTGTATCTAAATGGCAAAAGATTCAATATTAAGAATGCATATAAATTAGCCAATAAATGCAATTCTCAATAGTGCAAACTAAATATTATTTTACCTTTCGAAAAAATATCCTTATATTTGTTGGCTAAAGTTAGCTTTAGTAAGAGTTTATACCCACCAATAAATAACTTTCAAAAGGATTATTTACCTTAGGATTTAGAATGAGCGAACTAAATAAAGGGTTATACGACCCAAGTTTCGAACACGATGCCTGCGGGATAGGTTTCGTGGCAAACCTCAAAGGGAGGAAATCGCATCAGATAATTGAAGATGCAATACACATGCTTACACGCATGGAACACCGTGGTGCTTGCGGTTGTGAAACCAATACCGGAGATGGAGCAGGTATTTTAATACAGCTTCCTCACGAGTTTTTTGTAGACGAATGTCTCAAGCTTGGTTTCAAATTACCAGCATTCGGTAACTATGGTGTAGGTCAAGTTTTCTTTCCTGCCGATGAGAAGCAGAAAGAAGAATGTCGCACTATTTTAAATAGAAATATTGAAAAGTTAGGCTTTAAGTTATTAGGATACAGAGCAGTGCCGACTGATGCTGCTACTGCCGATATTGGTCCAACTTCTTTTAATGCACAGCCATCAATAGAGCAAGTTTTTGTTACAAATGAAAATGTAACTGACACTGATTTATTAGAAAGAAAATTATATATTCTTAGAAATTATACCACCAGATTAATTACTGAATCGGTAAGTAATTTGAATGGTAATTTCTATTTTACTACTTTTTCTTATAAAACTATTGTTTACAAAGGTCAGTTAACTACTGGTCAAGTACGTCCGTATTTCCCTGATTTACATGATGAAAGAGTAGTTTCTGCCTTAGGGGTTGTTCACTCTCGTTTCTCTACCAATACTTTCCCTTCTTGGAAATTGGCGCAGCCATTCCGTTACATTGCCCACAATGGTGAAATTAACACCGTAAAAGGAAATGTAAACTGGATCAAAGCAGCTGAGGCAAATTTAACTTCAAAATTATTCAGCAAAGAAGAAATTGAGATGTTGTTGCCAATTTGCAATTTGTCTCAATCAGATTCAGCAAACTTAGATAACGTGGTGGAATTGTTGACTTTAAGTGGTCGTTCACTTCCTCATGTAATGATGATGTTGGTGCCTGAAGCTTGGGATGGCAATGAGCAAATGAGCCAAGTAAAGAAAGATTTTTATGAATACCATGCTTCAGTGATGGAGCCTTGGGATGGTCCTGCTTCTATTTCATTTACTGATGGAAAAATTGTAGGAGCTACCTTAGATAGAAATGGTCTTCGTCCTTCAAGATACATTGTAACCAATGATGACCGTATTATTATGGCATCTGAGGCAGGTGTGTTAGACATTGACCCTGCAATTGTAACTTTTAGAGGTCGTTTGCAACCAGGTAAAATGTTTGTAGCCAACCTTGAAGAAGGAAGAATTATTTCTGACGAAGAATTGAAAAATGACATCTGCTCTCGCAAACCTTATGGAGAGTGGTTGAAAAAATATAAAATCAACATTTCTGACCTACCAGAAGCATCAGCTCAGTACAAAGAAATGGCCGAAGAAGTATTGTTAAAACGTCAATTAGCGTTTGGATATACTTCTGAAGATTTGAAAGTGATTTTAAGCCCTATGGCCGAAACTGGCAAAGAAGCCATTGGTTCTATGGGAGTTGATACGCCTTTGGCCATTCTTTCAGATCAAAGCCAGCATTTAGCATACTATTTTAAACAATTATTTGCCCAAGTTACCAATCCTCCAATTGACCCAATTCGTGAAAGAATGGTAATGTCATTGGTATCTTATATTGGTGGTGCACTTAATTTATTAGACGAATCTGCAGAACACTGCCATACAGTTGCTTTAAAACAACCAGTTCTTTCAAACAAAGAATTGGCTAAATTAAAATATATTGACCACTCACGTTTTCAGTCTAAAAAGATCAACATGGTCTTTAACTCAAACAGTGGTGCAGGTGCATTAGAAAAAGCATTAACAAGAATTTGTCAATATGCTGCTGATGCTGTGGAAGATGGCTATGAAATAATCTTGTTATCAGACAGAGATATTGACAGTGATCATGCTGCAATTCCTTCATTATTAGCTTGTTCTGCTGTTCATCATCATTTGATTAGAAAAGGACTTCGTGGACAAGTAGGTTTAATTGTTGAAGCTGGAGATGTGTGGGAAACCCATCATTTTGCTACCTTAATTGGTTTTGGAGCTTCTGCAATCAATCCTTATATGGCATTTGAATCAATTGATTTCTTGCAAGCGCAAGGAATGTTGAAATCAGATTTGCCAACAGAAAAATTACATTACAATTTTATAAAAGCGGTTGGTGAAGGTTTGTTGAAAATATTCTCTAAAATGGGTATTTCAACATTACAATCTTACACAGGAGCACAAATTTTTGAAGCTTTAGGTATTCAAAAATCTGTAGTAGATAAATATTTTACAGGTACTGTTTCTAGAATTGGAGGTTTAGATTTAGATGGTATTGCAAAAGAAGCACTTGTAAAACATGAGTTAGCCTTCCCTAGCAAACAAGTTCCTAACCCAAGATTAGAAGTAGGTGGAGTGTATCAATGGAAAAGAAGAGGTGAATATCACTTATTCAATCCTGATTCTATTCATTTATTACAACATTCAACCAGAACTGGTGATTATAGTGTATTTAAAAAATACTCTAAAGTAATCAATGATCAAACTAAAAAAGCGGCTACTTTAAGAGGTTTATTAACCTTCAAAAAAGGAAATCCAATTCCTATTGAAGAAGTAGAGCCAATTGAAAATATATTAAAACGCTTTGCAACAGGAGCCATGTCGTTTGGTTCTATTTCTCACGAAGCTCACTCAACTTTGGCTATTGCCATGAACCGCATTGGTGGTAAAAGCAATACTGGCGAAGGTGGAGAAGATGAAATGAGATTTACTCCATTGGAAAATGGAGATTCAATGCGTTCTGCCATTAAGCAAGTAGCATCTGGTCGTTTTGGGGTAACAATCAATTACTTAACCAATGCCGATGAGTTGCAAATTAAAATGGCACAAGGAGCAAAACCTGGTGAAGGTGGTCAACTTCCTGGTGACAAAGTAGATGATTGGATTGGTAAAACTCGTCACTCTACACCGGGTGTGGGTTTAATTTCTCCTCCTCCGCATCACGATATTTATTCTATTGAAGATTTAGCACAGCTAATTTCAGATTTGAAAAATGCCAATAGAGCTTCAAGAATCAATGTAAAATTAGTTTCTGAAGCAGGAGTTGGTACTATTGCTGCTGGGGTTGCGAAAGCAAAATCAGACGTGGTATTAATTGCTGGGCATGATGGTGGTACTGGAGCTTCTCCTTTGTCGTCTATTCGTCATGCTGGTTTACCTTGGGAACTTGGTTTAGCTGAAACGCATCAGACTTTAGTTAAAAATAAATTAAGAAGCAGAATTGTTGTTCAAACAGATGGACAATTAAAAACTGGTAGAGATATTGCATTTGCCACTTTATTAGGGGCTGAAGAATGGGGCGTTGCTACTGCAGCTTTAGTGGTAGAAGGTTGTATCATGATGCGTAAGTGTCATTTGAACACTTGCCCTGTAGGTGTTGCTACTCAGGATGTTGAGTTGAGAAAACGTTTCACTGGTAAACCAGAAGATGTTGTAAATTTATTTACATTCCTTGCTACTGAATTGCGTGAAATTATGGCTGAATTAGGTTTCAGAACGATAAATGAAATGGTGGGCAGGGTTGATTTATTACAAATGAGACCTGATGTTACCAATTGGAAATATAAAAACCTTGATTTAAGCGGCATTCTTTACAAAGAAGAAGCTGGTGCTGAAGTAGGTTTATACAAACAAGAAGAGCAAGACCACGGTTTAGAGCATCAAATTGACTTTAAATTATGGGAGGTAGCAAAACCTGCTATTGCAAATCAAACAAAAGTAAGTGCAGAATTCCCAGTGAGCAATTTAGACCGTTCGGTAGGTACTATTTTATCAAACGAAATTGCTAAAGCACATGGTGCTGCCATGTTACCAGTTGATACTATTCATTTCAAATTCAGAGGTTCTGCAGGTCAATCATTTGGAGCATTTGGTGCACAAGGATTGAAACTAGAAATTGAAGGAGAAGCTAATGATTATTTTGGTAAAGGTTTAAGTGGTGGTAAATTAATTGTTTATAAAGACAGAAATGCCACTATTACTGCCAATGAAAACATTATTATTGGGAACGTAGCATTTTACGGAGCTACTTCTGGAGAAGCATATATTTCGGGTGTGGCTGGTGAAAGATACAGTGTAAGAAATTCTGGTGCTAAAACAGTAGTGGAAGGTGTAGGCGACCACGGATGTGAATATATGACCGGCGGAATAGCCGTAATTTTAGGTAATACAGGCCGTAACTTTGCTGCTGGTATGAGTGGCGGTGTGGCTTATGTGTTGGATAAAGATAAAACTTTTGAAGCGAAGTGTAACAAAGAAATGGTTGATTTAGAAGGTCTTGATGAAGAAGATTTGCAAACATTGAAATCAATGCTTGAAAACCACGTAGCTTATACACAATCGGAAGTAGCAAAAGCTATTTTAAATGACTTTACTAATCAATTAGGTACATTTGTAAAAGTAATGCCTAGAGATTACAAAGCAGTATTATTGAAAAGAAAACAACAAAATAAAGAGGCAATTCTCCATGGGTAAACCAACTGGCTTTAAGGAGTTCACGAGAGAACTTCCTACTAAAAGAGATCCAAAAGAACGTGTAAACGACTATAAAGAGTTGTATAATGAGTTTTCTGAAGAGAAAATCAATCATCAAGCAGCTCGTTGTATGGACTGTGGAGTTCCATTCTGTCACAGTGGTTGTCCGCTTGGAAATATAATTCCAGAATTTAATGATGCAGTTTACCAAAAAGATTGGGAGCTAGCGTATGAAATTCTTTCTTCTACAAATAATTTCCCTGAGTTTACAGGTCGTATTTGTCCTGCACCATGCGAGTCTGCATGTGTGTTAGGAATTAATCAACCTCCTGTAGCAATTGAAGAAATTGAGAAGAATATTGCAGAAAATGCTTACAATAAAGGTTTTGTAAAACCTAGAACAAATATAGAAAGAACAGGTAAAAAAGTAGCTGTAATTGGTTCTGGTCCTGCTGGTTTAGCAGCCTCTGACCAATTGAACAAAGCAGGTCACGAAGTTACTTTGTTTGAAAGAGCTGATGCTATTGGAGGTTTGTTAAGATACGGTATCCCAGATTTCAAATTAGAGAAATGGGTAATTGACCGTAGAACCGAAATTATGGCACAAGAAGGTGTTACATTCACTACCAATGCCCATGTGGGTGTAAATGTAAAAACTGAAGATTTACTTAGAGATTTTGATGCAGTAGTTTTAACAGGTGGCTCAACAGTACCTCGTGATATTCCTATTGCTGGTAGAAATTTAAAAGGAATTTACCCTGCCATGGAATTTTTAAGTCAGCAAAACAAAAGAAATGCTGGTTTGGAAGTAAACCTAGACCACACTGGTAGAGCCTACAAAAATGGCGATATTTTAGCTGCAGGTAAAAATATAGTAGTAATTGGTGGTGGCGATACTGGAGCTGACTGTGTAGGTACTTCAAATAGACACAAGGCTGCATCGGTTACTCAAATAGAAATTAACGTAAAACCTCCTGTAGAAAGAAGCGCTATGACCCCTTGGCCACAATGGCCAATGATGTTGCGTACTTCTACCTCACATGATGAAGGTTGTGTACGTGAATGGGCAATTAATACCAAAGAGTTTGTAGGGGACGAAAACGGCAACCTTAAAGCTTTGAAAATTGTGGAAGTGGAATTTGAAAAAGAATATCTACTAGGACAAAGACCACAATTAGTAGAAATAGCAGGCACTGAAAGATTAATTCCTTGTGAATTGGCCTTGATTGCAGCTGGTTTCTTAAATCCTGAAAAAGAAGGTTTACTATCTGATTTAGGAGTTGATTTAGATGAAAGAGGAAATGTAGTGGCAAATAACTATCAAACTTCAGCACCAAAAGTATTTGTTGCAGGTGATATGCGTCGTGGACAATCATTGGTTGTTTGGGCAATTGCCGAAGGTAGAGAAGCTGCCAGAGCAGTTGATACTTTCTTAACAGGTTCATCAAAACTAGAAGCCAGAGATTTAGGTATCTTGGATTCAGTGAATGCTTAATTAGATATTAGATTCAAGATTTTAGAAATAAGAGAAAAGCCCTTGCAGAGAGATTTGCAAGGGCTTTTTTTGTGGCTTTTAGCTGCTTAATAAATTATTGGGGTCAATTACATCTAGTGGGGACTAGGCAAAAAGTTTATGCAATCTGAACAAGAAAAAACTAGTATCAGTAACTCCTCTTAAGTTTGCTC
>Ga0214921_10011822_pt1 | contig 10537 bp, 8 predicted proteins | sample LL1505_MetaG_FD_177992 | JGI IMG/M metagenome (GOLD analysis project Ga0214921, IMG submission 177992) | Freshwater microbial communities from Lake Lanier, Atlanta, Georgia, United States - LL-1505 | ecosystem: Environmental > Aquatic > Freshwater > Lake | place: USA: Georgia | collected 2015-05-28
TCAAGTGATGTGGCCACGGCAACACTGGCACCAAGTGCGGCAAGTACCGCAACCGTCGCGACGCGCCCGGATCGCGCCGCAGCATCGCCATCTTCCGTGCGCACTGCGATGCCGTAGCCGGGAAGTCCGACAAGACAGAGCCCTTCGGCCCCTTGCTTCGCAACCACTACCCCATCGCCGCCCCGAATCAGATCTGTATCAAGGAAACCAGCGCCAGATATCAGTCGTGGATGACGAATGGCGGCTGCCCGGACGCGCTCGAGCAGGGCACGATAGTGCGCAGGTACGAGTGCGTCCTTCGGGTTTGCCCAGCGTCGCGCCCCCTCTGCAGCCACGTGAAGTGGCACCGCTGAGGTTGGAATGGCACAGCCATCAATCCCCCATGGCGCGGCATGTAGGTCAGCGCTGAGCAGTTCGCCCACCACGGTGCGCAGCTCACGCTGTACGGGGTGATCAAAACTGTCGTAGCCGATCGGATCTAATCCACGTGCCTTTGCCAAGAGCAACAGTGAGAGGTGTTGGCCAGAGCACATGTGCTCGAGCAGCTCTCCGCTGCCACCTCGAGCGCTCTGCGGCCGACCGTGCACCAGATGCGCTGGATCCAGCCCAAAGGTATCAATCATGCGCTGCGCCACCGTCGTGTGTTCATCGGCACCTGCATGGCTTGCCGAAGCGAGGGCGATCATCTCGTCGTCGAGCGTGAGGCCCGCTTCGTCAGCCGCAGCCAAAACTGCCACTGCCGTGAAGGGCTTCACCGCACTGCGCAGCGAGATCAGTCGATCTGGCTCGCCGAGGCTTGCAGCGAGTCGGCCACCGTCACCCACAACGACTACGTCGCCGCGGTGTGCTGACTCAGTGATCTGGCCGCGCTGCACCACCGTGATCACCGGTGGTGTCGTGCCCGCGCCGACGCGCACGCCGTTCATGCCAGCCCGAGGGCCTTATCGACCTCTGTCAAGCCACGGTCGATCACATCAAATGCGAAGTCAAGCTCCTCACTCGTGATGATCAGTGGCGGATTCGTGAAGAAGCCATTCCAGCGCACGATTGTGTAGAGACCGTTCTTGCGGAAGAATGCGCCGAGCGCCGCCATCTCCGGGGCGGTGCTATTAAAGTCTGCGATCGGCTCTTGCGTCTTCGGATCCCGCACCAGCTCGATGATGCCGAAGAGCCCGATATTGCGAATGGCACCCACGCACGGGTGCTTCGCCTTCATGCGCTCATGATGGGCACGGAGCGTCTTTCCCATCGTTGCCGCACGATTGATCAGATCATCCTCTTCGTAGACATCAATGGTGGCGAGCGCTGTTGCGCAGGCGAGTGGATGGCTGTTGTAGGTCAACCCACCACCAAACACCTTTTCAGCGAAGTGATCGGCGATCTTGCGTCGCATGCCGAGGGCACCGAGCTGCACGTAGGCGCTCGTGAGCCCCTTTGCCATGGTGATCATGTCTGGAACGACGCCCGAATGGTCAATGGCAAACCACTTCCCAGTTCGGCCGAACCCAGCCATCACCTCATCGGCAATGAGCAAAATGCCGTGGCGGTCACAGATGTCACGCAGGCCCTGCATATAGCCGCCGGGCGGAATGAGGATGCCGTTGGTGCCAACCACCGGCTCCACGATGATCGCGGCAACGGTCTGTGGCCCTTCAAAGCGAATGATCTTCTCTGTCTCGGCGAGTACCTCGGCAACGGGGCGGGGCTCTGGGGCACCGTAGTCATGGAAGTCAGGGATGCGGAAGATGCCGGGCATGCCGGGCTCGGCGAACCAACGCCGTGGATCGCCCGTGGCACTCAACGCGCCAGAAGTGCCACCGTGATACGTGCGATACCGTGCCGCGATCTTGTGGCGACCCGTGAAGAGTCGTGCAATGCGGAAGGCATTCTCTACTGCCTCCGCTCCACCATTCGTAAAGAAGAAGGCGTCAATATCGCCCGGGCAAATCTCGGCAAGCTTCTCGCCGAGTCGCGCACGTGGCTCCGTCGCCATGAATGGATTCGCATAGGCCAGAAGCGCCGCCTGTTCGGTGATTGCCTTCAGCACGCGCTCGTCGCCGTGGCCGATGTTGGTGCACATGAGCTGGCTATTGAAGTCGAGGAACTTCTCCTCTTCGGGGGTCCAGAACCAGGAGCCCTTGGCGCGTGCGATTGGGATCGGGTTCGCTGCAGCCTGCGCGGACCACTCGGTGATGGTGTGCCGCTTGGAGAGGGCGACCATCTCTGGTCCGCTTAGCGGGGTTCGCTTGGCTGCGCTCATAGACCCTCCGACTAGCGGGGCGCGGGCGCGCCCTCGTGCCGCTGAGGATACCCCCCTTCTCGTGGTGCGTGGCGCGAGACAATCACGCTGCGCACCGCGCTTGGGGCGCCGATCGGCGAGAATCTCGCCATGGCAACAACCATTGAAAGCTTGGCCGCCCAGAGCGCCCCAGCCACCCTGAAGAACTTCATCAACGGACACTGGGTCTCCTCGTCATCGAGCGAGCGACTGGTGGTGCCAAACCCCGCAACCGAGGCCCCCCTCGCCTATGTTCCGCTCTCCAACGCCGCCGACGTACAGGCCGCCATTGACGCAGCGCGTGCCGCAGCGCACGAGTGGGGCGAGATGCCGCCACCAGAGCGCGCCGGCTACCTCTTCAAGCTGCGTGAGGCGATGCTCGACAACCGCGAGGCGCTTGCCAAACTCGTCACCACCGAGAACGGCAAGGTACTGAGCGACGCAACGGGTGAGGTTCGCCGTGGCATCGAAGTCGTTGACTTTGCCTGCGGCGCTCCAACCCTGTTGATGGGCCAAAACCTCGACCAAGTCTCGCGCGGCATCGACTCCGAGATGGTGCGCTTCCCTGTCGGCGTCGTTGCCGGCATCACCCCATTTAACTTCCCCTTCATGGTGCCGATGTGGATGCTGCCACTCGCAATCGCCTGTGGAAACTCCTTCATCCTGAAGCCATCCGAGCGCACGCCACTCTCGTCGCAGCGCATCATGGAGATCTGCGACGAGGCGGGCATTCCCGCCGGAGTTGTGGGCTTGGTGCACGGCGCCGTGGAGACGGTCACCGGCCTGATCACGAACCCAGGTGTCGATGCGATCAGCTTCGTTGGCTCTGAGCGCGTGGCGCGCATCGTCTATGAGACTGCCGCTAAGAGCGGCAAGCGGGTGCAGGCACTTGGTGGCGCCAAGAACCACATCATCGCCATGCCCGACGCGGTGCTCGATCAGAGCGTGCCAAACATTGCGGAGTCTGCCTTTGGCAATGCCGGGCAGCGATGCCTCGCCGGTTCGGTGCTCACCCTTGTCGGTGAAGCGCGAGAGCGCATGCTGCCACGACTCCTTGAGCACGCTGACACGATCAAGATGGGATTCGGCCTTGATGAAGGCATTTCGCTTGGCCCCGTCATTCGCGGCGAAGCGCGCGAGCGGATTCACTCCCTCGTTGATCAGGGAGTTGCTGCAGGAGCAAAGATGCTGCGTGACGGACGTGGCACTGGCCCAGCGAAGGGCTACTTCGTGGGCCCAACGCTGCTCGAGATCGCACCGACTTCGCCGCTGGCCCGCGAGGAGGTTTTCGGGCCGGTCCTCTCGGTGCTCTACGCCAAGGATCTTGATGAGGCGCTCCGCCTCATGGCCGAGACCAACGAGTACGGGAATGCTGCCAGCATCTACACCGCATCTGGCTCTGCCGCGCGCGAGTTCAAGCGCAAGGCAACTTCAGGGATGCTCGGCGTGAATGTGGGAGTTGCCGCCCCGATGGCCTTCTTCCCGTTCAGTGGGCGCCGCAAGAGCTTCTTCGGCGACCTGCACGCGACCGGCCGCGACGGAGTGGAGTTCTACACCACGAAGAAGGTCATTACCGCTCGCTGGTTCTAATTCAGAGCGCCGCTGGCGCTAGAGCAGATCGACGAGCTCCTTCACCGCATCTGCAGAGCGCTGGAAGGCCACAGACTCATCGTCCGTGAGCTTGATCTCAATGATCTTCTCAATGCCGTTCCCGCCAATCACGACAGGAACCCCAACGTAGAGTCCGTTCACGCCGTACTCGCCTTCAAGAAGCGCAGCGCATGGGATCAGGCGACGGCGATCAAGCAGGATGCTCTCCACCACTTCAAAGGTGGCCGCGGCTGGCGCGTAGTAGGCCGAACCGGTCTTCAGCAGCTCCACGATCTCTGCGCCACCACTGCGGGTGCGCTTCACGATCGCCTCAATGCGATCCGCGGCGAGGAACTCTGGCAACGGAATGCCACCGATCGATGAGTAGCGCGGCAACGGCACCATCGTGTCGCCATGGCCGCCAAGCACGAATGCCCGCACATCCTCAACGCTCACACCCGCCTCTTGCGCGATGAAGGTGCGATAGCGCGCGGAGTCGAGGGTGCCGGCCATGCCGATCACTCGCTGCTTCGGGAAGCCCGAGGCCTTCAGGGCAACATGGCACATCGCGTCGAGCGGATTCGTAACGACGACCAAGATGGCGTCCGGTGAGCGCTTGGTTGACTCGGTCACCACGCTGCGAACAATGCCAGCATTGGTGTTGAGCAAATCGTCACGGCTCATGCCTGGCTTACGGGCAATGCCGCTGGTGACCACGATGACATCGGAGTTCGCCGTGTCGTCGTAGTTATTGGTGCCAATGATGCGGGCGTCGTGACCTACAACGGGAGCCGCTTCGGCAAGGTCGAGCCCCTTCCCTTGCGGGAGCCCTTCAACGATGTCGATGAGAACGACATCGGCAAGTCCTGATTCAGCGATGCGTTGCGCGGTGGTGGCCCCTACGTTCCCTGCACCGATGACGGTGACCTTGCGACGCTGAATCTTTGCCATGAGCCCTCCTCTGTCGGCGATGCCGCCGATCACGATGATCCTAGCGCTGGCGTCGCTTCTTGGTCGGGGTAACCGCGCGCAAGCGCACGATCGCAACGGCCAGCGTGGCGAGCAGCACCGCCCCCATCACGAAATAGGCGGTCGCAATGCCGCCGACCTTCCAGTTCTCAAGGCGAAGCCCCTCAAGGGCGAGGCGTGTGACGCTGTACCAGGCGACGGCGCCGAGACCGACCATGCCAGGGACCAGTCGCCCCTTGAGGCGCTGTCCGAGAGCGGGGAGGATCAGTGCACCGGCAAGTCCCGAAAGGGACTCGTAGAGGAAGAGTGGATGGAAGGTTGCCGCGTCGCCGATCGCTGCGCACGAGACACTGACCGCGCGGTGGGCGCAGTCAATTGCAATCCCCCACGGAAGGTCGGTCGGCGCGCCGTACAGCTCCTGGTTGAACCAGTTCCCCCATCGGGCAATGGCCTGCATCACCAAGATTGCCGGACCAGCAACGTCGACCCAGCCCCACGGCTCTTGGCGCCAGCGGCGCAAGATGACCACGAGAGCAATGGTGCCAGTGATCAGACCGCCTGGCGCACCGAGCCCCTCATACGGCGGAATGATTGCGGAGATTGGATTCGCGGCGTACAGGCGATCCCATGCGTCAATCACGTGATAGAGACGACCGCCTGCGAGCGCGGCGATAGAAATGATGATGAGCCCGTCAAGGATGAGCTTCTCGTTGAGCGATCGTCGGCGCGCCTCACGCACCATGAAGCGATACGCAACGAGGAGGCCAACTGCATAGAGAACGCCGTACCAGCGAATCACGATCGGCCCGAGGGCGATCAAGACCGAATCGGGTGGAAGCGGCAACATCTAGACGTTGACCCCAATCAGTGAACCGACGCCGTAGGTAATCGCCGCCGCACCAGCACCGATCGCGAGCTGGCGCAGCCCGGTGTAGATGGCGGACTTGCCCGTTAGTAAACTCACCGCCGCTCCAACACCAAAGAGCGCCGCCGCCGTAAGGGCGATGCTCGCGAGCAGTGCAGTGGATCCAGTGAGCAAGATGAACGGCAAGAGCGGGATGAAGGCACCCACAGCGAAGGCCATAAACGAGAAGATTGCAGCGCCCCAAGGGGAGCCAAGCTCCTCTGGGTCAAGTCCAAGTTCCTCGCGAACCAGCGTCTCCAACGCAATCTTCGGATCGGCCATGAGCCGTTTGGCAATCGCTTTTGCCTCATCGTCTGGGAAGCCGCGGGCGTGATAGATCGCCGCGATCTCGGCCTCCTCCTCATCGGGCATCGCCTCTAGTTCGGCGCGCTCCAACTCAATTTGGCGCTCCAGGAGCTCGGTCTGACTGCGCATCGAGACGTACTCGCCTGCCGCCATGCTGAACGCGCCGGCGAGCAGTCCTGCAACGCCCGCAAGCACCACGAAGCCACCCTGCCCACTGGAGGTGGTCGCGCCAGCGATGCCCATCACCAAGGCGGCATTTGAGACGAGTCCGTCAGAGACGCCGAAGATCGTCGCGCGCACGGTGCCACTATTACCAGCGCGATGCCACGGTTCGCGGGCCTTGGTCTCCTCGAGTGCGCCACGGTGCGATGCATCACTCTTCCCCGTCCCAGCTCGTTTCCCCGAGTCAAGTTCGCGCCAGATGTCGGCATGCTTCGCCTCATCGGCGGCAATCTCGGTGACCTCCGCAACGTCACTGTGGGCGCCGTAGACCTCCTCTTCGTATCCTTCGAGCGCCTTCACCATGTCGCTCACGGAACGGGTGCCAAAGAGTCGTGCGAGGAGCGTGATCTGGCGCACGCGCCAACTTGGGCGCTTCACTGCGGGAACCTGCTCGCCCAGGCTGATGAGCTTTGCCTCCCAAATGGCGGCGTGCCGGCGCTCGCTGGTCGCGATGCGCTCAAAGGCGCTGCGCCGTGCTGGGTCTTTCTCAATCTTGGCGAGGGCGTCGTACAAGAAGATTGCGTCTCGCTCTAACGCGAGACCGGCGAGGCTTGCGGCGCGATCCTTGATCTCTTGCATTGGGACTCCCATCTCGCGCAGGTGCTGCGCGTCTGCCCCATCGTAGCGCGCGGCGCGTGCTAGGTCTGTAGAACCACCCAGCCCTGATCGTCAACGCTCACCACATGCACCCCGAGGGGAATCTCGGCGGGTGGGTCAAGCGGCTCCCCGCTCTCGAGGTCAAAACGCGACAGATGCAGCGGGCAGGTCACGGTCGGCCGGTCAACGGTCGCAGGCGAAAGGAAGCCACGATCCAGCTCGCAATACTCGTGCGTACAGACACCGTCGACCGCCAAGAGCTTGCCGCCACGATTGACCACCAAGATTGCGACACCACCTGGCCAGGCGAGTCGCATCGTGCCGTCAGGAAGTTCTACTGCGGGAAAGAGGCGCTCGGCTGGCATGTGGTTCGGTTAGGAGGCGAGTGCGGCAGGCTGCTTCGCCAACGCCGCATCGAGCTTCGCGGCCAAGACGTCGCGCAGACGCTCAGCCTCAGCATCGAGCGGGAGTGCGGCAACGACGGGCTCAAGGAAGCCCATCACGATGGTGCGACGCGCTTCGGCATCGGTCAGCCCGCGCGATCGTAGGTAGAAGATTTGCGCTGGGTCGATTGGCCCAACCGAACTCCCGTGCGCCGCGCGCTCGCAATCCGGTTGATCAATCCAAAGCGAAGGGATCGCAACACTCCGTGCGGTCTTGGAGAGCAGCATCCCGAACTCACCGAGGTAGGAGTTGGTGCCACGCCCGCTGCGCGGAATCGTGGTGACCCCCTTGATGTAGCCGCGGGCGTTTCCAGCAAATACGCCCTTTGCCAGCAGGTCACCGACTGTCTTCTGGCCAGAGTGCAAGCTATAGGTGGTGAGGTCATGAATCTGGTCGCCGGCTCCAAAGACCACCTCAACCTGGCGAACGCCAGATCCGTCGCCTACAAGCAGATGATCAATACGCCCGCGAACGAGTCGTGCGCCAACTTGCGCGACTGCGAGCTGCAACTGCGCCTTCTCGCCAAAGGTGTGGCGACGCACCGTGATGTAGGCCCGGTCTTCCGGAAGATCTTGAATGGATGAGAGGGCTAACGTTGCGCGGGCGCCGAGCGTAATCTCACTGCTCGCAGCCAAGAGCGAGGTGGCGACACCAGCCGGCGCGGCGCTTCCGTTCACCTCTTCGACGATGGAAGCCTGTGCGCCGTCGCCAAGGTGAACCGCGATGCGCGCGAGGAGCGACGATCCCGACTCTGGGGCAACCACTCGAAGAACGATCGGCGCACGGAGGTGGCCGGCGTTGAGGGTGATCGAGACACCGGTGTTCCAGAGCGCCGCGACGAGCGCGGCGCTTCGATCTTCACTCGCGCCACCCATCGGTGTTGCGAGATCGAGTGGCGTGACAGCCAGGCCAGCGGCGGTGGCCTCGGCTCCAAGGTAAGCGCCAACCCCCGCGCTCGAGATTTCAATCAGCGCCGCGGCGCCTTCGGGGAGAGCCGACGCTGGAAGCGGACGAATCTCCTGTGGGAGGAGTGCTGGCGCAGCGCGCTCAACCTCGGCGGATCGCAGGTCGACGTATCCGGTGAAGAGCAGGTTCGACTCTGTTGGCAGGGCGTGAAACGCGGCGAGTGCCACGGTGCGTTCGGAGAGGCCTGCGCCTCCTGGGCTGAGCTGGGTGATCAACTCGGTGGTTGCCCACTCAAGTGGGAGATCTGCGAGTGCGCGGCGGGTCACCCGAGGGCCCCCTCCATCTCGAGTCGAATGAGGCGATTGAACTCAAGGGCGTACTCCATTGGCAACTCCTTGGTAAAGACTTCAAGGAAGCCCTGCACAATGAGATTCGTTGCCTCGTTCTCCGTCATTCCCCGGCTCATCAGATAGAAGATCTGATCATCGGAGACACGGCCCACCGTGGCCTCGTGGCTCATCGACGTGTCGTCTTCTTGGATATCGATGTATGGATAGGTCTCGGAGCGGCTCCCCTCGTCGAGAATCAGCGCGTCGCAGCGCACGCTCGTGGTGACACCCGTCGCGCCAGGTGCAACACGAACGGTGCCGCGGTACGTTGCCACGCCGCCGTCCTTGCAGACCGACTTGCCAACGATGCGGCTGGTGGTATTCGGTGCAAGGTGCACCGCCTTCGCACCCGTGTCCTGGTGCTGGCCCTTTGAGGCGACAGCGACGGAGACGATCTCGGCGTGCGCCTTCTCGCCGAGCAGATAGATGCCTGGGTACTTCATGGTGAGCTGCGCGCCGGTGTTGGCGTCAATCCACTCAACGGTGGCGCCGGCGTGCGCATGCGCGCGCTTCGTAACCAGGTTGTAGACATCGTTCGACCAGTTCTGGATCGTGGTGTAACGGACCTTCGCGCCTGGAAGTGCAATCACCTCAACCACAGCGACGTGCAGTGAGTCGGTTGCCCAGTTCGGCGCCGTGCAGCCTTCGATGTAGTGCAGGCTCGCGCCCTCATCAACAACGATCAAGGTGCGCTCGAACTGCCCGGTGTTCTGGCCATTGATACGGAAGTAGGCCTGCAGTGGGAGTGGAACCTCGACGCCCTTTGGCACGTACACGAATGAGCCACCCGACCAGACGGCTGAGTTGAGCGCTGCGAACTTGTTGTCTTCAGCAGGAACTACGGTACCGAAGTACTTCTTGAAGATCTCGGGGTACTCCTTCATCCCCTGGTCCGTACCCATAAAGACGACGCCAAGCTTCTGCAGGTCTTCGCGGACAGAGTGATAGACGACCTCGGAGTCGTACTGCGCGCCAACGCCCGAGAGGAACTTGCGCTCCGCCTCTGGAATGCCGAGTCGCTCGAACGTCTTCTTGATCTGGTCAGGGACGTCGTCCCACGACTTCTCCTCGCGCTCGGATGGCTTGCGGTAGTAGACGATCTTCGAGAAGTCGAGTTTGGTGAGGTCGCCACCCCACATCGGCATCGCTCGGGCCTCAAAGTGCTTGAAGGCGCGAAGGCGGTACTCCAGCATCCAGGCCGGCTCGTCCTTCGTCTCAGAGATCTCCCGAACCGTCGCCTCGGTGAGGCCGGCCTTTGTCTCTCGCAGGTAGGAGATATCGTCGTGGAAGGCGTACTGCTCCCGCTCGTCGCGGACCGTCTCCTTAGCGACTGTCATGGAGCCTCCTCTTCCCTGCTAGATCATGCGGGGTAATCCCGACTGATCGTATCAGGATTGAGCAGTCGCCCCGATTAGGCGGCCTTCCCCTGCTTGTTCCGCGAGAGGCTCAGCTTGAGGCCGTCAACCAGGCTGTACACCACCGGCACGACCAGCAGCGTGAGTAGGGTTGACGAGAGCAGGCCGCCAATCACAACGGTGCCAAGTTCGGCGGCGATGATCGAGCCTTCGCTCGGCCCAGCCGCAAGTGGGAGCAGTGCCAAGATCGTTGCGACCGCCGTCATGAGGATCGGGCGGACGCGCGTTGCACCGGCACGCATGAGTGCATCCTTCGTTGGAACACCCTCGTGTCGGAGCTGCTCAACGCGATCAAGCAACACGATCGCATTCGTTACCACAATGCCGATCAGCATCAAGAAGCCGATCAAGGCCGAGATGCCAATCGGTCGATTCGTGATCAGCAGTGCCGGGAAGGCACCGACCACCGCGAGTGGCAGGCTGAACATGATCACGAGCGGATCAACGAGCGAGTTGAAGACCAGCACCATGGTCAGGTAGACGAGCAGGATTGCGACGGCCATCGCCGTAAAGAGCC
>Ga0214921_10011823_pt1 | contig 10537 bp, 13 predicted proteins | sample LL1505_MetaG_FD_177992 | JGI IMG/M metagenome (GOLD analysis project Ga0214921, IMG submission 177992) | Freshwater microbial communities from Lake Lanier, Atlanta, Georgia, United States - LL-1505 | ecosystem: Environmental > Aquatic > Freshwater > Lake | place: USA: Georgia | collected...
AAACCCCAACTTGAAATTGCCCTGAAGTACTACGCAGGTCGCCCTGTGATTGAGCGCATTGAGCGCGTCAGTCGCCCCGGCCTTCGTGTTTACAAAGGCCACGGTGCCATTCCTCAGGTCATGAACGGCTTGGGTGTGGCGATCGTCACCACCCCCCAGGGCGTTATGACCGATCGTAAAGCGCGCGCAACCGGCATCGGTGGCGAAGTTCTTTGCTACGTGGCTTAACGGACATTAGGAGTAACTGAAATGTCTCGTGTAGCAAAAATGCCAGTCATCGTCCCAGCGGGCGTTGACGTTGTCTTCAAGGAAGACCACATCAATGTCAAGGGCGCCCTGGGCACCTTGGCGCAAGCTCAAAACGTCTTGGTGACCATCACCAATGAAGCCGGTAAGCTGAACTTTGCTCCGGCCAATGATTCACGCGAAGCCAATGCCATGAGCGGCACCATGCGCCAGCTCGTCAACAACATGGTCACCGGTGTGACCAAGGGCTTTGAGAAAAAGCTCAACCTGGTTGGCGTGGGTTTCAAGGCTCAGGCGCAAGGCGCCAAGCTGAACTTGACGGTGGGCTACTCCCACCCTGTCGTTCTGGTCATGCCGGCTGGCATTAAAGTCGAAACTCCGACCCCGACGGAAGTCGTGATCAAAGGTTCTGACCGCCAGCGCGTTGGACAGATCGCTGCTGAAGTCCGTGCGATTCGCCCTCCCGAGCCCTACAAGGGTAAGGGCATCCGTTATTCGGATGAGAAGATCACGATCAAAGAAACCAAGAAGAAATAAGGAGCTGCATCATGTTGACCAAAAAAGAGCAGCGCCTTCGTCGTTCACGCCAGACCCGCATCCGCATTGCGACGCAAGGCGTGGCACGTCTGACGGTGAACCGCACCAATTTGCATATTTACGCCAGCGTCATCTCCGGCGACGGCTCCAAGATCCTGGCCGCTGCCTCCACGGCAGAAGTCGAAGTCCGCAAGGAAATCGGCGCGTCGGGCAAGGGTGGAAACGTTGCTGCTGCGCAGGCCATTGGCAAGCGCATTGCTCAAAAAGCAAAAGCAGCTGGTGTGGAAAAAGTAGCGTTTGACCGCGCCGGCTTCGCTTACCACGGCCGCGTCAAAGCGCTGGCCGAGGCTGCGCGTGAAGCCGGCTTGCAGTTCTAAGACTGGAATTAAGTATGGCTAAGTTTCAAGCTAAATCAAACAACGACGCTCCGGACGATGGTCTGAAGGAAAAGATGATCGCTGTCAACCGCGTCACCAAAGTCGTTAAGGGCGGTCGTATTCTGGGTTTCGCAGCACTGACTGTGGTCGGTGATGGCGAAGGCCGCGTCGGCATGGGCAAGGGCAAATCAAAAGAAGTGCCTGCGGCTGTGCAAAAGGCCATGGAAGAGGCCCGTCGCAACATGACCAAGGTCTCGCTAAAGAACGGCACCATCCATCACAACGTGTTCGGCCACCACGGTGCCGCCAACGTCATGATGGCACCGGCTCCCAAAGGTACCGGCATCATCGCCGGCGGCCCGATGCGCGCAGTCTTTGAAGTTATGGGCATCACCGACATCGTGGCAAAGAGCCATGGTTCGAGCAATCCCTACAACATGGTGCGCGCCACGATGGACGCCCTGAACAAATCGACCACGGCTGGCGACATCGCGGCCAAGCGTGGCAAAACAGTCGAAGACATCTTCGGCTAAGGCGGAATGGTTATGACGACAGAAAACAAAATCAAGGTCCAGCTGGTTAAAAGCCCGATTGGTACCAAAGAGTCACACCGTGCCACGGTTCGTGGCTTGGGTTTGCGCGGCGTTAACAGCACCAGCGAACTCGAAGACACGCCCGCAGTGCGCGGCATGATCAACAAGATCAGTTATCTGGTCAAGATTCTGTAAGGACAGGTTCATCATGGAACTCAACGCAATCAAGCCCGCCGATGGTGCCAAGCATGCCAAGCGCCGAGTCGGTCGCGGTATTGGCTCCGGCCTCGGCAAAACTGCCGGTCGTGGTCACAAAGGTCAGAAGTCCCGTTCGGGCGGCTACCACAAGGTCGGTTTCGAGGGCGGTCAGATGCCTTTGCAGCGCCGCTTGCCCAAGCGCGGTTTCAAGTCGCACCAACTGCAGTTCAATGCAGAAGTGACCTTGACCTCGCTCGAAGTGCTTGGCCTGGCCGAAGTCGATGTATTGGCGCTCAAGACAGCCGGTCTGGTGGGCCAGATGGCCAAGACCATCAAGGTTGTCAAGACCGGAGTGTTGACCAAAGCGGTCAAGCTCAACGGCATTGGCGCCACCGCCGGTGCAAAAGCAGCGATTGAAGCGGCTGGTGGTTCCGTCGCTTAATTGCGCGCAGAGTCCCCAACAGCAAGCTCAAGACGGATAAAGATCAGTGGCCACCAGCTCAGCCCAAATTGCAAAGACCGGCAAGTTCGGTGACCTGCGTAATCGGCTCGTGTTTTTGCTGCTCGCGCTGGTCGTTTACCGCGTGGGCGCCCATATTCCTGTGCCGGGCATTGATCCGACACAGTTGCAAGTACTTTTCAGTGGCCAGCAGGGCGGCATTTTGAACTTGTTCAACATGTTCTCGGGTGGTGCGCTTTCACGCTTTACGGTGTTTGCGCTGGGCATCATGCCCTATATTTCCGCCTCCATCATCATGCAGTTGCTGACCTATGTGGTTCCCACATTCGAGCAGCTAAAGAAAGAAGGCGAATCCGGTCGCCGCAAAATCACTCAGTTCACGCGCTACGGCACGCTGGGTCTGGCTTTGTTCCAGTCGATGGGCATTGCAGTGGCGCTGGAAAGCTCCCCCGGCCTGGTGCTGGTACCAGGCTTTGGCTTTCGCATGACAGCGGTGGTCAGCCTGACAGCCGGCACCATGTTCTTGATGTGGCTCGGCGAGCAGATCACCGAGCGTGGCCTGGGTAACGGTATTTCCATCCTGATTTTTGCCGGCATTGCAGCTGGCCTGCCAAGTGCACTGGGTGGGTTGATGGAACTGGTGCGTACTGGTGCTATGAGCATTCTGGTGGCCCTGGTCATTGTCATCGTCGTGGCGCTGGTTACTTACTTTGTTGTTTTCGTTGAGCGTGGTCAACGCAAAATACTGGTGAACTATGCGCGTCGCCAAGTGGGCAACAAGGTTTATGGCGGTCAGTCCTCGCACCTGCCATTGAAGCTGAACATGGCCGGTGTGATTCCGCCCATTTTTGCCTCATCGATCATTTTGTTGCCGGCCACAGTGGTGGGCTGGTTCACCACCGGTGACAGCATGCGCTGGCTTAAAGACATTGCCGCAACGCTCACCCCTGGGCAGCCTATTTACGTGATGCTCTATGCCAGTGCGATTGTTTTCTTCTGCTTCTTTTACACAGCGCTGGTGTTTAACAGTCGGGAGACCGCAGACAATCTCAAAAAGAGCGGCGCATTTGTGCCAGGTATCCGCCCCGGCGATCAAACGGCGCGCTACATTGACAAAATTCTGGTTCGCCTGACACTCGCGGGCGCGGTTTACATCACCTTTGTGTGCCTGTTGCCTGAGTTCTTGATTTTGAAATACAACGTGCCGTTTTACTTTGGCGGAACGTCGTTGCTGATCATTGTGGTGGTGACCATGGATTTCATGGCCCAAGTGCAAAACTACATGATGTCCCAGCAGTATGAATCTTTGTTGAAAAAAGCGAATTTCAAACCCGGTCAATGATTCTGGGCAAGTGCCCAACATGTTCTTGCGAGTCCGCACAGAGAAAGTTTAGGAGAAGAAAATGAGAGTTTCAGCTTCTGTTAAGAAGATTTGCCGTAACTGTAAAATCATCCGCCGCAAAGGTGTTGTGCGAGTTATCTGCACAGACCCGCGCCATAAACAGCGCCAAGGCTGATTTCAAAGAGTATTAGAGGACGCATATGGCTCGTATCGCAGGTATCAACATTCCGCCGCAACAGCACGCCGAAATCGGCTTGACTGCAATTTTTGGCATCGGTCGCACCCGTGCTCGCAAGATCTGTGAGGCATGCGATATCGCTTATGCCAAGAAGATCAAAGATCTGACCGACGGGGATCTCGAAAAGATTCGCGATCAGATTGCTTTGTTCACCATTGAAGGTGACTTGCGTCGCGAGACCACCATGAACATCAAGCGTTTGATGGACATCGGCTGCTATCGTGGCTTTCGTCACCGCCGTGGTCTGCCCATGCGTGGTCAGCGTACGCGCACCAATGCCCGTACCCGCAAGGGTCCGCGTAAAGCCGCGCAGTCCCTGAAGAAATAATCGAAGGTAATTCATGGCAAAAGCACCCAGCAATAACGCAGCGCAACGCGTACGTAAAAAAGTCCGTAAAAATGTGGCCGATGGTATCGCCCACATTCACGCGTCTTTCAACAACACCATCATCACGATCACCGATCGCCAGGGAAATGCCTTGTCGTGGGCTTCGTCGGGTGGTCAGGGCTTCAAGGGTTCACGCAAGTCGACCCCTTTCGCCGCCCAGGTCGCTTCCGAAGTGGCTGGTCGCGCTGCCATTGAGCAGGGCATCAAGAACGTAGACGTCGAGATCAAGGGTCCTGGTCCTGGTCGTGAGTCGTCCGTGCGTGCCTTGGGCGCTCTTGGTATCCGCATCAACTCGATTGCTGATGTGACACCGGTTCCGCACAACGGCTGCCGCCCTCAAAAGCGTCGTCGTATTTAATTTCTCCTGCCACGGGCCTGGTTGGCTGCTTCGGCAGCCCTCCAGGCTTTAGGCATTTTTACCCAAGCCCACCGCCGTTAGGTTTCGTACCGAGGGCTCCTGCACTTTGTGCAGCAGATGACAAAAGGACAATCAAGTGGCACGTTACCTAGGCCCTAAGGCCAAACTATCCCGCCGTGAAGGCACCGACCTTTTTCTCAAAAGCGCACGACGCGCCATTGGTGATAAGGCCAAGTTCGATTCCAAGCCAGGCCAGCACGGCCGCACCTCGGGCATGCGTACCTCAGACTACGGTCTGCAACTGCGCGAAAAGCAAAAGGTCAAGCGCATGTACGGCGTGCTCGAAAAGCAGTTCCGCCTTTACTTTGAAGAAGCCGACCGCCGCAAAGGCAACACCGGCGCCAACTTGCTGTTCTTGCTGGAATGCCGGCTAGATAACGTTGTGTACCGGATGGGTTTCGGCTCGACGCGCGCTGAAGCGCGACAGCTGGTTTCACACAAGGCGATCACAGTCAATGGTCACTCGGTCAACATCCCTTCTTATCTCGTGAAAACCGGCGATGTCGTCGGCGTACGTGAAAAGTCGAAGAAGCAGAACCGTGTCCTCGAGGCCTTGCAACTGGCCCAGCAAGTCGGCATGCCGGCTTGGGTGGATGTCAGCATCGACAAGGGTGAGGGCGTGTTCAAGAAAGTGCCTGATCGCGATGAGTTTGCCGCAGACGTCAATGAATCCCTGATCGTCGAGCTGTACTCACGTTAATTTTTCCCCGTTCCTGGGCCGGTTTATCTGGCTCAGGTTGCTTCACCCGGCCTTATCGGTGTAATGAGCTGAGGGCATTGAGAGGAAGACCGTATGCAAACCAACCTACTGAAACCAAAAACCATCAACGTTGAGCAGCTCGCTGCCAACCGTGCCAAAGTCACGCTGGAGCCTTTCGAGCGCGGCTATGGCCACACACTGGGCAATGCACTGCGCCGCGTTTTGCTGTCCTCGATGGTAGGCCACGCCGCTACCGAAGTGACGATTGCCGGAGTTCTGCACGAGTACTCGTCGATTGACGGCGTGCAAGAAGACGTCGTCAACATTCTGCTCAACCTCAAGGGCGTGGTTTTCAAGTTGCACAACCGCGATGAAGTCACCCTGAGCCTGCGCAAAGATGGTGAAGGTCCTGTGACCGCCGCTGATATTCAAACACCCCATGATGTTGAAATCATCAACCCTGAGCACGTCATCGTGAACTTGTCGCACGGCGGCAAGATCGACATGCAGATCAAGGTCGAAAATGGCCGTGGCTATGTACCAGGTACCGTGCGCCGTTATGGCGACGACTCGACCAAATCTATCGGTCGTATTGTGCTGGATGCCTCCTTCTCTCCGGTCAAGCGCGTGAGCTACATCGTCGAGAGTGCCCGCGTTGAGCAGCGTACTGACTTGGATAAGCTGGTACTGGAAATCGAAACCAATGGTGCTGTGTCTGCAGAAGACGCAGTGCGTTCATCGGCGAAGATTCTGGTTGAGCAACTCGCTGTGTTCGCGCAGCTAGAGGGCAATGAACTGGCTGCGTTTGACGCACCGGTGCAGCGCAGCTCGCAGCAGTTCGACCCGCTGTTGCTGCGGCCTGTCGATGAGCTGGAGCTCACCGTGCGTTCGGCCAATTGCTTGAAGGCCGAAAATATTTATTACATTGGCGACCTGATTCAGCGCACAGAGAACGAACTTCTGAAGACGCCAAACCTGGGTCGGAAATCGCTCAACGAGATCAAGGAAGTTTTGGCTTCACGTGGTCTGACGCTGGGCATGCGCCTCGAAAGCTGGCCGCCAGCCGGTCTCGACAAGCGTTCATAAAATTTGCCCCGACAAGCGGGGCAGTGCACGGGCAGTACCTGATACGGCTGCCTGAATTAAAAAACTGGAAGGAAACAAGCACATGCGACACGGACACGGACTACGTAAACTCAACCGAACCAGCTCACACCGCTTGGCGATGCTGCGTAACATGATGAACTCGCTGATTCAGCACGAAGCCATCAAGACCACGCTGCCTAAAGCCAAAGAACTGCGCCGGGTGGTTGAGCCCATGATCACCTTGGCCAAAGAGCCCACACTGGCCAACAAGCGTCTGGCTTTTGACCGTCTTCGTGACCGCGATATGGTCGTGAAGCTGTTTGCTGAACTCGGCCCACGTTACAAAGCGCGTCCGGGTGGTTACACACGTATCCTGAAAATGGGCTTTCGCGTGGGCGACAACGCGCCTATGGCGCTGGTCGAGCTGGTTGACCGTCCTGATGTAAGCGAAGAAGCCATCGCTGAAGGCGCAAAGGCCGAATAAGCGTTACAATCAAAAAATACCGCGCGGTGGAGCAGCCTGGTAGCTCGTTGGGCTCATAACCCAAAGGTCGTAAGTTCAAATCTTGCCCGCGCAACCAAAAATCAAGCGCCTAGCTTGTCAACGAAGCCCTCTTTATCGAGGGCTTTTTTGTTTCCGCGCCACTTTAGCCCAGTAAAACGAAGCAAGAACAAAACGAGCAAATAATTAAATTTTATAAATCTAAAATTTGCACAATGAAGTTAATATAATTAAAAATAACTACAAAATAACTTCCAAACAGCAGGTTGGCTCACTTGTCTAAATTTGCCAAGCAACTGCTGCGCGATGTGCACTTAAGCGAGCAGCGAATTTTGAAAATACTGCCTTTGCTGTCGATCCGGTCTTATGAGGCTGGAGAAATCATCTGGGGCAAAGGCCGGCCAGTGCTGGCTTGGAACTGCGTCATGACTGGTTTTGTTGCTGCCGCTGAACCGATGGCGCGTGGCGGGATGTTGCCGCTGCAAGTCCATGGTCCCCATGACTGGTTTGGTGAACAGGCGCTTTTATGTGGGCAACCCGGACAGGTGGATTATGTTTGCATGACGCCGGTCGAGCTGATCGGTATGCGGCAATCTTGTCTGATGGATGCGCTAAGTGAAGAGCCGCAATTCATGCGATTTATGGTGCAGCTATTGGCCAGACGCGTGGAGCAGCACACTGAACTGCAACTTCTGCTAAGGCTTGGTGGAATGTCGCAGCGCGTCGTCATGGGTCTGGCGCAGTTCGCCGTGAATCAGCCGCATTCATTTGCTGCGCAGTGGGGGCAGGAACCGGAAGACACGGTAGACATCGGCCTCTCGCAAGATCAAATTGCGGCTGTGTGCGGTGTTTCGCGTACCTTGTTTTCCGAGTGCTTGCAGCGATTGGCCAAAGGCGGCTGGGTCAAGTTACGTTATGGCGGCATGAGTTTGCAATCAGCAACAGCGTGGCGTTTGTTTGCACGCCAGTGGAGGCAGCGCCTGAGTAGCGTCAGACGACAACCCATGAATGAGCTGCTGGACGAATTAAGCCAGGCCATTGCTGCCGCGCTCAGTCCGGCAACACTGCCGTGACTTCAATCTCGATCTTGGCGCGGTCTTCAACCAGGCCGCTGACTTCTACGCAGGTCATGGCGGGGAAGTTTTTACCGATGACCTCGCGATAAACAGCACCCAACTCCTTGAGCCTGGATCTGTATTCATGGCGATCAATCACGTACCACGTCATGCGCACCATGTGCTCAGGTCCGGCGCCGCCGGCCTGCAGCACGGCCACGATGTTGAGCAGGGCCTGGCGCGTCTGTGCAATGAAATCGTCGCTCTCAAATTCTTGTTGTGCGTTCCAGCCGATCTGGCCGCCTACAAAGAGCAGGCTGCCGCGTGCCATAACGCCGTTAGCATAACCTTTGGGTGCAAGCCAATCAGGGGGGTTAACTGTTTTCATAGCTGGATTAAGGGGGTTGTAATAGCTTTAAAAAATGCTGGTTGCGGGATCAGATCTGACGCAGCTTGAATCGTTGAAGTTTGCCCGTGTCGGTACGCGGCAAGGCAGCTACAAATGCGATTTGACGCGGGTACTTGAAAGGGGCCAGCGTAGCCTTGACGTGGTCTTGCAGGGTCTTGACCATGGCAGCGTCACCGGGTTGGTCGGGATTGAGCACAACAAAGGCCTTGACCACCATGCCGCGCTCTTCATCGGCCACACCAATCACACCGCATTCGGCCACGGCCGGGTGTTTGAGCAGTGCATCCTCAACTTCCGGGCCGCCGACGTTGTAGCCTGAAGTCACAATCATGTCGTCGTCGCGGGCCTGAAAGAAAAAGTAACCGTCTTCGTCCTGAATGAAGGCGTCGCCCGGGTAGTTCCAGCCGGCCTGGACATATTTTTGCTGGCGCTCGTCCTGCATGTAACGGCAGCCAGTCGGGCCCATTACCGCCAGCTTGCCAATGCTGCCTCGGGGCAGCTCACGGCCTTCGGCGTCGACCACCTTGGCGGTGTAGCCCGGCACCACCTTACCGATCGCGCCGCGCCGCATTTCTTCTGGTGGCGAGGAAATGAAAATATGAAACATTTCTGTGGCACCAATGCCATCGGTCATCTCGATGCCAGTCGCTTCTTTCCAGAGCTGGCGCGTGGCGTCGGGCAGGCCTTCGCCGGCACTCACGCATACGCGCAGCCTAGGCAAAGGCGTTTCACGCGCAAACACCGCCAACTGGCGGTAAAAGGTGGGCGCGGTGTAGCAGATGGTGGCGCCGACGTCGGCCATCAGTTGCACCATGGCCTGCGGTGTGTAAGGTACGCTGGGAAAGAGGACCGAGGCGCCGGCCCACATCGGAAAGATTAGCAAGCCGCCCAGCCCGAAAGTAAAAGCCAGCGGCGGCGAACCCATGACGATGTCATCAGGGTTGGCGCGAAGCACGTGGCGGGGCCAGGTCTCGCAATAGGCGAGTATGTCGCGGTGGGTATGAACGGCGGCCTTGTGTGAGCCTGTGGTGCCTGAGGTGAAGGCCAGGATGGCGATATCGTCGGCTGAAGTCGGACAGGCCGCAGTCAAACCGTTTTTAGCGGTAGCCAGCGCCTCCAATGCGGCTGGGTTGCCCGGCTGGTTAAAAGTAATCAAGGCCTTGAGTTGCGGCTGCTGGGCTTGCGCCAATTCCAGTTCAGCCAGCAGCTTCCCATCACACAGAGCAAGGGCCGGCTCGGCTTTGTGAATGACCTCGGCGATTTCCTTGGCGCGCAGCAGCGGCATGGTCGTCACCGCCACCAAACCGGCGTGCACCACGCCCAGCCAGGCCAGCGCCATATTGACAGAATTGCCGCCACGCAACAGCACACGGTTACCGGGCACCAGGCCATGGTCTTCGGTCAACACCTGGGAAATACGCCGGATGCGTTCACCCGCTTCTACGTAGCTCAGTGTGAGGTGTTCAGAGCGCAGAAAGGGCCGAGCCGACCAGCCCTGCTGCGATGCCCGAACCAACAACTCCGCCACCAAATTGGCCTGCGCCGCTATCTGTAATTCAGGCGCATCGTAAAGCAGCTGCGGCCACTGGTCAGCACCGGGCAGTCGCTCATGAACAAAGCGGTCGGTCTGGGCTGAAGAGGCGGTCATGGCGGGCGCTGAAGCTGCTGAGGTCATCTTGTGAGCAAGGCCTTTCCAATGATGAGTTGCTGCACTTCGGTGGCGCCCTCGTAGATGCGCAGTGAGCGGATATCGCGGTACAGACTCTCGACCTTCGTGCCCACCTTCACGCCCAAACCGCCGTGCATTTGCAGCGCCATGTCGATCACGCGCTGGGCGTTTTCGGTGGCGCTCATTTTGGCCATCGCAGCGGCGACGCTGCGTGCCTGACGGCCGGCATTGCCGGTGCTGTCCGGGTTGGCGCCGCTCTCATGGGCGTCGCGCATCCAAGCGGCGCGGTAGGTCAGCAGGGCCGCGGCGTCTATCAAGGCCGCCATCTCACCCAGCTTGGCCTGGGTGAGCTGGAAGTCGGCCAGCCGCTGGCCGAACA
>Ga0214921_10011824_pt1 | contig 10537 bp, 9 predicted proteins | sample LL1505_MetaG_FD_177992 | JGI IMG/M metagenome (GOLD analysis project Ga0214921, IMG submission 177992) | Freshwater microbial communities from Lake Lanier, Atlanta, Georgia, United States - LL-1505 | ecosystem: Environmental > Aquatic > Freshwater > Lake | place: USA: Georgia | collected 2015-05-28
TAATCCATACTGTTTTTGATTGTACTTATATTCGCAATGTTAATATCAATATTGCGAATAATATTAGATATGAATTTAAAATAAATGCTTTGAATCAATACAAAACTTTAAGTTTTGATTCAAAGAACAAAGCCCTGGCTGACACTTTTTACCAAAAGATGATTCAGGCTTCAGAGTCTTTTTATCAATTTATTTCATGGGGAATTCCTAATATCATTCAGTTAATTGGTTCATTCCTTCAATGTCTGATTATTTTTTATTTCAAAGGGTTGTCTGTACCACTTATTATAATCTTAGTTATCAATCTTATTGCATACTATAAATACATAAAGAATAAGCAAAAGGATTTTTCAGATTCAATGAAGTTAACCAGAGAATCAAATGACAAAATTAGAAGCTGTGTTACTCTATCTCTTCCAATGTTTCAATATGATGAAAAGACACCTGAATATATAATGACTCTAACTGATACAATTGATCAATCATGGTTTAATATTGATAACAAATGGAATCATATTATGACAATTACAAATATCATTAACAAAAGTGGTATAATTATTATCAGTTTTGGTCTGAATAATTCAGTTAGTGGTTTCCTTTTGCTTGTTAAAACATTAGGAAGTCTTAATGGTTCAATTTCTAGTTTAACGGCTTTTATGAATCAAAATAATCGTTATGAAACGAATTATGATACATATTTGAAGTTTTTCAAAAATCTTAAATATCAAAAAGAACCTAAACAACTGACTTTACCACATACTATTACTATTGTATCTATTAATATTAATCATGGTGGATTTAATATGTCTTTCGGTCCAAACATTAATTCATTAAAATTATCAATAGGAAATAAGATATTAATTAGAGGTCGCACAGGTCATGGTAAGTCAACCTTTATTAATGCCTTAACTGGTAAAATCAAAGGTATCAAATTAAATGTAGGCAATCCAGAAAACTACTTTAATTCATATGTCGAAATGTATCAAAATATTCGGGAAAAATTACCAACCTCTAGTATTAGTATCCGTAAAATCTTTAATGATGATACAAATGATGATTTAATTTTTAGTTGTTTAAGACCTTGTTTTCCTGATGATGATCTTAAAAGAATATTCGCAAATCTTATTAGTAATCATTCTAAAAAGATAGAAGATGATTCATCAGTTGATATTGAATCAAATATGGATGAAGTTAGATTATTAAGACAAACAGATAGTGTAAATCCATTAGATGTTGATATTGCTGAAAGAATTTCCGGTGGAGAAAAAACAAGACTCGCATTGGCTACACGTATTTATCAAATGATTACTAAACCAAATAAGCAAATCCTTATCCTGGACGAACCCGAACAAGGGTCTGATCCAGAAGTTGCTATCAAAGTAATTGGTAATATTTTTAGTATGTTCAAGGACAAGACCATTATTATGATTAGTCATATTTGTGAGTGTCAATTAAATGCTTTAGCTATTGATTGGGATCACAAAATATTAATTAATAGTGGTATTATCAGTAAGATTTAGTTTATATATATTGATAAAAATTGAATAATTTTTTATCAATATAAAACTTAAAACAATGATATTTTATCTGTATGTTAAAATATGTCAAGAGTTATTTCTATTTTATGTATATTTTTTTCAATTTGCCAACTCAGTATTGGAATTTGGGAAGCAGTAATGGCTGCAAGTAATGTACCAGGTAATGGTAATTCTAAACTAAATGTTCAAAATCAAGAAATTTATGGATTTACTATCACAAAGGCAGTGTGTAATATTATGAGTGGTATTAGTCTATTATTTACTGGTTCTCTATTATGTTTTATTGAACCTAATAATGATAAATCATCAGAATCCGGAAAAAATGGAATTTTTCAATTTATCTGTTTTGGTACAAGTATCTGGGGCCTTGTGCGTGTATTTAATCAGGAATTTTGTAATGAACTAACTATAGATTATAATAATGTTTTATTAGTTGAAATGATTTATTTCTTTTCACTAATTTCTCTAGTTGTATTTGGTTCATGTTTTGGATGCTGTTATGTATGTTATTACTATAATAAAAAAGATAATGATATACAAATTAAGTCAGTAAAATCTGGACCTATTGGATTGGATATTACTAATACTTCTGAATTTTCTGTATAAATTATTTCAAAATGATTTAAATAATCAATTATTAAATTATTTAAACCATTTTGAAATAATTATATCTAATTATTTTATTTAATGAATAATATTAATATTATTTCTGCAAATTGTAATCAAGGGCAAACAAAAAATGGCGTTATGAATGGACCTGATATTATTACAGATATTATTAACGAAATATTCAATAATCCTAACTCTAAATCTGATAAACTATCAAAAATGAATAATATTATAATTCCTAATAATTTTTTTTCAAATAATGATGGATATAAACTATTATTTGATTCACATTCCAAAATGCTTAATACATCATCGACATCATCATATCCCGTTATAACTTTAGGAGGTGATCATTCTATTGGTCATTCTACTGTGAGTTCATCACTTTCTAAATTTAATGATGATCTAATTGTAATATGGATAGATGCACATGCAGATCTTAATACACATGAAACATCTATTACAAAAAATACACATGGGATGCCTGTTAGTGGTTTAATTGGTTTGGAATATAATTGGATTAGTTCATCTATACCTATTCTAAAGCCTGAAAATTTAATCTATTTTGGAATAAGAGATCTGGATCAGGCAGAAGTTAATTTTATTCATAATTTAGGTATTAGATCATTTATGCATTTGGATGAGTTGACTAAATATTTGGACCAATTAGATCTAACCAATAGAAAAATTCACATATCATTTGATATTGATTCATTGGATCCATCTTATTTAAATTCAACTGGAACATTAGCACCAGGGGGATTAAAACCATCTGATGTAATTGATTTATATAGATATATTAAATCAAAAACAAATATAGTAGCATTAGATATTGTTGAACTAAATCCAGAATTGGGAGATTTGGATTTGAGCAAAAGTACATTACGAAAGATTTTAGAAGATATTTTAGTCTAAAACTTGGATAAAATTTATAGATGAATCAAAAAATGATGAATTATGATAGTCATCATTTTTTTGAATTTTTTGAATTTTTTGAAATTAATTTATAAACATTTACTATGAACAATTTGAGGACCACTTTCTTCGTACTCTGCTCTACTTATCCACTTATCATTTAAATATCCTGATTGGACCAATTTTGAACCTCCTATCCAAGTACTATATTTACGGTTTATAGAAGCATTTACATTAATCTTGATATCAGCCCTAGCCTTAGTCTTTACCTTGTCCTTTACCTTGGCCTTGACCATTGGCATAACTTTTTGCAAATCAAATTGTGAATCAAGTTGTGAATCAATTATTGAATCAAGTTGTGAATCAAATAATGAGTCAAGTTCTTTTTGCATACGTTCTTGAAACCCATTTAATAAAGTATTTCCACCGGATAAAACTATATTTGAATATAAATCGCTACGAATAAGATTATCGCAACTATTAATTGAATTGATAACTGCTTGATGAATTCCAACAGACTCTAAATCCATTATAATAGGTCTGAATAATACTTCTGGACATTTGAAAGATTCTGAACCAACTGTAATTACTTCATCATTTAGAAGTTTATAAAGTTGTGGCGGATCATCCTTTGTGAATTCTTCAGTAAAATCGAAGGCAACTTTACAACATTTTTCTTTAATATTATTAACTTCATCAGTTGTATCATCAATGTTGTAACCATCTTCAGATAAACACTTTTTTAAAAAATTTGTAATATCTCTACCGCCAATATCTACGCTATTCATAGATAATGATATTATTTCATCATTCTCATTTTTAGCAATAGATGATACTATTTGACCTTTGTTAACTGGAACTATATTTGTAACACTATAACCACTGTTAACAACTATACCAGTATCTTGACCTAATGCATAAAGATCTAGAACTGGTTGTTTTGCTATATATACACAAGGTACATTGAAATATTCAAACATAATTTTAATCATTTCTTCTCTTTTTACCTCGGGATTAAAAGCTGATTCTGTTAAAAGAATAGGGTACTCGTCTGATTTAACGTTTAATTGTTCAAATGTATTTTGTAATAAAATTATCATTGCCTCCCAATCAATAACAATACCTCTTACAATAGGATATTTTAATGATTTCTTTCTTAGTATACCTTTAGTTTTATTTAAAGATACTGATTTATTTTCAACTACTGATGGAATCTCAATTATCGGACCCCTAGCTCCGGCAAAACCTGCTTTAATTGAACTAGAACCAACATCAATCACTAATACTTGTATTTCTTCTGCCATTTATTATATATATATAATTATATATATTTTTTAATGTATAGGTATTTATAATTTAATCATCATACGAATTGATTATAAAACATGTTTATTTATAATCAATTAATTTTGTAACTAGTTACATTGAAAATTAATCTAATATATTATTTAAAAGCATTTTCTGTTAATAATTGTAGGACCTGCTTCATCATATTCAGCCCTAGTAATCCACTTGTCATCTAAATACCCTGATTTAACTAATTCTGAACCACCTTTCCAACTACTATATTGTGGATTTTCAGGAGTATTCAATCCTAGTTTTGTTTCTGGAGCAAAATTTCTAAGTTGTGTAAATAAACGTGATTGAAAACCATCAAAGAGTGTATTGCCACCAGATAAAAGAATATTTCCATATAACTCTTTACGTATTTTAACATCACAACTTTGAATTGAATTAAAAGCTATTTCGTGAATTCCAACAGATTCTAAACAACTAATACTAGGTTTAAATAATACTTCGGGTGGTATAAAACGCTCTTTATTAAGTGTAAGTACTTCACCATTTGAAAGTTCATAATTTCTTTCTAATGTATTTGTAATATCAGATGATTGTAATTCTGATTCAAAATCTGCGGCAACATAACACATACTCTCTCTATTATCTTTTATATTATACATACTTTCTTTAATAACATTTATTTCACTTTCATCAATTGAATAATTATTCAAGGCCTTTTTTAAATAATTGGTTATATCTCTACCACCTAAATCTAGTCTTTGAACTCCGCGTTGTACTTTACCTCCATAAATAGGAACAGCATGTGTTACTGTCTTACCACTAGTAACAACTAAACCTTTTAAATCATCGAAATTGTATGTATCATTTTTCGATCTTTCGTATGCATATAAATCAAGTACTGCTTGATTTGCAACATATAAACCAGGTACTCCAAAGGTTTCAAACATAATTTCAGTCATTTTTTCTCTATTTGTATTAGTATTAAATTGTGCTTCTGTTAGTAAAACAGGATTGTTTTCAGGATACACTCTTAATTCATTGTAAAAGGTATGTTTCAATAGAGTTTCCATTGCTTTCCAATCAGTAACAATACCCTTTTCAATTGGATAAATTAATGATTGAGCAGATCTATCTGTAGCAACTTTTGATATTCTGGATAAACCTACTGCCGAGGGGAAAACAGATTTTGGTTCAGCGTCGCAAGCAAAACCAGCCTTAGTGAAACCAGAACCAAAATCAATAACTAAAGGTTGTACTTCTTCTGTCATTATATATATATAATACTAGAATATTTTTGTCGAAGTAGTTATAATATTTTTATTCATCATTGGATATAAAATATTTAAGATCCTAAGAAGTAGCCAGAGGATATGGACTTAAAGATCCTCGTAACCAATCACACTTCTCCTCTGTATGCACGACAGCACACATATTCTTGCCCCTACATCCTACACACGTCTGTTGTGTAGGATGCATAATCGTCCTTCCGAGATCCGGCATCTCGTGTGCAAGATCGAATAATAGATCATCTGAATGTGGACACTTCAAGAATAAGGTTTCTCCACATCCTGGCAACTTGCCAAGAACAAGTACTGCGCCGCACTTGCAATTGATCAAAGATGGTATATGTCTGGTATCGACAATACCTGTCATTTCTCTCAATATCTAGCATTAAATGGAAATTGAAAAAAAAATTATTTCAATTTTTTATAAGTACAACTCAAAGATATGCAAAGTTAGCAAAAATATATAAGATCATATTAACCAAGCTATAATTTTAACAATTAAAGTTGAAAAATTAATTATATATATTTCTTTAGAATCATTATTTTAACTATTATAATACAAATGAAAACTATTAATAAATCTAATTTTGGAACTATGGTAAATAATTCTATGGTAAATAATTCTATGGTAAATAATTCTGGTAAATAATTCTATGCCAAATAATTCTATACCTAAAATTAAACCTAAACTTGTTGAACAGTCTGGTGTGATGTTCTTGGACGGTATTAGAATATATTCACTAGCTTTAGATGACCAAATGCAAAAATCCAATCAATCTATTCAATCCAATCAATCTATTCAATCCAATCAATCTATTCAATCCAATCAATCTATTCAATCCAATCAATATATTCAATCTGATAATGATTTTTCATGGTCATCATTTTTTGAAATCCAATTTGAGAATATTCATATGTTTTTTTCAAATACATATGAATCAATTTATTTGAAATTATTTGGTAATTATCAGGTATTATCATCTGATGATATTGATGAATCAGATGAGTTTGAAATTTAAACTTAACAATTTTTTTAAATATATTATATAAAATTATAAATATGTCAACTCTTTCAAAAAACAAATCCAATATATTATTTATTGGTGGCTTTAATACTTATATTTCAGATATATATGATCCAATATTATCTGAAATTGAATCTAAATATTTTGTTGATAATATTAAATATCAGACAAATACAAATATAAAAACAATATGTAATAATATTATTGATGCTATTAGAAAAAATGAATCTACATATAACTATATTATTGTTCATTCAATGGGTGGATTTTTAATTACTAAAGTTTTACACGACATTAATAAAATGGAGCATAATATAAAAACCAATATTTTCAATAAATTATCAGATACAAAATTTATTTTACTTAATCCAATGATTGAGCAATTAGCTTATATCAAACTTTTAAATAATATTATACCAAAATCATTATATGATTATTTATATTTTCCTAGAATTCTGGCTACTCCATTTTTTAAATTAGATAATCAATCAACATTTTTTTCAGATATTTATAAATCAGAATCTTATTCGATAATTTTATGTAAACAAATAATGGAAGCATACAATTGTCCAGAATTTATAAATTTTGATACATTTATTGATATTTATAAAGATTCAAATTTAAAATTAAGTATTATATATTCAACATATGATGAACTCGCTACTATAAAGACAGAAAATTTAAATAAACTTCAATTAAAATATAATTTATATAGTGTTTTTGGAAAACATGAACCATTTAACAATAATAATACCAAAGATTTACAAAATAATTTTTTTAAGATTTTAAATAAATTACTAGAAGAATGAATTTATATTTAGAAGTATTCTGATATACGTATTTCTTCCTTGGGTTTTCTCTGATTAGAACTAGTGTTTGAATTAATGTTTTTTGATATTATTTCTCTGCTATTATAGAATAATAAAATAATATCCTCGTAATGTTTTCTTAAACTTTTTATCATATCTGAATCAGCTCTAATTGTATTACCATCTACATCTTCTGTTTCGAAATAACTATATTTTAGGAAATCTAATATGTTTGTTATTATTTCAAAGTCTCTTTTTGTTATTTTTTTATTTTGATAATTATCATTTAATAAATCTTCTAAATCTGAAGTTCTCATTGAAATTAATTCTGATATTACTTCTTTTCTATTTTTTGTTAATATTTTATCATCTTCAAATACTTGAGCAGTATTTGATCTTAAATTATTAATTAAAATATTTTGTTGTTCTGGTATATTGTCATTAATATGCATTAATTTAATAAAATTAGTAAAAGCAGATGATCTTGATTTTAAGGTTTGCAATATTTCTTTTTCTGTTAATTTCTCAGTAGTTTCATTTCCAAAATTAACAGTTCCATTAAATATAATATTATTTGTATTGGTTAGATTATTTGAATTAGTCAGATTATTTGAATTGGTTAGATTATTATTTGAATTGGTCAGATTATTTGAATTGGTTTGATTATTTTTTATAAGTTCTGAACTTATTGATGATTTCTTTTTTCCTATTTTAGCTTTACTAACTACAATAGAAGTTGATAAATTATTTTCCTCTAAATTTTGAATTTTTTCGGTAAGATTATTAATTACTTCTTCCTGAACAGATAATTTTTTTGTTAATTCACTATACTGTATATCTCTAATTTTTTTAATTTTACATCTATTATTAATATGTCTAGTTAAATAATCTTTTCTCATAAATTTAGAACTACAATACTCACAAACCAAATTATTATCTGGCAATAATATTGTCGAGTCTGATTCAGAATTCTTCACTATTATATCATTTATTTGTGGTACCGCCAGATTGGCGGTATTTTGGGGGCTTAAAACGCCAGATTGGCGGTATTTTGGCGGTATGATTTTGTTATTATAAGTTACATCTTTATTATGATTATTTTTAATAGATAATATTTGTATACATGGTCTAATGCGTCTTAAATGAGAATCGTAATTTGATTTTTTATCAAATCCCTTCCCACACTTATCACAGTTGTATTTCATTTAATTTATTATAATATTAGATGTTTTTTATATAAATTTATCGCTTAAAATCATGGCTTAAAATGGCTTAAAAATGGCTTAAAATGGCTTAAAATTATAGATTTTTTAGAAATTTTCTCAGAGAGAGAGCCTGAAGTGCCCCAAAAATTCTTTTTAAAGTTTACCCTTTTTCAAAATTTTGGGTGGATTTTTGAAAAAGGTTTATCCAATTTTTGTTTTTGAATGTATCATTTAGTATTTAGTTCTTATAATAAAAAAAATATAATTAGATAGTATAATACAACATATTCGATAAAAATATAAATAATTTATAATAAAATATATTATTATGGAGATCATTGATTATATCAAAAATAAGATATCTATTAAAATAAATGAAAATATTATAATAGATCCTAGTAATACTTTTGGACTATCTAATTCATACAAAATGCAGAACATTATTAATCAATATATTTCTAATACCAAAATAGTTTATATATTTTTTATAACAGATTGTTGTGATAGTTTTGTAATACCAAATAATGTTAGAGTTTATAGAACTAGTTTATTTAAATCACAAAAAAAAGCTAATGAATTTATATTACCATATATATGGGAAGGATTTGATACATTTGAACCATTGGAAATAATCGATAAACCTATTGTTGGATTTTGTGGCTTATCTGGACCATATAGAAAAAAAACAATTCAATTATGTCAACAAGATAATAGAATTGTTTCTAACTTTATCATTAGAAATCATTTTTGGGGCGGAAAACCACATGATCCTGAATTAATAAATGATTTTTTAAATAATATAAAACTTTCACATTTTAATATTTGTAATAGAGGTGCTGGAAACTTTTCCATGAGATTTTACCAGGTACTTTCTTGTGGTAGAATTCCTATTTTATTAAATACAGATATATTATTACCATTTGAAGATGAAATCAACTGGAATAATATTATTATATTTGCAGATACCGAAGAAGAAATTATTGAAAAAGTTATTAATTGTACTAATGTTGTAGAAAGACAAATAAAATGTAGGGAAATTTATGATACATATTTTTCTGGAACTAAATTTTTAGATAGAATATTATCGTAATTTGATCAGATTAATTTATCAGATTTAGTGCTAAAAATGAATAATTATTTGCGGAAGAGTAAGCATAATTTTTGTATTTGTTTGAATATCTCGTTGATCTTCAATTATTGCTAACTCTTCACTAACAACAAAAAATATATCTCGATGTCTTGGTAAATCATTTGGAACTATTAATGTACTTATTATTCCAGCATTTCTAATCGCACATTGAATTTGTCCATATTCTTCGGCAAAAAGAACAATCTCAATACGTCTTCTCGAAGTAGATGAAATAATTGGTACAATTGTAGTTTTATGTTTATGTAAAAATATTGATGATTATTTTGCTTTATAATACAATAACATATTCAAATCAAAATAAAGTATTTTTTATTAATCAGAATTCCTTATGTCGTACTAGTTTGCAAATATTTTTACTATATGGAAGCTCCCAACAAAAGGCACTTGCAAAAAAGTACATTGATAGACTAGTTAGAAATTTAAGTGATTTGAACACAATTAATGGAAAATAAAATGGAAAATGATCGGTATAATAATATAACAACTTACTACAAATAATTATTATTAGAGTGTTAGAATAATTAATATTATGACCAAATAATGTCATAATATTAATTGTATTTATTCTTATTGAAAACGATAAATAATTATTTTTTAATAAAAATATTCATAATATTACTATTTTTATGTTTGTCGCAAAAAAATACCCCTTGTAATGCTCATTCTTTAAATATTTTATCTTTCATTATAAATAAAAATAA
>Ga0214921_10011825_pt1 | contig 10536 bp, 10 predicted proteins | sample LL1505_MetaG_FD_177992 | JGI IMG/M metagenome (GOLD analysis project Ga0214921, IMG submission 177992) | Freshwater microbial communities from Lake Lanier, Atlanta, Georgia, United States - LL-1505 | ecosystem: Environmental > Aquatic > Freshwater > Lake | place: USA: Georgia | collected...
CGGCGAACGCGATCTCGGTCACGGGCTGATCGCCTCGCAGCAGACGGTCGCAAGCCGCACGGATTCGATGGCGCAGGAGATATTCGCGAAAGGTGATGCCGTAGGCGGCATGGAAGCTGCGGCTGAACTGGAAGCGGCTGAGTCCGCAGTGGCTCGCGATCGCGCTCGCCGGGAATTTTTCGTGGAAATGGTCATCCACGAATTGCGTGGCGAGTGCGACGCCTGTGCCCTTGGGCGCGAAATCGGCGCGCAGCGTCGGTAGCTCGATGGTCTTGAGTTTCCGTGTGGAGTCCTGTTCCGGCATGGGACTGAATCCTCTGACTGCCTCTTTCGAGATGGTGAATAGTAGGACTTGTCGCAATCGGCTCGGGTTAAGAATCGGTAATTCCGTGCGCACGGAAGTTTCAACGCGCGTCGGCCGCCGGGGCGCCCTTGGGCTAGAATGGACGCCCACCCGCCGGAAACCTGCCATGACCGAAGCCGCCGACAGTTTCGATTCCGCGTTCACCAAGGCCGTCGATCTCGGCAACCAGATCGCCGAGCGCGACCGGGATGCCGACCTTTGGGACATCGCCGACGGGCTGCTCGCCGGTGCGATCCAGTATTGGCTCTATTCGCGGCAACCCTGCAGCGATCCGCGTTGCAAAGACTGTCTGCCCGTCAGCACCGCCGAAGGGCGCATGGCCGAGTTGGCCAAATTGGTGCGTGAACTGTCGAACGAGAGCGAGTACTTCCACAGTCCGAACGACAGCAACGTCGGCCGGGCCTGAAGACACGCGGGTTTGGCCTCGGCGCCGGGCGGCCCTCAGCGGGTGACGTCTTCGAGCGCCGCCTCGAGAATGGCGAGCCCTTCGGCGAGCTCGGCATCCGGAATCGTCAGCGGCATCAAAAACCGGATCACGTTCGAATACACGCCGCAGGCGAGCAGGATCAGGCCGCGACGGCCGGCCGCCTGCACCAGGGCTTTGGTGAGTTCCGCGTCGGGCTGATCGGCGCTGCGGTTTTTGACCAGTTCCATCGCCACCATCGCGCCGAGACCGCGCACTTCGCCGATGCAGGGCCAGCGCGATTGCCAGTCGCGCAAACGTGCACCGACCACCTCGCCGAGGCGGCGCGCGCGTTCGCACAGATTTTCGCGTTCGATCACCTCGAGCACCGCGAGCCCCGCGGCACATCCGAGCGGCGAGCCTGCGTACGTGCCGCCGAGGCCGCCCGGTTGCGGCGCATCCATGATGGCGCTGCGGCCGATCACCGCGGCGAGTGGTACGCCACCGGCGAGACTTTTGGCTACGGTGATCAGGTCGGGCTCGATGCCGGCGTGCTCGTACGCGAACATGCGCCCGGTGCGCGCAAAACCGCTCTGGATTTCGTCGCACACGAGCACGATGCCGTGTCGGTCGCAGAGTTCGCGCAAGCTGCGCAAAAAATCCGCCGGCGCGACGTAGAACCCGCCTTCGCCCTGCACGGGCTCGATGATGATGGCCGCGACGCGCTGCGGCTCGACGTCATATTTGAAGATGCGCTCGATTGCCTCGAGGGCGAGGGTGCCGGTGACGCCGTGGTAGCTCGCCGGAAACGGCGCGTGGAAGACGTCCGGCAGCAGCGTGCCGAAGCCCGCTTTGTACGGTTGCACTTTGCCGGTGAGCGCCATGGCCGCGAGCGTGCGGCCGTGGAAGCCGCCGCCGAACGCGATCACCGCATTGCGACCCGTGTGGCAGCGCGCGATTTTGATCGCGTTTTCGACTGCCTCGGCGCCGGTCGAGAGAAACAGCGTTTTGTGCGGCCCCGGTCCCGGTGCGAGCGTGTTCAGCCGCTCGGCGAGTTCGACGTAACTTTCGTAGGGCGTGACCTGAAAGCAGGTGTGCGAGAAGCGTTGCAGCTGAGCTTCGATCGCGGCCTGCACCTGCGGATGCAGGTGCCCCGTATTGAGCACCGCGATGCCGCTGGCGAAATCGATGTAGCGTCGACCTTCGACGTCCCACAGTTGCGCATTGCGCGCGCGGTCCGCGTAGACCTGCAAAGAATTCGCGACGCCGCGCGGCACGGCCGCAAGACGACGGCGGGCGAGCTCTTCGTTGGTCGGCATCGCGGCCCGGGTCAGCCCTTCGCGAGTTCGGCGGCGCGGTGGATGGCGGCGCGGATGCGCTGATAGGTGCCGCAGCGGCACAGATTGCCCGACATGGCGGCGTCGATGTCGGCGTCGGTCGGCTTCGGGTTTTTGGCGAGCAGGGCGGCGGCGGACATGATTTGGCCCGACTGGCAGTAGCCGCATTGCGGCACGTCGATCTCCATCCAGGCCTTCTGCACCGGGTGGCTGCGATCGCTCGACAGCCCTTCGATGGTGGTGATCTTGCGTTCGACGACGCTGCTGACCGGCGTCACGCAGGCGCGGATCGGGTCACCATCGACGTGCACGGTGCAGGCGCCGCAGAGCGCCATGCCGCAGCCGTATTTGGTGCCGGTGAGGCCGATGGTGTCGCGCAGGACCCAGAGCAGCGGCGTGTCTTCCTCGACATCCACTTCCACCGTCTTGCCGTTCACGTTGAGCTTGATCATCCCGCGGCCTCCAAGGGTTCCTCTGCTAGAATTTACCCGCTTTCCGGGCGTCCGAGGAGACCTTTCGTGAGTGCGACCATCCAGACAGAAGTCGTCATCGTCGGCGCCGGGCCCTGCGGCCTGTTCCAGGTCTTCGAACTCGGTCTGCTCGGCATGCGGGCCCACCTGCTCGACACGCTAAAAAGCCCCGGTGGCCAGTGCACGGAGCTCTACCCCGACAAGCCGATCTACGACATCCCCGCCTTGCCGGTCTGCGGCGCCCAGGAGCTCGTCGATCGCCTGATGCAGCAGATCAAGCCGTTCGAACCGCAGTTCCATCTTGGCGAAGAGGTGGTCGAGGTGCGGCCGCGCGAGGATCGGCGTTTCGACGTCGTCACCTCCGCCGGCACCCGCTTCGATGCGGGTGCGATCGTGATCGCCGCGGGCGTGGGGTCTTTCCAGCCGCGGCGCCTCGGTGTGCCGGGCGGCGAAGTTTTCGAGGGACGCCATATCCACTATCGCGTCAAAGGTGCCGACGAATACCGGCAAAAGCGACTGGTGATTTTCGGCGGTGGCGACTCCGCGCTTGATTGGGCGCTCGAATTCGCGAGCACCGCGCCGTCGGTCACGCTGGTGCACCGGCGCGCGGACTTTCGCGCCGCGCCGGCGTCGGTCGCGCGGATGCGCGAGCTCGAGGCGGCCGGCAAGCTGCGCTTCATCGAAGGTCTCGCCGAGGAAGTGCTCGCCGAGGGTGATGCATTCAAGGGCGTGCGAGTGAAAGGCGCCGACGGCACGCTGCATGATCTGCATGCCGATCACGTGTTCGCTTTCTTCGGCTTGCACCCGAAGCTCGGCCCCGTGGCCGAGTGGGGCATGGAGCTCGAGCGCAAAGCGCTCAAAGTCGACACCGAAAAATTCCAGACCAGCGTGCCGGGGATTTTCGCGATCGGTGACATCAACACCTATCCGGGCAAGAAAAAACTGATCCTGTCCGGGTTTCACGAGGCGGCCCTGGCGGCGTTCGCCGTGCAGTCCTGGCTCTATCCCGAGAAAAAACAATTCCTGCAGTACACCACCACGAGTCCGGTGATGCAGAAGCGACTCGGAGTCGGCTGAGCCATGGATCCGAGGCTCGCCGTGCTGATGAGGCAGTTCGAGCTGGAACGTCTCGAAGTGAATTTGTTTCGCGGCGCGAGTCGCGACATCGGCAGCCCGCAGGTGTTCGGCGGGCAGGTGCTCGGGCAGGCGCTGATGGCCGCCTATGCGACCGTCACCGGCCGCACCGTGCATTCTTTGCATTCCTATTTTTTGCGCCGCGGTGATTTCAATCAGCCCATCGTCTACCAAGTCGATCGCAGCCGTGACGGGCATTCGTTTTCGTCGCGCCGCGTGATCGCGATCCAGAACGGCGAGCAGATTTTCACGTTTTCGGCATCCTTCCAGGCGCCCGAGCCCGGGCTGGAACACCAGTTCGAGATGCCGCAGGTGCCCACGCCGGATTCTTTGCCGGATTTCAGCCGGCCCTCCGAAGAAATCGCGGCCCGACTGCCCGAGAAGATGCGGCGGTTCCTGCTGCGCGAGCGGCCGTTCGAGTTTCGGCCGGTGGAGAAGACGGATTTTCTGCACGCCCAGAAATATCCGCCGCAGCAGCAGGTCTGGTTTCGCGCCGTCGATCGTCTGCCCGACGACGACGTGCTGCATCGCTGCTTGCTCGCCTACGTGTCGGACTTCGGTCTCGTGGCGACGGCGGCACGGCCGCACGGCGTCGGGTTCCCGGCGGCGAATCTCATCATGGCGAGCATCGATCATGCGATGTGGTTCCATCGCACGCCGCGCGTCGACGATTGGTTGTTGTACGCGATGGATTCGCCGAGCGCCTCGGGTGCGCGCGGGTTCGCGCGCGGCAGCATCTATTCGCGCGACGGGCAATTGATCGCGAGCACGGCGCAAGAGGGCTTGATGCGCGTCGTGCAGTCTTGAGTTGCAAACAGGTTAACTACGTTTCGTTGGAACACGGGGGAAGCATGTCCAAGACCATCATCAGCGCCGCATTGTTCGCCTCGCTCGCCATCGGCATCGCGCATGCCGACGATGCGACCGATCTCAAGCGCGGCAAATTGTTGTTCATCCAGTGCCGCGCCTGTCACGACCTGCAACCCGACCCGGCTCAAAAAGTGGGCCCGAACCTGAACGGCATCATCGGCCGCAAGTCCGCCAGCGTCGAAGATTTCGCCTATTCGCCCGCGCTCACCAAAGCGAGTCTGGTGTTCGACAAGGCGACGCTCGATCGCTGGATAGAAAAACCGAGCGCCCTGGTGCCGGGCAACGCGATGGCGTTCGCCGGTGTCGCGTCGGCCGAAGATCGCGCCGCGCTCATCAAATACATCGAAAAGGAAAGCGCCAAGCGCTGAGGCGCGATCAGGCCGCGATCAGCATCCACTGATAGCCGTCCGGCGCGTCGAAGGTGAAGGCGCGTCGGCCGAATTCGTCCGTGAGCACGTCGGACACGGCTCGGGCGCCGGCGCTCGCGACGCGTCGGTGCATCGCCTCGACGTCGTTCACGCGCCAGCAATAGGTGCTGTAGCCCCGGCAACCCGCGCGCGAGCGGGCGAGCGCCTGCTCGATCTGCGCGGCTTTGGCGAAGCGCACGCATTTGAGTTTGCCCGAACGACGTTCCGCCAGCGCATGGCCCGAGCGCGGATCGTCGAAGTCCACCATGTGAAAGCCCTCGCCCGGCGTGAGCCCGAAAATACGGCGTGATCCGGTCGCGTTTTCGTAGGGCGTGTGCGCATCGAACATGCGCTGCAGGCCGAGCACCTCGTCGTAGAAATCGAGTATGTGCGGATCGTCATCGGCGATCATCAGACCGAAGTGGGTGTGCTGACTGGTGCGCAGCAAGGCGTTCCGATCGATCTGGCCGTAAAGCGGGCTTTCGTAATTGAAGCGTTCGAAGAACACCTGTCGATAGTGCGGTTGCAACAACACCATTTCACGTACGCCGACGATCGGGTCGCGAAACGGTTGGGCGGCGCGCTCGCCGCTGACTTCGCCGATCACGGCGAGCAAGGGTTCGATCAGCGTGAGCGGTTGCCCTGCCTCGCGCGCGCGCTGGGCGTGATTGACGAGGTTGTACGCGCTCGACGTGACGCGCACGCCCCAACGCGAACCGACGCAGCGCAGGTTGTCACCCATGCCGAGGCCATCGTTGAGCGGGCGTTCCCACTGCATGAGACGCACGAGGCCGTGATCCGCATCGAGGTGCGACAGTCGTACCGATCGGACGGCGGAGTCGACGCCGTAGAGTGCGCGCGAGGCACGGGCATCGAGTTCGCCGCGGCGCTCGGGCTTGCACCCGTAGGCGGCATAGTCGGCGATCGCCGTCTCGAGATCCGGCACGCCGACGCACACTTCGTGCAGGCCGCCTGTGCAATGTGTGTCGTTCATGGCGGAGATGATCTCATGCCTCGTCGGCCGCATCGCGGCCGTTCAGAAACTGCGTTTGGTCTCGACCAAAAATTGCACGGATTTGATCGCTGCGTCCCGATTCAGCGGGAAGGCCACGTCGACGTGCAGCACGTTGCCGAGCGCCGAACGATTGTTGCCGAATCGCAGCCCGACGCCGACGTCGCTCAACACGCCGCGCGCACGCGTGCCGAAGCGGTTGGTGCCGAAACTGCCGCCCACGTCCACGAAGGCCGCGGCGCCGACGTTCACGAGACGAAACGGGTACCAATTGCTGAAGGCGCGTTGTTCGAGCGTGAACAGCCAGCGTCCCTCGCCACCCTGATAACGCAACGGGTAGCCGCGCAAGCCGTTGTCCCCGCCCAAGGTGATTTGGCGATCGGCATCGATGGCATGGCCGACTTCGGCGCCGAGTGCCGCGTAGAGCAGACGGCGTTCCGATTGCCGCTGGTAGTAGCGCAGGTTGGTCGCGAACACGGTGTCGACGAAGCGGCCGCTTTCGTTGCGTCCCGTCAGGGTGGATTCAAACAGCACGCTGCGCTCGGCATCGAGCTCGAAGCCGCGCGACAGCGAGCCCGAGTACAACACGGCGTCCCGGTCGGCGCCCAGGCTTCGGTTGGCGTAGCCGAGCAGCGCGGTGGCGCGCCAGCCATAGCGGGAATCTTCGGTACGTTCGATTTGATCGCGATTGCGCAGCACGCGATAGTCGTCTTGCAGCCATTCGAACGACGCCCAAGGATAGGCGAGCTTGCGGTTCGGTGGTGGCGTGGTTTTGAAGGTGCTGCCCGGCGCCGCATCGAAGCGCCGATCATCGAAGGTATAGCCGGCGCGCCAACGCAGCACCTCGCCGCGCGCGAGCCCCGCGCTCCAGCCGCCATAGAGCGTCGCGTATCGGCTGCGACTGCGATACGCGCCGGTTTGTCGTCCCACGTCGTAGCGTGGCGTCACGCGCTCGTCGTTCAAAACATTGAGGCCCGCCGCCCAGCGCGAGTCGAGCGAGAAAAAGTCGCGATCGAGCGTGAGCCCTTCGGTACGCCCGTCGCTGTTGTCGGAATACTGCGCGGCGATCGACCACCAACTGTCGCCGATTTGCCGATCGTTGTAGAGGAAGGTCGTAGAGGTTCGATCGAGATCGGTACGGCGGCTCGCCGAGAGCGCGGTGCCAGTGCCGAGCAGATTGAGCTCCTCGATTTCGAAACCCGAGGTGTTGCGGCCGCCGCGGCGGCCGAAAGATGCGCCGGGATTGAGGGTCCACACGTCGTAGCTGACGACCTCGATGTCGACTTTGCCGTCTTTGAAGGCCACGGGTGTCACGTACGCTTCCTGCAGGTAACGCGTCGTGCGCAGGATGCGCGCCGTCTCCGCGAGCACGCGCGGGTCGTAGCGATCGCCGGGAGCGAACAACAATTGCGTGGCGATCGTGTCGTCGCGCGTGCGGATGTGCAGCTTGTTGGCGAGGCGGAACAGTTCGGCGTCTTCTTCGGGCTGCGTCGTATCGAAAATCGGTCGGGCGTGAATGCGGATCTCGCCGATCACCGCGCCTGCGGCGACGAGGGCGGCATCCGACGGCACCTCGGCGGGGCGGGTCGGTGCAAGTCGAACGGAGCGCGCACCGACCTTCGGCAGCCATTGCCGAGCCGCCGACTCGATCGGCGCCATCATCGCGCCGATCACCACCAGCCACGCAGCCCACGCGACGCCCAGCAGCCGCGCGTGAGGTTTCATCGCGCGCTCTCCAGTTCACGACGCATGTGCGGCAATCCCCACCAAAAAATGCCTGCGGCGATCACGGCGGCACTGCCGGCGACGATCGCGCAACTTTTGCCGACGGCCAAGTCGTCGCCGAACCCGTATTGCGTGATCACCGCGGTGAGCCACGGCGCCAGACCGATGCCCATCAGGTTCACGCACAACAAATAGATCGCCGAGGCCTGGGCGCGCATCGAAGGCGGCGTCAGCACGACCACGCCGGTCGCGCCCGCGCCGAACGCGAACGCGGTGAAAAAGCCGATCGGCAACAAAAACAACGTCGACCACGCAAGGTCGCCGAGCAGCGTGCAAACGCCTGCAAAGGGGATGAGGCCGACGGCGGCCGTCAGCCCGACGCGCATCGCGGCATCGCGCCGGCCGCTCGCACGCCAGCGATCGGTGAGCCAACCGCCGAACAGGATGCCGCAGGTGCCGAACACGGCGATGACGGTGCCGACGCGCAGGCCCGCTTGCGGAATGCTGAGACCGAGTTCGCGGATGAAATACTGCACGCCGTAAACCTGGAACACGTTCATCACCATGCCGAGCACGGCGAATCCCATGATGTGCGCGAAATATGCGCGCCAGCGTGAGCGCAAGTGCGCGAGCGTAGCGCCGATCGATGCGCCTTGGGCGTGCGCATCGGTCGTGCGACGCACGGGTTCGGCGACCGTCAACGTCCACAGCGCCAACAGCAGCCCCGGCAAACCGACCACCAAAAACGTCAACTGCCAGGCGCGCACCGTGCCGATCAGCGGCAGCGTGTATTCGGGCGCGGTCGAGACGAAATGGATCACGACGCCGCCGATGATCAGCGCCAGACCGACACCGATCGGCAAACCGAGCACGAACACCGAGAGTGCACGGCCGAGTTTTTTCTCGGGAAAACTGTCGCCGGCCATCGAGTACATGGCGGGCGAGAGCACCGACTCGCCGACCGCGACGCCGATGCGTGCGAGAGCGAGTTCGCCGAAGCCGCGCGCCACGCCGCAGAGCGCCGTCATGCCGCTCCACACGGCGATGCCGACGGCGATGATGTTGCGGCGGTTGTAGCGATCGATGGCCCACGCGATCGGTACGCCGAGGCCGGTGTAGAACAGGGCGAACACGAAGCCGTAGAGCAGGCTCATCTGCGTTTCGCTGATGCCGAGGTCGGCACGGATCGGTCCGACCAGCAGGCCGATCACGACGCGATCGACGAACGAGAGGATGTAGGCGAGCATGAGTACCAGCACGCCGTACCAGGCGACTGCGGGGCGCGGCCAGTTCTCTTCGTTCATCGATTGATCCGTCGCAACAAAATCATTGCGAGGATGATAACCGTGCCCCTAAGGACTCGCGAGCAATTCGATTTCGTTGCCGTCCGGGTCGAGAATCATCGCGATCACGCGTCCGCCCGGTCGCACCGGAGCGGGCTTCTGGATGATCGCTACGCCGGCGGCGGCCAATTTGGCGACACAGCCTTCGATGTCGCGCACGCCGATGCCGATGTGGCCCGCGCGTTCGGGATGCGCGATGGGCGGGCCGTCGGCCTCGTGCCACAACTCGATTTGCATGGCCTGCGCGTCGCCGTCCTGCATGCCGAGGAATACCAGCGTGCGACCTTCGGTGGCGAATTCGATCCGTCGCAGTTCGACGCAGCCGAGCACGTCACGATAAAACGCGAGCGCGCGCGACAGATCCTGCACGCGCAGCATCGCGTGCAGCAAAGTGGGCGCATGACTGCCGAGCAAAGACGGCGTGCTCATGGCGTGCGGCCTGCACGCAATACTTTGCCGGGGTTCATGATGCCGTTCGGGTCGAGCAGATGTTTGATGCCATGCATGATTTCGAGTTCCACGGCCGGGGCGTATCGCGCCAATTCGTCGACCTTGGTCTGGCCGATGCCGTGCTCCGCGCTGAAACTGCCGCCGCGCTCGGCGACGAGATCGTGAATCACGCGCCGAATCTCGGCGCCGCGGCTTGCGAGCGACGTATCGCCGGGCTGCGCACTCAAATTGAAGTGCAGATTGCCGTCGCCGACATGGCCGTAACACACCAGCACGGCTTCGGGCACGTGCTCTCCGAGCCAACGCGAGGCGATGTCGATGAATTCCGCCAAGCGTCCGATGGGCAGTGACACGTCGTGTTTGAGACTCGCGCCCTCGCGCCGCTGCGCCTCGGGCACGTTCTCGCGCAGCTGCCAGAGTTCGAGCCGTTCGCGTTCGTTTTGCGCGAGCACGGCGTCGTCGACGAGTCCGGCTTCGATGGCGGCTTCGATTTCGGCGCCGAGCTTGTCGGCGAGCGGGTCGCTCGCATCGGCGCTGGTCGCCTCGCACAACACGTACCACGGTGCAGTGGCGGCGAGCGGTTGACGAGCCGACGGCAAATGTTTGGCCAGCAACTGCATCGCCACTTGCGGGATGAGCTCGAAGGAATTGACGAGATCACCGAGTCGTTCGCGCAAGCGCGCGAGCAATTGCACGGCAGCGGCCGGCGTCGGCACGGCGACGAGCGCCGTCGCGCTGCCACGCTGCGCCGGAAACAGTTTCAGGCTCGCCGCCGTGATCACGCCGAGTGTCCCTTCTGCGCCCAGAAACAGATGTCGCAAATCGTAGCCGGTATTGTCCTTGCGCAGCGGCGAGAGGTTCGACCACACGCGACCGTCAGCCAGCACCACTTCGAGGCCGAGCACCAGGTCGCGCGTCATGCCGTAACGCAGCACATTGAGGCCGCCGGCGTTGGTCGACAGATTGCCGCCGATTTGGCAGCTGCCTTCGGCGCCGAGGCTCAACGGAAAAAATCGGCCGA
>Ga0214921_10011826_pt1 | contig 10534 bp, 10 predicted proteins | sample LL1505_MetaG_FD_177992 | JGI IMG/M metagenome (GOLD analysis project Ga0214921, IMG submission 177992) | Freshwater microbial communities from Lake Lanier, Atlanta, Georgia, United States - LL-1505 | ecosystem: Environmental > Aquatic > Freshwater > Lake | place: USA: Georgia | collected...
ATTTTTTTCAAAAACGGCGCAGATTTTCAACGGTACAAAAATTGCGCGCAGATTTTGGCGCAGATTTTGGCGCAGATTTTGTATCCGAAACGGATTCCGATTAATTAATTTTTGCCTCGTAGCGCTTTTTTAGTTATCGCTACGCTGTTACAGTAGCGCCGTGGAAAAAATTGAGAATTTTTGGTGGCCCAAATTGAAACACAGGTCCTTTCTTTCTCATATTGTTCTTTCTTAATCTTTCTTTCTTACTTACTTACGTCCTTTCTTTCCAAATGTCTAACGCTTACAAGAATGCTACTACATACAAACATCGTACGTTTAACGTGTTTATTAGTTGTTGGATGGAGTTAGTTAATCCAAACTGGAGACTCTCGGACGATTGTCATTACAAATACTACACCGAAGAGCCAAGTTTTGATATTGAATACTTTTACGACAAGGAGTACAGAGAGTATCACTGGCGTTACGTAGCAGGCCACAGCGGAGACAAATCCGACTGGAAAACGCTAGTTCTCAAGGACTCTAGCCACAAAGACCTATGGAACGACCTACGAAATAGGGTTTCCGATGACGATAGCGAAGGCGACGACTAAAAATATACCGCCATTACAGAAATGGAAGCGACACAATCCGAAACTGAAAAGAAAGCACAAATACTTAAGAAACTAACCGGAATAATACTGGATTTGGAAGATATTGAATCTCAACTAGACGATATGTTCCAGTCTGGACTGGAAGTAAAGCCGAAAAAGATGAACGCTATTAAAAAGAAAACCAAGAAAGATGTACCGAAAGCCGATGTACCGAAAGCCGATATTCAACTAAAGGACTGCCCCGAGTACATTTACGAAGGTCCGAAACGGAAACACGCTAAGAAAGTAAATATTGATGAAACGGAAAACATAACACATAACTACATTTTTGATTCTACGATTCGCCCGGACGAATACCAAGAAATTGTGGAAAAAAATGAGAAGTAAAAAAAATCCTAGAGTACAATTAGAAAATGCCTACCAAACTTGCTTCGCTACGGCCGTCGTCCGATCTTAGCGAATCCTCTATCACGTCGTACAATCGCTCCTTCAATACAATGAAAGAGCGTGGAGTTAATACTCTGAGTCTGGAAGCCGTAAAGAAGTATTTCAAGGACAACCAATTCCAGATAAATTCTCAACGGTTCTATCTAAGTACGATTATTCATCACTACCGCGACATACCGGAACACGCCGAGTATTTAGTAACGCTTAGAAAGTACAATCTTTCCTTAGCTCCAATCGTAGAACAGAACAAGAAAGAACAAGCGATGAACGATAAGGAAAAGGAAAAACACGTGCCGTGGGATGAAGTAGTGGATAAAAGCGTAAAGTATATCAATACGGAAAAGAATCGTTTGGACTTTCGTATTCTCGTTGGATTATATACATTACTGGACCCGGTTCGTATTGATTACACAAATATGAAATTATACAGGACGGAGCCGAAAGAAGTAAATGGCTCTTACTTCCTAATAAATAGTACGAAACAGGAAGTCGTTATTACGGAGTTTAAAACGTCTAAACATCACGGAAATATCCGACAGGCTCTACCAGCGCTACTGTCTGAACTTATTGAGGATTGGTTTAAGGAGAATAAAGACGGCGTCATGTTTGATATGTCGGAAAACTATATGTCAAGAGTCGTAAAGAAGTTATTTACGGAAATCACAGGTAAGCCAATGACGGTTACGGCCCTACGACATTCCAGAATTACTTTCCACCATTCCGACACTCCGCCCCCGTTAGTCAATAAAATACTCGCTCGGAATATGGGCCACTCAGTAGGAATGCAGCAATCATACAGATTCGTCGCGGATGAAAAAACTCTGTCCTTTGTATAGAATGACGCAGAGGCCTAGCACTGTTCCGTTTATTACGCCGAACTCCATTCCGCCAACCGGTAATTTTTACAACGCTAACTCTGCTTACTGGGCGCTTAAGGGCGCTACGGGTGGCGGTGGCGGTGGTGGTGGTGGCGGTACTGTTACGGCAAACGCGTTAGAAGTCTATGATGCTACGAGTACGTTACAGGCGCTCCAGACGTTTGAGGGGACACCGGCAAACTACGAACTGAATATTCAGGACAATACGGCACCTGGAGCCACTGCCCCCGTCTTGGTTTTTAAACCTATCGGAAGTAACGCGCCTCATACGGATTACCAGGCAAACGTCCAGTCTCTCCTGATAGAGCCATCGGGCCAAACATTAGACGCGGTATTCGCAATACAAAACAATCCAGCACCGCCAGTACAGCCCTCGCTATATACTATGGTCGTTCCTACTGGCGATCCAATCGGACCGGCCGGACCTGGATCTCTTCTTACAACTAGTATCCAAGGCGGAAATCCTACGCAAATTAATTACATATCGCAAAACGGACAACATACGCATCTTACGACGAACAATTTCCAGAGCAACGTTCTGATTAACGGAACTCTTACGCAGAATGGCGTTGCGAACTTTACTAGCACTGTTAATTTTACGATTCCGCCAACGGGTATCGCGCTTCCTGGCGCGTTTCCTGTCCTGGCTAACTACGGAACTGGTCTGAATAACCCAGATATCCGTTACAATACGCTAAGCGTAGCTGCTACTCTCACGTATCCTACAGCGCTCAATCAATGGAACGTAATATTCCGAGTCGTCGGTGGTACTTACGCGACTCCGAACGGGCAACCTGTAAATGCGTTCTTCTTCCTTGGCCCTCCAGGACAGACCGCACTCGGACCGAACCTCACCAATACTCTTACGCAGTATGCGACAAGTATGGCGAATACGAATACGGCGAACATGACGACCGGCGCTATTTTAGGTTACAGTATTCCTTCCGGAACGGCTGGTGTTACGACACTGAACTTGTACTGCTACCACGATGGCGGAGCAGGTGGATCCGCGCAATCGGACGTAAATATCCTTGGCGGAACTTTCTACACGCAAGTTTTATAAAAATCTTATGATAATTTAAAATGACTCAAGAGCCTTCTACGGTTCCTCAGATACAGTCGCACGGGATTCCTCCCTTGGGACTGTATGCTAATCAGGGTTCGCCCTATTTCATACCAACCAGCGTAGGCGGTGGCGGTGGTGGCGGTAGCGTAACAAATCCGCTTACTGCGAACTTAGTATGCGCGAGTAACAATATCACAGGAGCCAATAGGATAACCGGCAATAGCGTAAGTGTATTCAATACCGACCAGAGTCTGGAATCGGAATTACAAATATCAGGGCCTACGAATGATTTATTCGGTATCGCACAGCGCGATTCTACCGGAAGTAATTCCGTAGTAGTTCCATTCGCGTTACGTGGAGACGGAGCGAGACCGTACCAAAATTATACGACCTTAGTTAATTCTCTAGGCGTATTACCAGGGGCAGGATTCGCCCCCTGCGACGGTCTAATTAGTCTCTCTGCCGATACTGGAACCATTACGCCGAGCGTAAATTTTGTAGTGTCTGCTACAACTCAAGGAAATATTGACTTAGGCGGTTTCTATATTAACGGTAACAATGGAACTCTTATGGCGTGTCCTGGCGGTGCCGACCGTCAAGTACGGTTTCCAGGATTCGTAAGCACTCCAACAATATATACAGGTGCCGTAAATACTAGCGCTCTTACCGCCAGTGCGACCGGAACCGCGACCTTCAACGGCCCTGTAGCGTTCAACAGTAACGTTACGTTCGCGATACCCCCTCCGATCGGAGGACTAACCCCGCGTACTACTATGTTTTACAATACGGTCCTGTCACTGAATCAGACGATTCCATCACCTACCGGACAGGTTCAGGGTCAGGATTTTACAGCGCCAGCGTCTGGCGTATATATCATTCAATGGACTCTCCAGTATTCGCCTGGAAATACTACCGCGGGTCCTGCGGACGCGTTTAATTGCGTTATTTACCAGACGGACCAAGGCTCCAATGTACCGAAAGCCAGAGCGTCCATACCGGTCCTTGGCTTGAATGGAACGGTCGCGTATCCGTCTTGGACCAGTATGACCGTATTAGATACTTTCATAGCCGGCGAAAATTACACTCCACAATGTCTTATTTACAATCGCTCTGGAACCTTAGCGACTACGCTAGTCTGGAACATAGCCATTAATATTACTTCGCTCTGCTAAATCCGCTTCCATCTTCTTAAGTTCAGGACAGTCTTTCTCGTGTAGGTACGTTATTAAATCTCGCTTATTATGAATCTTATTCATTGTGGCGATATCAACAGTAGGACAGTTTGCCTTCGCGACAATATTCTTAATTTGTAAGCAGGAATGGGAATCCTCAAACTTTCCGACTAGTTCGTCAAGTCTTTTTTTTTTGATACGCGCTTCTTCGGATTCGGAGCTTCCAACACTGCCTCTTCCTTCGTTACTTTTCCTGCTCCGCTCGAGCGCTCCGCCTTCGCCATCTTAATGGCCTTAGCGAATGCATCAGGCTCGCCCTTCGTCATCGCGTAATGCTTCTGTACGAGTTTGTTCCATTCCGTCGGGGCGCGTTTGGCTTTGGTCTTTGGCGGTTCCACTTTGGCGGGTTCGGATTTTACTGGCTCCATATGTTTCTCCTTAGGCTGGATATTTTCCAGAAACTGCGCGCGCTTCTTTTCCAGTTTCGTATGCTTTTCAGGTTGGCTTAGCACTTCCTCTTTGTACTCCATCGGAGTCATACCGTGGGCCTGGGCCATTTTCGTAAAAGCGCCTTTCTTGATATGCTTCATCGCCATTTGAATCCATTTATGGTCTTCCGCTTCCATTTATATATTTACGAGAGAAATTATCGGAAGCCGAATCGTTTCTTGTAATTCAGTATTCCTTCTCGGATTGTCGGGGCCGACCAGAGAATATACCAGGACAGAGCGCCGGGTGACATCGGATCGTCCAACTTGTCGTTCTTATGGCGCGCTTGGTATGCCTTCTGTTTCTCTACGTCCTTTGATATTGTGAAATCCGTGTAACCCTTCGCGCCGAACGGCACGATACGTAACCTACCGCCGAGCATTTCAAATACTGCGTCGTATTTCTTCTCTGTCTTATGCGACGGATGAATCGCAACAAATCTAACCATTCTTAATTAGAGTATCTATTTAAGAATGGACTGGTCTAGCACACTCGCTACCGGCGGTACGTCCGCGCTTATCATCGGCGTACTCTATGGAATCGTAAAGTTATGTCAGCATAGGCGAGTCGTATGCGCCTCTGGTTGCTGTAGGTGTTCCGTATCGGACGGCGACAGTCCGATAGGCTTCAAAGAATCTAAGTCGACAGAGCCACCCAAGCCGACCGAGTAGTATTATTTGTTGGGTAGTTGCGCCGACACTCCAGTAACACCACCGGGTAACGTAACTCCTGCGGATGTCAGATTTCCGGCCGTCTGGAATGAGTCGCTAAAGTACAGTAAAATGTTATTAGGAAAGTTTGTCGCGTTCTGTTGGAAAGGCGTAATCGCTGTCGCCGAGGAAGCGCTCTGAATATTACAGCGACTCACTATTACGTTATTGGTTCTACCACCAGAGGCCCCGCCAGTCTGGTAAATAATCGCGTTGGTAGGAGACTCGGAAGTATTGGCGCTAAAGAAGTTACAATTTAAGAACTGGAAGTATGCGCCATTCGTGGTACTCAGTAAAACCATAGGGAACGTCGTTGTCTGCGGTCTTGAATTGATACCGCAATTACTGAACGTCGCGGGTAAGGTAAGAGTATTGGCTCCTGCTAACGAGATCGCCGTCTGTGAATTAGCGAAGTTGGTAGAGAACCCCGTAAGCACTGCGTTAAGCATGTATCCGGGGCTAATTATGTTAAGCGCCTTACCGTATGAACTCGCCGAGAAGTCCGATGATTGTATTAAGAAAATACGGCCCGACGTAACCTTTACGCAGTCGCAAGATGTATTAGTATTAGAACCAGTCGTCACTGATACGTTGTCAAATGATAATTCCGCGAGTACTCCAGTAGGCGACGTTGTACCATTCATTAGGATTGTTGGATTTCCTGTCGCATCCACGCTAGTAATCAGGGTCTCCTTGAGTAACACACGACAGCCCCTCGTCGTAATATTAATAGCAGGAGAGCCACTCTGTCCGATAATGGTTATCTGATTCAGAATGATTACATCAATGGTAGCGCCGGACGGTCCTGTCGCCGTAATCGTCCAGTTCGCATTAAATACGACGCGCTTACTGGATTGAGACGCGTCGCTCATACCGACAATACTAACGCGCGGAATATTGATATTTACGTTTTCAGTGTAGGAACCGGGGGCGACGTAAATAGTCATTCCTGTCGTAGTGTCCGACGGCATCGTAAGAGCATCCGTAACAGTGCTAAACGGGTCCGTAATGCTACCGACACAGCCCGCGGACTTAAGTCGCCCGTTGAGACTTACATAATATACGTATTGTAGATTATTTACGATTCCAGGCCCAGTCGGTCCTGTGCTTCCGGTCGGTCCTGTGGATCCGGTAACGCCAGTCGGACCCGTAACGCCGGTTGGGCCGGTATTTCCTGTACTTCCAACACTGCCCGTAGGTCCTGTTACGCCTGTCGGACCAGTAGCGCCAGTAGCGCCAGTAGGCCCAGTATTTCCTGTACTTCCAACACTGCCCGTAGGTCCTGTTACGCCAGTCGGACCCGTTGGACCCTGCGGACTGACTCCAGCGTAACCCAAAAATCCGGTGGTCGGATCGTAATTGACATAATTTACGAGTGTGCTAGGCTGTAGGGTCGCGCTTAGACTGCTTACCGCTAACGTACTGATGGTTACCGTGCTATTCATTCGTACTGGTCCTTCCACGGCTAGGTTGGACGCTACCGCGACATTATTTACGAAGTTGGCCTCTCCGCTTACTTGTAATATGCCGTCAATATTGGTCGTCAGTAGGCCCGCGTTGTACGTGATTTGCTGGACGTTATCAATCGTAGGCTTTACCTGTCCGTACGCCGTAGCGTCGCCTAAATTGGTACCGGTTCCTACGTTCTGAATCTGGAAACCCGCCATATTCAGCGGTGACGATATGACCGTCGTATTCGGAGTAGAAAAGTATATGGACGACGTATTGAACTCTAGGCGTACTGTGCTAAAGAACAGACTACTCGTCTGCGCGACTATCATCTGTTGTACTGTCTGTACGTTGGTCGCGAATGTGTCGTACGTGTCGTCGTTGAAATCTACGTCTGGAAGACCGCCGATTTGGTGTATCAAATCAAAGTACAGATTGGTCGCCATATTTACAGCGATATCTGGTGCGCTTACGGTAATACTGCTGACCTGTAACGACGATATGTTCGCGATCGGAGTATTGACGGAACTACTCGCCGTAAGGTTGGGAGCGCTTACGATTCGCGTAGCCAGTACGTCCGATACGTTGTTTATCGCGCCACCGCGCGTAAATGTTAAGTCCGCACCGTTCGTCGTAGGTCCTTGAATGAATACGCCGAGATTGGATCCAGTGCCGGTCGCCGTCTCCAGCACTACGTAAGAACCCGCTGCTACCGCTACGGCTCCACCCGCTGCTATGTTCGCTGCGCCTCCTGCGTCAATAGTGATTGCCGTAGGCGAGAAGATATCTACGATACCGACGGACGCGATTCCAAAAGGACCTACATCAATACGTGAAGTGTTGATTCCGCCGACAGGAAGACAGCCTATTGAAATACCGTGAGTAGTTCCGCCATCTAGAATAACCGGACCGCGTACATTCAGACCGCCCGTATAGTTTGGTACGGTGTTACCGATTGTCAGAGAGTTCCCCATAAAGTTGGAAGCGCCACCCGCGGTATTGAACGTCTGGTACATTGTGCCTTTACAGTTCATATCGCCGTTCGCATTCACGGAACCATTTACTTTTATGCCGTTTGTATAATTCAGAGTCAGCAATACGTTATTGGAACCGCCTCCGTTGAGTTCTGGAACGTTGAGTATGTGCGTACCGCTTAGGTCTAGCGTTCCGTACGAGGCCGAACCTGGAGGCACGTACATTTGCGATAAGGTTGATTGGAATTTTACATTTCCTACATGCTCCATATTGTTATTGGATAAATCCACTTTGGAATTCGCAGGGTAACGGCTCCAGTTGCTCTCCGATCCGGCGGTACCCACCGTAGCGCCGTTGAATTGTAGCGTAAGACCGTCAGGCGTTACATTTACGATTCCGCTTCCTGTGGTTCCTACAAGTTGTAATGAACTCGTGTTAATTATTCCGTGTCCGCCTGCGTCTATGGTACTAATGGACGACGTAAGGCCCCAGCCTAGGACCGGATTGAATCCATTTACCGTAATCGTACTTGTCGACGCATCCACTACGTTTCCGTGAAGTTGGATTGTGCTAGCGTTAATGATACCGTGCGCCCCTGCGTCTATCGTACTTACAGCCGGTATCGTAGCCCACGCGGTCACAGGGTTAATCCCATTCACCGTAATCGTACTCGGACTCGCATCGACTACGTTTCCGTGAAGTTGTATCGTGCTTACGTTGGTGATTCCGTTTCCGCCTGCGTCTATCGTGCTTACGGCCGGTAAGGTGGCCCACGCGACTACCGGATTGAAGCCATTCACCGTAACCGTACTTGTCGTAGTGTTTAGTACATTGCTATTGACCTGAACGGTGCTAGCGTTGATGATACCGAAGTTCCCCATATTGACCGTGGATATCGCGTTGTAGAGCGCCCAGTCGGCGATGTTACTTAACTGCGTTACCGTCGCGATAGGTATTCCGTTCAGTAACAGATTCGTCGCGTCGGCAGTGAGAATCTGGTTATCCAAATCTACATACGTCGTAAATATTTCGTAGTTGCTAATCGTACTGGCGTTGAGATTCTGCGTACTGAGATTTACCGCGTTCAGACTGCTAATATTCATTTGTAGGCTTTCCAACGTTGAAATCTGCGCGTCGTTAGCGACTATTGAACTCGCGTATATTGAACTCGCGTATATGGTCTGAAACGTGCTATTGTTGATGAGTTGCGGTAGTAGATTGTAGGGAATCCAGGTCGGCGTATTGTAATTCGTTTCGTTGAATAGAGGCGCGACGACGCTCTGCGACTTCAGCGGATTTTGTACTTGAGCGCCCGCCTTTAATATTTTGGAACCTGGAACTCCAACAGTCACCGCACGTTGTATTTTTGGTACCGACGATGCTTTTGCCGTGTCTCGGCTTCCGAGACCGCCTGATGTCGTCTCTTGCGATGGCTTCTCTTCTAGTATCGTCACGATACCGTTGAGACCGTCATTCGTGATTACGTTCTCTCGTACGACTGTTGGCGTTACTGCGCCGAGATTCGTGACACCACCAGCTACGTACGATGCGACAGCGCTCTGGCTCGTTATGGTTGCCGTCGTAATTAAGCCAGGCTGTACGTACTGCGATCCGAACGCGCCATTCGTGACTACGTTCTGTACTTCTGGTACGGAAGAAGCGTGTGCTTCGTACCGATTACCTTGGCCCCCTTGAACTGTTGATAGCATCTTTATCTAGTTTAGTCCGATATATTTTTCCGTTGATGTTATCAATAAGAATCCAATGTTTATCGGCGGTCATTTCTTTGTACGAGCGCATACAATCGGTAATGCTGTAATGAGTCGGAAAGTATGTACGTAGATACGCTTCTACGACTTTCTTAATCGCCATATCGGAATTCAAATATCCCAGGAATACGAAATTGATATTGGAACGCGTAATACTGTTAAATATGGAGAGTTCCTGACCTGTAATCATACTGGAAATCCGCGAGTTACGCAGGATACACAGAAGTTTCATTAGCATAGGGTCGTTCTTCTTCCCGACTACGTCGTCAATGATATGACAGAATCGGTAACGGTTATTACACGCTTTATTGATTTGGTACGTTTCCTCAATGATATCCGGCCGGTAATCAGGAAGGAACAGAGTCTTCTTTTTCATTTCTTTGTAAATGGAAGACTGTGGCGAATAAGTATGGACGCAGGTCATTATGTCCGAAAAATGATTTTCCCAAATGTAATTCTGTAGGGTCGTCTTTCCTGACCGAGTGCTACCTAGGAAGAGAATACTTACGCCGAATAACGTATCTGGTAAGTCAATATGAAACGGCTCCGTAGGTATTTTTACGTCGGCTTCTGGAAACGCAGACATTTTTTCTTTACTTTATGTAGAGGAAATATGTCAGCAGGCAATGCATTTCTTATGGATTTTCTTAGCCGTTCCGCGTCAGCCCCTACGAAAATGGTGCTAGGGCCGAGTAAGAAATCTGGCGAGGATATGGAAACCGCTCCCAAATCAAAAGGTAAGGAACCGCCTAAGAAACCCAAAGTCTCAAATCCGATCCATCAACAGATTCAGGACGAGAAATGGAACAAAGCGAAGATTATGGATTACCTACGTTCATTATCCGAAGTGTAGAGTCCCTTCTCCGTTTTCCTTAATGTACCCACTTCCATACTGATTTCGTAGTTTGGTCTTCTTGGTCTTCTCTGCTTTCAAGAGTTTCCGTTTTTGCTTTTCAAATTTGAAGTTACCCATTGTTTGAAACTGC
>Ga0214921_10011827_pt1 | contig 10534 bp, 9 predicted proteins | sample LL1505_MetaG_FD_177992 | JGI IMG/M metagenome (GOLD analysis project Ga0214921, IMG submission 177992) | Freshwater microbial communities from Lake Lanier, Atlanta, Georgia, United States - LL-1505 | ecosystem: Environmental > Aquatic > Freshwater > Lake | place: USA: Georgia | collected 2015-05-28
AAGAAGTCCATCCTGATAGATTTGCGAGGGCTTCTGATTCTGAAAAGCGTCAATCTCTACAAATAGCTACTTTTGCAAATACGGCCTATCAGACTCTTAAGCAAGCTATCAAGCGTGGATTATATTTATGTGAGTTATATGGCTTAGATCCGCAGCTTGAAACTAATACAGCAATGCCGAAAGATTTTCTGATACAACAAATGGAGTTACGTGAGTCTATGGATGATGCCAAAAATGACCCACTAGCTCTGAGTCAATTACAAGATGAAGTCAGCCTTGAACTTAAAAAAAGAATCGATCAAATTGGTCAGCAGTTTGATGAAATGAAACTTCCAGAAGCGGCACTTATGAACTTAAGAGCTGCTTTATTTTTGGAACGTTTTTTAGAAGAACTAGATCAACGAATTATAGACACGAGTGAATAATGGCTTTATTACAAATTGCAGAACCAGGTCAATCCCGTAATCCTCATGAAAGAAGGATTGCTATCGGTATTGATCTAGGCACTACGAATTCTTTAGTTGCTTGCATGAAAAATGCCATACCTGAAGTATTAAAAAGTGAAGCCGGTCATACCATGCTGCCATCCGTGGTTAGATATCTTCCAGGTAATAAAACGCAAGCAGGATATGAAGCTTTAGCGCAGGCTGCAATTGATCCTCAGAACACGATTATTTCAGTGAAGCGCTTAATGGGGAGAGGGTTAAATGATATTAGTTATGCAAAAAACCTACCTTATAACTTTGTAGATACCTCTGGCATGTTAAAAATTAAAACAGTCCAGGGTGATAAAAGTCCCGTTGAAGTTTCTGCAGAAATTCTTGCGAGACTACGACAATTGGCGGAAGATTCTTTCTCTGATGATATTGAAGGTGCTGTAATCACTGTACCTGCTTATTTCGATGATGCGCAGCGCCAGGCAACCAAAGATGCTGCACAGCTTGCAGGTATTGAAGTGTTAAGACTATTGAATGAACCCACTGCTGCGGCTTTAGCTTATGGATTAGATCATGGTTCAGAAGGGGTATATGCCATCTTTGATCTGGGTGGTGGTACCTTTGATATTTCTATTCTGCGATTAAGCAAGGGTGTTTTTGAAGTTTTGTCGACTGGTGGGGATTCCGCACTCGGTGGCGATGACTTTGATCATGCATTAATGCAATTTATTATGCACGAAGCTGGTCAAACAGAACTTTCTTCAGGTGATCAACGTTCACTCATTTTGAAGTGTCGAGATGTTAAAGAAACTTTAAGTTCACATCCTGCAGTTTTATTTGAATTCACATTTTCCAATGGACAAGCGATACAAAAAAGTATTTCTCAAGAAGACTTTGCCAAGATGACGCAAAGTTTAGTCACAAAAGCCCTGGTGAGTGTTAAAAAAGCAGTACGTGATGCAGAGATTGATCTTGAAGAGATTCAAGGTGTAGTGATGGTCGGTGGTGCTACACGAATGCCCCATATTCAGGCGGCCGTTGCACAGTATTTTCAAAAAACTCCATTGAATGATTTGAATCCAGATGAAGTCGTGGCCTTGGGTGCGGCCCGTCAGGCCGATCTTCTAGTAGGTAATAAAAATAAAGATGATGAGTGGTTACTCCTCGATGTCATTCCACTTTCCTTAGGTGTAGAAATGATGGGGGGATTAGTCGAGAAGATTATTCCCCGCAATACGCCTATTCCGGTAGCAAGAGCTCAAGACTTTACAACCTTCAAAGATGGACAAACTGCGATGGCAGTTCATGTCTTACAAGGAGAGCGAGAATTAGCAGGTGATTGTCGTTCATTAGCAAAATTTGAGTTACGAGGTATCCCGCCAATGGTCGCAGGAGCAGCAAGGATCCGGGTTACCTATCAAGTGGATGCAGATGGCTTATTGTCAGTGAGTGCTAAAGAAGAGACCTCAGGAGTCAATACCTCGATTACTGTTAAGCCAAGTTATGGTTTAGAAGATGGAGATATTGCCAGAATGTTGTCGGAGAGTTTTCAGACAGCCGAATCCGATATGCTTGCAAGAGCTCTTCGTGAAGAGCAGGTAGAGGCGATGCGTTTAATTGACGCAGTCAATAATTCGCTAGCAACAGATGCCAATTTACTTAGCCCAAATGAGCAGGCTGATATACAAAAAGAACTTAATCAGTTACGTCAATTATCTGCGAATTCGAATGAAGTAGACGAATTAAGAAAGGGTATTAGCGCCTTGTCTGAAGTGACAGAAGAATTTGCAGCAAGACGAATGAACGCCAATATTCGACGTGTACTAACGGGTAAAAATTTGAATGATATTGAATGAAATGAGTAGACTATGACACAAATCGTAATTTTGCCCCATGATGAATATTGCCCAGAGGGATCAGTGATTGATGTACCTGCAGGCACATCAATTTGTGAAGCCTTGCTTGAGAACGATATTCCAATTGAACATGCCTGTGAGTTGTCGTGTGCTTGTACAACTTGCCACGTGATAGTGCGAGAAGGATTTAATTCCTTAAATCCTAGTGATGAAAATGAAGATGATTTACTCGATCGAGCTTGGGGTCTTTCTCCCATGTCACGTTTGTCTTGCCAAGCCATTGTGGCTCAACAAGATCTTGTGATTGAAATTCCAAAATACTCAATCAATCATGCTAAGGAAAATCATTAGGCAAATTCAGCTATAAAGTTAATTCAGATTTAAACGGATTAAGAATCGTTAGTTTAAATCTTTTGAAATCTTTTTCATTTCGTGTAACTACCGTGAGCTTATGTTCTAATGCGGTTGCAGCAATCATTGCGTCTTGAGCAACTGTATTGGTTTGTCTGTGCATCAGCTTTGCCCATATCCTGAAAGTTTTGCTGTCCATAGGTAAGATTTTGAAGTTTTCAGAAACTAGATTCAGCCACGATTCAAAAATAGCTGCCTTATGAGGGTCTTGTTCTTTGGTAATTTCTATACCCGCCTGAATTTCACCAATTGAAACTACGGAAATATATAAAGACTCGTTAGGAATAGATCTTATCCAAGATAAGACTCCAGCATGGGGTTTTGATTTTCTTAATTCAGAAACAATATTTGTATCAAGAAGAAACATCTTAAAGTGAAATATTCTTTCTTAATTTTAAATGTTCTCTTTTAGGTAAATCCAAGTCATAAACTTCTAAGTTCATTAAAAGAAGTGTTTTGAGATCTGGTTTCGCGGTTTGATTTAGTCTTTCCCATTCTGAGATTGGAATTAAAATTGCAGTCTGCTGGCCTCTTTTAGTGACGATTTGTGGCCCCTCATTCAGGCATGAGTTTAGAAATTCGCTAAAACGAGCTTTTGCTTCTTGTACAGGCCAAATTTGCACTTGAATCTCCCGAAATGACTAGTTACATGACTAGTTTATATTTTTAACTTTAAATAGTCAAGTAGGGTAAGGCTGAGTAATGAAATAACTGCGCCCAAATAAACACATTATTAGGTTGAAATAAGTTTTTACCTCTCAATTTATCCAATCCTAGCCTATACTGTATTAGAATTAAAAAGATATAAATATCAGGAGATTAGAAATGTTCAAATCATTTCATAAAAAATTGAATTTCAAACAAATCCTAATGCTTGTTTCATTATTTGGATTTTTTGCAAATTCAGCAGTAGCCCAAACAGACTGGCCAAAAGCTAAAAATGTCACCATTTATGTCGCTTTTGCACCTGGAGCCTTCACGGATGTGATTGCACGTATTGTTGGTCAAGAGTTAGCCAAGACAACTGGTGGAAATTTTGTGGTCGAGAACAAGCCGGGTGCTGGCGGCAATATTGCTACACAATATGTTAAACGCGCTCCTGCAGATGGTTATTCGATTCTGGTTCATAGTGTTGCTTATGCGGTAAATCCTTCCCTATATCCGAATGCTGGCTATGATGCGATTAAAGACTTTGTTCCTTTAGCTTTGGGACCACGTACACCAAATATTATTACGGTTAATCCAAAGGTTCCAGCAAAGGATTTAAAAGAGTTAATTGAGTTAGCTAAAAAAGAACCAATGAGTTATGCATCATCTGGTATTGGAACCACGACGCATCTATCCATGGAGCGTTTAAAAACAGCTGCAAAAGTAGATATTACCCATGTGCCTTATCAACCAGCTCAGGCGGTGGGAGCTGCTGTTGCCGGTCATACACAAATTTCCTCTACATCTATGCCACCAGCTGTTCAGCAAATTAAAGCGGGTAATGTTCGCGCAATTGCTGTGACTAGCGCAAAGCGTTCTTCGTTATTGCCAGATGTGCCATCAGTAACAGAATTTGGTTACAAAGACTTTGATGACTTTACTTGGGTTGGATTTTTTGTTCCAGTAGGAACTCCACCTGCATTAGTTGAGCAAATGAATGCTGCGATCAATCGTGCGATGGAAACTCCTGAAGCGAAAGAAAAATTTGTATTGCAAGGGATGGAATCTACCAAAAATACTTCAGCTCAATTTGGCACATTTTTACAAAGTGAAGTGAAGAAATGGGCTGCAGTAGTCGTTAGCTCTGGGGCGAAGGTCGAATAATAACAAGTAAGTCCATCCTTGATGGACTTACTAAACGTCCTCGCGACGTAAATGTGGAAATAAAATAACGTCTCGAATATTTGGTGAATCTGTAATAAGCATCATCAAACGGTCAATACCAATTCCACAACCACCCGTTGGTGGTAAACCATACTCTAGCGCACGAATAAAGTCATGATCGAAGAACATGGCTTCTTCATCGCCTGCATCTTTTTGTAGTACCTGTTTTTGGAATCGATTGGCTTGATCTTCAGAATCGTTCAGCTCCGAGAAGCCATTGGCGATTTCACGACCAGTAATAAAGAGTTCATAACGTTCGGTAATCCCAGGACGAGTATCTGACTCTCTGGCTAAAGGGCTCACTTCGATTGGATAATCGATAATATAAGTAGGATCCCATAAGTGCTCTTCTGCACACGCTTCAAAAAGTGCTAATTGGAGAGCTCCAAGACCTGCATTTTTGAGAGCAGGGCCATCAATATGTTCACCAGCTAATTTAAGTTCATTACGAATAAATGCGACATCGTTTAACTGTTCTGTTGAGTAGTTTTTACCAGACTGAGGGCCATATTTTTGTATTGCCTCAGTAATAGTGTGGCGTGCAAAAGGTTTACCTAAATCAAGTTCACGACCTTGATACATTAATTTTGCAGTACCGTGTGCTTTGATCACAGTTTGTCTAATTAAATCTTCTGTAAAATTCATGAGCCATTGATAGTCCGTGTAGGCGGCATAAAATTCCATCATCGTAAATTCTGGATTATGGCGGGGACTTACACCTTCATTTCTGAAGTTTCGATTAATTTCAAAAACACGCTCAAAACCACCTACTACTAATCTCTTGAGATATAGCTCAGGAGCAATTCGCATGAACATTTCCATATCCAAGGCGTTGTGATGTGTAATGAAAGGTTTTGCAGAGGCTCCTCCAGGGATTACATGCAGCATGGGTGTTTCAACTTCCATAAATCCAGCTTGTTGCATGTACTCACGGATTGCTGACATTGCTTTACTTCTCTCGATGAAGGTTTGGCGGGTTTCTGGGGAGACAATCAAATCAACATAACGTTGACGATACTTGAGTTCTTGACTATGTAAGCCATGGAATTTGTCAGGGAGAGGGCGTAGTGATTTGGTGAGTAAGCGTAAATTTTTGACAGAGACAGAAAGTTCCCCACGATTTGTTTTAAATAAAGTGCCTTCTCCAGCAATGATATCGCCCATATCCCAATGTTTAAAGGCGCCATGAGAATCAGCTCCTGTTTCTTGATCATTGATATAGAACTGGATTTGTCCAGAGCGGTCTTGAACAGTAGCAAAACTAGCCTTGCCCATCACACGTTTGAGCATCATACGACCAGCCATTTTGACTGAGATATTTTTTTCAGCTAATTCTTCTTTAGATAAATCATTATAACTTTGATGAAGATTTACAGCTAAATGCGTTGGAACGAAGTCATTGGGGAAGGCCACACCTTGCTCTCTAAGGTGTGCAAGTTTTTCACGGCGTTCCGCCATGATATGGTTTTCATCAATTAATACTTCTTCTGGATTGGGGTTTTGTTGATCAGTCATGGATTTAAACATTCATTTTGAGACTTGCTTCAATAAAAGGGTCAAGATCGCCATCGAGAACCTTTTGTGTATTCGATATTTCAACATTGGTACGAAGATCTTTAATCCTGCTTTGATCTAAGACATAGGACCGAATTTGATGTCCCCAACCGACGTCGGTTTTAGTAGCTTCTAATTTATCTTGTTCTACTTGACGTTTACGAAGTTCGTGTTCGTAAAGACGTGATTTAAGCATCGTCATAGCTTCGGCACGATTGCGGTGTTGGCTTCGATCGCTTTGGCATTGAACCACAATGCCAGTAGGTAAATGGGTTAAGCGAACTGCTGAGTCTGTTTTATTAATATGCTGACCACCGGCTCCAGAAGCGCGATAAGTATCAGTCCGAATATCGGCTGGGTTGATATCGATTTCAATCGAGTCATCCACCTCAGGATAAACAAAGATACTTGCAAAAGAAGTATGGCGACCATTGGCCGAGTCGAATGGAGATTTACGAACTAAACGATGAACACCTGTTTCAGTTCTTAAAAAACCGTAGGCATATTCACCATCGATTTTGATGGAGGCACTTTTAATACCAGCCACGTCCCCATCAGATTCTTCTAGAATTTCAGCTTTAAAGCCTTTGCGTTCACAATAACGAAGATATTGACGCATTAAGATACTTGCCCAATCACAGGCTTCGGTTCCACCAGCACCTGCTTGGATATCAATAAAGCAATTACAAGGATCCATTGGGTGGGAGAACATACGACGGAACTCAAGATCCGCAACGATGGCTTCAATCCCTTTTTCATCTTCTTCGATAGCCTGTAATGTGTCAGAATCGTTTTCAACAGCGGCAAGCTCGAATAGTTCAAGAGCGCCAGTTAGGTCATCATCCAACTTTTTGATGGACGTTACAACGCCATCCAGCATTTTTTTCTCTTTCCCAAGTGCCTGGGCAAGTTTAGGATCATCCCAAATTTTAGAATCTTCTAATTGAAGATTAAGTTCAATGAGGCGTCTACTTTTGGTGTCGTAGTCAAAGATACCCCCGAAGGTCTTCAACACGATTGCGTAGTTGCGTTAGATTATTTTGTAAGGTATTTATTCGTTCAGCTTCCATGGGAACATTATAAAGCCTAGAAAGCGAATTAATTTATTTTTTACGTTATAGAGTCGAAAGCTGCCTCAACATGGACTTGAGCACGAGGATATCCCAAGTAATGATCGACTAATAAGCGGTAGGCTAAATGGATCTGAGGTGGAAGTAATTCCCTATGCCCAAACCAGATTCCTAAGATATTTTTTTTCAACACCCCGTCTAAAGGTTGTAGCTCAAGCTTTAAATGCTTTTCCTTGATTAAAGATTGTTTAATGACTTTAAACGATCCCGTAAAAATAGGTTCTGGAAAACCTTGCCCCCAGATTTCATTGGAAAGTTGTTCGGCCAGTTGTGCATTGATCATCTCACTTGGAAGTACACCATCATGAACTAATTTTCGATGCAGAGTATCTTCATCAAGCCACTGCTGCGCAATGGACTCAAAAGCATGTTGAAACGATTCCAGTTGAGCTTCTTCGATAGAAAGTCCAGCAGCCATTGCATGCCCGCCAAATTTTAATATCATCTTAGGGTGTTTTTTAGAAATATAGTCAATGGCATCACGTAAATGAAATCCTGTAATCGATCTTCCCGAGCCTTTTAAAATCATGGAGCCAGAGGGAGACTTTTCTTCACCAGGAGCAAAAACAATGACTGGACGATGGTATTTATCTTTCAACCGAGAAGCCAAAATGCCAATGACCCCTTGATGCCAAGAGGCATCAAACATACATAAACTAGAAGTATTAGCGGTTGATATTTCTGCTAAGTTGATTAGAGCAGTTTCTTGCATCGAACCCTCTATCTCACGTCGTTCTCGATTCATCGTATCTAATTCTTTAGCATATTTCCTTGCCTCAAAAAGATCATTCGAAATTAAGCATTTAATTCCCAAAGTCATATCTGCAAGTCGGCCTGCAGCATTCAGTCTTGGCCCTAGACCAAAGCCGAGGTCAAATGTATTCGATTTTTGATAGTCTCTACCACTTACTTCAAAGAGCGCTTGAATACCAGGATGCATCTGACCATTGCGCATACGGCGAATTCCTGCTGAAACAAGAATCCGGTTATTACGATCCAGATTGGCTACATCAGCGACCGTACCCAGTGCAACAAAATCTAATAGAGTTTCAAGACGTGGTTGCGTCTCCAAATCAAACACACCGCGATGACGAAGCTCAGATCGAAGTGCTAAAAGAATATAAAAAATAACTCCAACACCAGCAAGGGCTTTACTTGAAAAAGAACATTCAGGTTGATTGGGGTTGATAATAAATTTTGCCAAAGGCAATTCATCTGCAGGCAAGTGATGATCTGTCACGATGACTTCCATCCCTAGCTCATTTGCTCTAGCTACACCAGCCAGACTTGCAATACCGTTATCCACCGTAATCAGAATATCTGGTTTTGGCGTATGAAGTACCGCAAGATCAACGACTTCTGGAGTCAAACCATATCCCATTGTGAAACGATTTGGCACTAAGAAATGAATTTTAGTCCCATAAGATTTGCCGAGCTCTTCTAATCCTAGAACGCCAACTGCACAAGCGGTAGCACCGTCACAATCATAATCAGCAATGATCAGAATATTTTTGTGATTTGCTAAAGCATCAGCTAAATAAGCAGCAACTGCATAACAGTTTTTGAGTGCTTGAGGTGGAATTAAATGCTTTAGCTCTAAGCTTGTTTGCTCAAAGGATTGAATACCACGCATGGCCCATAGCTTTGCTAGGATAGGATGGATTCCATGAGTAATTAATTCTTCTGCAGAGCTGTTTGCGATATTACGTTCTACTAATTGCATAGTTACTCAATATATTTGGTCCAGTGTATTTTTTTAGCATACTCTAACCAAGCAGGAAATTGTTTTTTACTAGTGTTTATATTGAATAAATTCTGGAAAAAACTGAGCTTAAAGTCTTTAGGATAAAGAATATGAGTTTGTAATTGACCTTTATGTTGGCGATACAAAGTTATTTGATCTAATATTTTCTGTTGAAATGCCGCCATACTTATATGCCAGTATTCATCCCATTGGGAAGGTTTTAGATCTTGCGCAAAGACAAAATGATGATGATTGTTTGGGGGAATGACGTTTTTAATAGAAAGTGGACTCATACGAGTATCTAGTGAAGATCCAAGTATGTGATTACTCAATAGATAATGAGCGTTCTTTAGGGCAGGATGTTGTGAGATATCAGAAACCGATCCAATTCCATACAACCATACTGAATTGATCGTGAGTTCACCTCGCGCAAGACGAGCCTCATTAACTGGATGGTCATGCCAGATCATTTGAATTTCGTTTTGGAGCCTGCGCCATTTTTTGGCTATACCAGGAGTCTGAGTATCTTTTGGCATCCAAATATCGATATTGAGGCCAGATACAAGATTGGGTGTGTGGGTTAGTAATTCAGCAAATTCTCCTGCAGGATAAATCCAGCGATGGGGATAAAATTCCCCTACCGATCCGAGAAAATGTTCTAAAGTTTCCTTCACACTCGTTCTTAATGCAATTTCCTCCTTTGGAGTGATTTGGAGAAGAGATGGGTCCATAAGGACCACATGATCGCGAGTAGCATGTAAATGGATTAATTCAAGACACATTTGAGGTTGACCATCTGATGAACCTTCTAACTTTGCTGCAATCGGGACATGAGTACCCAATAGTAAGATTTCTTCAAAAGTACCTTTTTGTTCAAAAATAGCATCATCTGACTCAGTTATTTCGGTTGAATCTAATGAAAATTCAGGGATTAGGAAACTTAATTGATTATTCATAAGACTTATTTTATGAGGGAATTAATAAAACACTAAACTATAGGAATGCAAAACAAAATATTACCCATTGAATTACCACTTTTTATCGAGATTGGTTTACGTTATGTCAGCGCAAAGCGTAAATCCGTTGGCAAAAAAAGAGATGGCTTTCTTTCGTTTATTTCGACTCTTTCCATGGTGGGGATTGCTTTAGGAGTTGCCTCCTTAATTATTGTTCTCTCTGTGATGAATGGTTTTCAAAAAGAAGTGCGGGATAAGATGTTATCGGTGTTATCTCATGTCGAAATTCGTTCACAAGGTGGTATTGAAAATTGGCAAGAAATGGCGACATTCTTGTCAAAGCAAAACCATATTATTGGCGTATCACCAATTCTATATACACAAGGCTTGATTATCCGAAATGGCATGATGCGCGGTATGGAGTTACGTGGTATTGAACCTGATACTGAAAAATTAGTCTCTGAGATTCCAGCGCAAACCTCAAGAGGAGCAATTGAGTTAATCCAGCCTGGTGCTTATAATATTGCCTTAGGGGTAGAGCTAGCGCAAAGCCTTGGAGTTCAAAAAGGAGATA
>Ga0214921_10011828_pt1 | contig 10534 bp, 11 predicted proteins | sample LL1505_MetaG_FD_177992 | JGI IMG/M metagenome (GOLD analysis project Ga0214921, IMG submission 177992) | Freshwater microbial communities from Lake Lanier, Atlanta, Georgia, United States - LL-1505 | ecosystem: Environmental > Aquatic > Freshwater > Lake | place: USA: Georgia | collected...
ATCTCAAAATTATAACAAAGATATTATTATATGGCAAAATACGTTTGATAAATTTACAGCTTTAGAGACATTAGATTTATCATCTATAGACATTACGTATATATACCCTAGAAATTTTAATGAGAATTTAAAAACTTTAAAATATTTATATTTAAACAATAATAAAATAGAAAATTTAGATAATAATTTATTTGAAAAGTTAGTAAATTTAAAAAAACTTCATCTAAATAATAATCAAATTGAAAATTTAAATCCAAATTTATTTAAAAATTTAAAAAATTTAGAAGTACTTCATCTGAATTATAATAAAATTAAAAATTTAAATGAAAATTTTTTTGAAAAGTTAGTAAATTTAAAAGAACTTCATCTAAATAATAATCTAATTGAAAATTTAAATGAAAAAATATTTGAAAATTTATACAATTTAAAAGAACTTCGTCTAAATAATAATCAAATTAAAAATTTAAATCCAAATTTATTTAAAAATTTAAAAAATTTAGAAGTACTTGATCTAAATAATAATCTAATTGAAAATTTAAATGAAAAATTATTTGAAAAGTTAGAAAATTTAAAAGAACTTCATCTGGATTATAATCAAATTGAAAAATTAGATAAAAATGTATTTAAAAATTTAAGTAAATTAAAAATATTAAAGTTAAATAATAATATAATTAAAAATTTAGATGAAAAATTATTTGAATTCAAAGAAATAAAATCTGGTCTAGTATATTTAAACGAATTGTATTTAAATAATAATAATATAGAAGAATTACCTAAAAATTTGTTTAATAAATCTTTACGTGACTTAAAAATATTACATTTAAATAATAATAATATAAAAAATTTAGTTAAAGATTTATTTATAAATTTAGTTAATTTAGACATTTTAGATTTAAGTAATAATAACAGTATGGAAATAGAAAAAAATACTTTTAAAAATATAGAAAAAGAAAAAATAAAAATAAGTGTAAAATATAATGGAAGTTATAAAAAACAAAAAGGTTTTTTAGGTTTTAGTTTTTAATAACATGTCATAATTTTAATTAAATACTTTCTCTAATTTTTGGTAGGTCAGTTGAATATATAATAGACAATTTATAATATTATTTTTTCTATTCTTTTCATACCTGGTCCATATACATCATTAAATATCATTTTTTATAATTAATAAAAACATTAGTAACATTCATTTTAATCCAAAATAAATATAATATAAATAAAATTATAATTCAATATTTTTCAATATTTTTCAATATTTTTCTCTTTTATACCAATACAATTGTCATGAATTATTATAAGATTATAATCAACTTATAAATGTATATTTAGATATGTTGTATAAAAAATAATAAGTTAAATAGTAAAAGTTTTTAAATTTTTTTTATAAATTAATTTATATCCTTTTTTAATTTTGGTTTCAATAATTTTTTCAATATTTTCAATTTTATTTTTTTTTTCAATTATTATACCAGTACTACCTATTTTTCCATATTTAATTTTATAAATACCATTTTTATCATATTCTATATGCCAATATTTATTAGATTTATTATTAATAAATTCATAATAAAGAGAAATAATTTTATTATTACTTATATTGAGTGATAAAGTATTATCATCTTTTTTACAAGAATATTTTATAAATAAATCAATAATTTTTTCAATTCTTTTTTTATTTTTTATTCCATCTTTTGAGTTAATATCTGGATCTGTAAATGCCCATATATCTTTTTTCAGTATTGAATCTTCATTTAAAAATATAGGATCATAATATATATATTGAGATGATGTATAATTACTAGGTGGTCCTGTGTTTTTTTGATTCGAATTATTAAAATTTTCTAAGAGTGTATATAAATTTTTATTTTTCATACAATCATTAAATTTTTTATTAGATTTTAGTAAATTATATGTTTTATCTAAAATAATATATCCATCACCGTCTAAATATTTTTTTTTCTGCATGTCAGTTATTTTATATTTTTTTGGAGAAATATAAGAGAAGAATGATTTATCATCTAATACAAAATAACCTTCACCATCATAATATCCAATATTAGATAATTCACCATTCTTAAATATTACTCTTAATTTTTTAATCCAATCAAAAGGTTTTGAATTTATTTTATTTCCAATGTAATTTATAGTAGATGGATTATCTATTAATGCATCATAGACTGTAAAACCACCCATAATAATATAATATAATATTATTTTTTAATATTATTAATATAATATATTATAATTTAATCATTATTGCTTTTGATAAACTCTTAGGTTCAATAAAAGATTTTTTAAATTGTTTTTTTAATATTTCAAAAACTTCTTTTTTAGCACTATTATTTAAATTCCATTGCATATATAATAATCCATTATGTTGTGCCCAAAAAGTATTCTTGTCGGTATATAATATAAAATTAGCATTTTCTACTAAATAATAATGGTCAATCTTTTTATCATCTTTATAATATTTATTTTTAATATAGGATGTTGCTTCATACCAAGCAAAATCAGTAAAATTTCCTATATTTTTCCATCCTAATTGAATAAGATAAATATTTTTTTTTTATTAACTCTTTTTTGATAAATTTTATCTTTTCCTCAAATTTCTTAATATTATATTTAAAAAACTTTTTTTGATTATAATTTTCTGGTAATTGCATATAATATTTTTCTGCTGAAGTAGTTTCATCCATAGATTTTATTTTATACCATCTATATATTTTATTTTTATCAGGCATTCATACATATTCATTACCATCATTTCCAATTTTTATAACATTTGGATAATTTTGTGCAGATTAAGGAGGAGATGGTATTTTTTAATATTTAGACATTATAGTATTATTTTAGATAAAAATAATATATGCTTCTTTTTGAAAAAGATTAAAAATTTATAAATATTCATTATAACATTTTACATATAAATAAACAGTTGTTCCTTTTTTATAAACACTATTTATTTTTATATTATTTTTAGATGAATTTAAAAAATTTATATAAATTTCAGATATTGGCAATCCATATCCAAAACCAGATAAAGGACTTATTGTATTAAAATCACTCTCTTCAATTATGTTATTTGTATCAAATAATGATGTTGTAAAACTATAATACCATATTTTTTCCATATTTTTCTCTTTTATACCAATACCATTGTCCTGAATTGTTATAAGAATATAATCATTATCAATACTCTTTATATTAACATTAATAGATGGTTTATAATTAGTCTCTATTTTACTTTTATCTAATACAGCTTGAGTGCTATTTTTCAATAATTCAAAAATAACATAATAAAGGTAATTTTCCATACATGGAATTTTAACATTCACATTATTATGCACCTTTATAATATCATCTGATAATATATCCAATCCATTTTTATTAATTATAAATTGTAAATCATTAATAATATTATTTATAATTTTAACAGGATCAGTCTTTAAATTTATTATTCCAAAATACTTTTCATCATTATTATTTTCAAAAAGAGATAAATATTGTTCAAGTAATATTCTAATTTCAGCTCTATTTTTATAAAATCGGTTAAGAAATGTTTGTATCATCGGTGCTTCAATGTCACTTATTTTATTATCTTTTTTTAATTCATAAATACCTTTTGATATTGTAACCAATGTATTAGAATGTCTATTATAAATATTATTAATAATATTTTTAAATATTACTATATCTTTTTCAGTTTGTGGCTCTTTAATTTCAGTTAATTCCAAAAATGATGTTAAATACCATGTTCTTATTTTATTTATTGAATGATTCTTAGATAATCCAAATGGTAAATTATTAAGGTCAGTTACTCTATTTGCAAGACGAATAGGTGTTTCTTTATAAATATGTTTTGTTAAATAATTTATTCTATCTTCTTTTTTTATATTAATACTTCTTAAAATATCAATAAAGTTTATATGAGTACCTTTCCTTAGACTATAATCAAATATTTTATTATAAAATTTTGGTAAATTATGCATATTAGTTAATTATTAATTATATACAAAAACTTTATATCTAATAATTATAAAAAAATTTATTCTATTTTTATAATAATATATATTTTTATTATTAGGCTATATCATAATCTTAAAAATGATGGATTTCTGGAAAGATGAAAGTTTTTAAAGAATTTAATTAAGGTATATAAGATTTCATGATATTTTTATGGATAAATCTTTAAAATACAAAATATAAATCAATCAGAATAATATTGATAGATCATCCGAAAATGTAGAAGTTATATTTAATTTTTACACAAATGGAAATTTAAAACGCCGATTTTAAAATCTGTGCCTAATCATTATTTTAAATTTCCATTAGTATAAAATATAATTATGTATTATATAATAATATTGTTTTTATTTTATAGTATAAAATAAATATTAATATTACTATATTTTCAGATGAATTAATTAAATCATTAAAATTGAAAAAAAATATTACAAATTATAATATTATTTTAATCACTGCGGTTTCATTTAATATTTATTAAATAAATTATAAAGAACATCCACACAAATTTTTAGTAGGTCAGATGAATATATAATAGACAATTTATAATATTATTTTTTCTATTGTTTTCATACCTGGTCCATATACATTATTAAATATCATTTGTTTTTTATAATTAATAAAAACATTAGTAACATTCATTTTAATCCAAAATAAATATAATATAAATAAAATTATAGAAAAATAAATATCATTTATTTTAATTTTAGTATTTCTAATTGTAAATAATGGAATAATTTTTAAAATAAAATTAAGTATTATATATAATAATATTGTTTTTTGTTTTGTTTTATAGTATAACATAAACATTAATGTTACTATATTTTCAATTAAAGCACATATAATAGCAAATTTAGGATTGTACTTTACTAACTTGCATATATATAATAAATACCAAAAAATATCCAATAAGAAAATATATAATCAATGCGTACCATTTTAATGTTTATATATAATATTATTATTTTATAAAAATATTTAAAATTTTATAAAAATATTTTATCATAAAAACTTTTTAATAATAAATATTACATATAATAAGATTTTTTTCTTTTTAATTATATAATAATGATATTATTTGATAATACAATTTTCAAACTAAATTTCAACTTTAAATTATCTTATTTATTGATTCCGATTATATTTTTATTATATAATTATTTACATAATACTCGTAAATATATATTATATCATGCTGTATGTATAGGTATTATAGGTACAATAGAATCTTATTATGGTTATATTAAAAGAAATATAGGGATTGTAACAGCAATTATAAGTATAATAATACATTTATTATTATTATTAGTATTAATTGATTTTAAAAAAAATGGAGAAATTAATATTATTTCTTTAATTTTATTGTTTATTGTAAATTTAATAATATTATTTTTACCATATTGGCCATATTCTATTAAAAAAAAAACAATATTAATATTGTACAATACTATTTATTTTTTATTATATTTTATATATGAATATATAAAAATTGCGTTAAAAAATAAAGTTTCTTTAAAAAGATGAGTTAATTAGATCAATTAAAATTGAAAAAATATTACAAATTATAATCTTATTTTAATTTCTTAGTTTTTAATCGAATATTTATTAAATAAATTATATAAAAATTTATTCTATTTTTATAATAAAATATTTCTATGAAATTTTCAAAATTTTTATAAATAATAATATATATATATTATAAAATGGCAACATATAAATATAATTTTAAAGAAAAATTTAAAATACAATTAAATAAATTAATAGATTTTGATAAAATTCGTATAGGAAAAATACTAGAATTATTTCAATATTCAATTATTTCATATATATTTATAATTATAGTTGTTTTAATTTTAAATAAATTTATTTTTATTGAAACTAAAGAAGAAATAGAAAAAAAAAGTACACAAAAATTAATTATTATAATATTTTTAAAATTATTTTTAATAGTTTTTGTATACTATTATTTAGTAAAAATTATTTTATTATTTCCATCATTACCTGCTATATATATAGAAGGATTTAGAGAACATTCAACAACAGATTATTTTATTCATATCATTGTATTATATTTATTATTAGAAAATGTTAATAATTTAAAAACTGAAATTGAAATTTTACATGATAAATTTTTAAGAAAATAAAATATTATTATATTTAAGTAATTTTTATTTTATATTATACCTATAGTTACATCCTTGAACAATTAAAATAAAAGAATTTTCAAATTATTATTATTTTCAATATTTTTATAAGAAAGATGAATTAATTAAATCATTAAAATTAAAAAAATTATTATAAATTAAATTTTAAAAAAATATAGTTATAAATATATATAATGATTGGGGTTGGAACTTCTAGAGGATTTGCAAGAGGATCTTCAACAAAAGGTTCAACACAAACTTCAACAAAAACTTCAACACAAAGTTCAGCACAAAAATGTCCAGTACAAACTTCAGAAAAAAGTATAATTGAAATTAACGGAGTACCAATTAAGTTTCAAGAGGATTATACTTGGAATGGAAAAAGTTTTTTTCGTCCATCTAAAATATATATTTTAGATTGTAGTGATTGTAATTTAGAAAAATTACAAGAAAATTTACCGGATAGTATTCAAAAAATATATTGTGAGTATAATAAAATAAAAAAATTACCAGAAAAATTACCGCGTGATTTAAAATACTTAGATTGTTATTTAAATGAATTAGAAGAATTACCACAATATTTAGTAGATACAAATATTATAAAATTAAATATTTCTTGGAATAAAAATTTAAAAAATATAGTTATACCAAGAAATATAGAAACATTAATTATAGATAATTATCAATTTATAAAATTTTATGATGATATTAATAACCTCAAATTAAACGTAGACTTAGTCGTAAAAATATATCAATTCGTTTTTGATATTAAAACTAAGAATTATACTGAAAATATTCTAGAAAAAATAAGTAAAATTACAGAAAAATTTCGTGAACTTTCTAAAATAAACAATTGTGCACCTAAAATAAAGCTTGAATATCATAATGATATAAGTCTTCCTAATATAAAATTTAAAGAAAAATTAATGAAAAATTATAACATGACTGTTAGTATACCTGGTAGTACAAACAAAATAGAAGGTGGTAGTAAAACAGTTAAAAAAAATAAAAATCCTAAAAAAATAAATATGAAAAAGAGTGAATTACAAAAAATTGCGTTAAAAAATAAAGTTTCTTTAAAAAAAAAAGACGGAACTATAAAAAAGAAAGATGAATTAATTAAATCATTAAAATTAAAAAAATTATTATAAATTAAATTTTGAAAAATATGTGTTATCTATATATAATGGAATCAACTACAATATATAGTTTAGATTGTAGTAATCGTAATTTAGAAAAATTACCAGAAAATTTACCAGATACTATAGAAGAAATAAATTGTAGGTATAATAGAATAAAAGAATTACCAGAAAAATTACCTATTAAATTAAAATACTTAAATTGTTCTTACAATAAATTAAATAAATTACCTAAAAACTTACCAAGTAATATAGTTACATTATGTATTGAATTTAATAAAGACTTAGAAGATATTCCATTAGAGTCTTTACCAAATTTAATTCATTTATATTTGGATGCACGACAATTTGTAAAATTTTATAAAAGAATTGAAGATTATATAAGAGAAAATATAAAATTACAATTACATATAATTTTTTTACCAAATAATAATAAAAAAAAAGATAATCAAACAGAAAGAAAAATACAAGATATTTTATATTTTTCTACAAGATTTGAATTACCAAAGCCTATACTATATAATAAAAATTTATCTAAAACACCAAATAATATTGCAGAAAGATTAAAAAAAAATTATAATCTAACTAAAGTAATAAGAATAGATAATCAAGAAGCTGGTAGTAAAACAGTTAAAAAAAATAAAAATCCTAAAAAAATAAATATGAAAAAGAGTGAATTACAAAAAATTGCGTTAAAAAATAAAGTTTCTTTAAAAAAAAGATGGAACTATGAAAAAGAAAGATGAATTAATTAAATCATTAAAATTAAAAAAATTATTATAAATTAAATTTTGAAAAATAAATTAAATAAATCATAAAAAAATAATATTTTTTATGATCTAATATAAAAAATTGATTCTATTTTTATAATAATATATTTATTTAATTATTAGGTAATATAATAATAAACCTTAAAAATGATGGATTTTCCCAAAGATGATCAATTTTTAAAGAATTTAATGAGTTATAGAAGATTTCATAATATTTTAATGGATAAATCTTTAAAATACAAAATAGATATTAATAAAAAAAATATTGACGGATCAAATTTAAATGTAGAAGTTACATTTAACGGAATTAAAAAAGAGTGCACATTTATTGCACTCGGTATTTTTAAAAATAAAACTTTTACTTGGATAAATGATATAAATGTTATTTTATATGAGCATTTATTACTATTTCATAAATATAATAATTTAGAAGTAGAAAAATATGTTTCTAAAGACTTATTAGATTATTTATTTTTGAGAAAAAGTATTTTAGTTGGAGAAAAAGGTGGAAATATTTTACCATATCTAATTGCTATTACTAATCCTGAATTTAATGTTATTAGATTCTCAAATAAAGATGAAAAATTTTATGCTTTAATAAAACTTAATATTGAAGATAATTTTGACTATTATAGAGATTTTATTAGTCATTTTGTTAATATTAAATAAATATTTAATTATAAAAAAATAATTTAAAAGAAAAAAATTAAATAAAAATGAATATTTTTATCATAATATCATTGAATAATTAAAATTTATTTTTTTAGATATTTAAAATAATATAAAAAATATATTTAATATGAGATTATTGAATATATTTAGCTATTTTATAATATTTACAAATGTTATTGGATTTAATTTATTTAATAAAAATTTAAAAAATAAAAATATAAATATTAGTAAGAATATTTATGAAAATATAGAAAAAATTCACAATGATCTTGGAAAAATGTCATTGTTATCTAAAATAATATATGATTCTGATTATAACGAAAAGAATAAAAAAGAAGAATTTGAAAATTTAAATTTAAATTCAAAAATAAATTTAAGATGTAATAATTTTAATTGCATAAAATTAGATTATTTAAATATACTATCAAAATCAGAATATTATAAAAATCATGATTCTAAAAATAGATTACAATCAATTATATTAATAAATCATGATTTAGAAGAAATTATTGTAATATTTAGAGGATCTATTTATTTAGACGAATGGATGAAAAATTTAGATATAAAAGAGGTAGAATTGGAATTTGATAAAAAATTTAAAATTCATAGAGGAATATATGAAATGTATAAAGAGAATAATTTATTTTTAAAACTACGTGATTTATATAAACATTATCCGAAATATAGAAAAATATTTACAGGACATAGTAGAGGGTCAATAAATAGTATACTAAGTGTACTTGAATTAGATTCAAAATTGTATGAAAAATATAATTATGAAATATTTGGATTTGGAACACCACCTATATTTAATTTTTTATTAGGAGATTATCTAAATAAAAAAAACAATATTAAAATTTATAATGTAGTAAATAATGAGGATATTATTACATTATTAAAGTTAAAAAATAGATTTCATATAGGAGAAGAAATATTACTTAATAATCATAAAATTATTATAAAAAAACATAATAATCCATATAATATTAATAATTGTATTAAATTTACAAATTTTTTTAAATATATTGAGAATCATGATTTGTGTAATTACATTGAAAATATTATTGCAAAGCAATAACATTGAAAATATTATTGCAAAGAAATAATATTTATAATATTATTATGAAGTAATAACATTGAAAATATTATTGCAAAGAAATTAAAAATCATTTAATATTTCATAACCATTTTCAGTTATTAAAACCACTCTTTCAAAATGAGCAGAATTACTTCCATCATCCGTAATATATCCATATTTATCATTTAATAGTTTTACTTTTCCATTTCCACTACATAATAAAGGTTCAATTGCAAACATATCACCAATTTTCATTATTTCTTTTTTATTTTTAGTTATACTATTATAATTTGGTATAAATGGTTTCATATGTAATTTTTTACCAATTCCATGACCTCCAAATTTTTTTATTACTTGAAATCCATTATCATTTGCTATCTTTTCAACTATTTTTCCAATAGTACTATAGTATATACCTTCTTTACATACTGAAATTGCAGAATATAAACATTTTTTTGTTGTTTCTATTAATGCAATATTATTACCTGAAACTTTATTACCTACAGAATAAGTATGTGCATTATCATTATGGAATCCATTATAACCACATACATCTATACTTAATATATCTCCTTCTAATAAGTTATAATTATATGGTATTGAGTGACAAATTATATTATTAACCGATAATGAACTTGATTTTGGAAAATTATCATAACCAAACATACTAGGAAATAGTTTTTTTTTACAAATAGCTTTATATAAGTA
>Ga0214921_10011829_pt1 | contig 10533 bp, 9 predicted proteins | sample LL1505_MetaG_FD_177992 | JGI IMG/M metagenome (GOLD analysis project Ga0214921, IMG submission 177992) | Freshwater microbial communities from Lake Lanier, Atlanta, Georgia, United States - LL-1505 | ecosystem: Environmental > Aquatic > Freshwater > Lake | place: USA: Georgia | collected 2015-05-28
CAACTTTTGTGCGCAATGCTGCTGCATCAGATCCAGCTTCAGATTCAGATAAGCAATATGAAAAACCTTCACCCTTTGCCAAACGTGGTAGCCAACGCTTTTTCTGCTCTTCATTTCCGCCAAGTAGTAATGGCACTGAACCAAGTTTGTTAACCGCTGGAATGAGTGATGATGACCCGCAGACTCGTGCAACTTCTTCAATAATAATTACTGCAGCCAGCGCATCTGCGCCGTCTCCACCAAATTCAGTTGGAACGTGGGCTGCAAATAAACCATTTTTTACAAGTGCGGCTTTTGCTTCGCTCGGAAAACGATGCTCTTCATCTACTGCCTGGGCATATGGTGCAATCTCTTTTTCTGCAAGCGCGCGAACGCTAGTACGCAGCTCTTTATACTCTGCGGGTAAATCAAATACGTTATCCATTCAGGGCTCTTTCCTGTCGCGCTGTGCTAACTCTTGTAAATACTGATTGTAGTTGGCTAGATCATCTGGTTCACCCATGGCCGCTTGCCGAGCGGTATTGCGATCAATTCTCTTCGCCTCGCGCGAATCATCTCGCATCCAGTTGATAAATGTCGCGACCAAAGCAATCAGGATAGGAATCTCCCCCATAGCCCAACCGATTGAACCGCCCAGTTTCTGGTCAACGAGCGGATCGCCAAGCCATTGGGTTTGCAATGAGGCATAGAAACCATTGTCAATAAGTGTGGTGGTAGACATCAGAGCAACCGAGAAGAATGCATGGATACTCATAGCTGCAAAGAGAATAACAATTTGAACTAAATGATGAACTCGTCGTGGGTTTGGATCTACTCCAATAATTATAAAGAAGAACAAGAAACCAGCGGCCAAGAAGTGAAGGCTCATAAACAAGTGGCCAACGTGACTCTGCATAAGTATCGAGAACAAATCAGTGAAATACAGAGCAAAAAGTGAGCCATCAAAAATTGCTAATGCAACGATTGGATTTGTGTAGATCACGCCAATCTTTGAATGTAAGGCAGCAAGTAAGGATCCACGGACTCCGCGTTCTTCACTATTTCTACCCTGTGGCAAAGTTCGAAGTGCTAAAGTCATCGGTGCACCGAGCACTAAACCAATCGGTGCAATCATTCCCAGCACCATGTGGGACATCATGTGGTACGAAAAAGAGAATTGGGCATACAAACCTAAACCACCACTGGTTGCAAAATCAGTTGCAGAGATTCCTAAAGCAAAAGCAATAGTCCGCCCTATTGGCCATTTGTCTCCGCGTTTGGTCAAGACGACAACACCCTTGATATATAACGCAACCATTAACGTTAAAACACCAATCATTAAGGCATTTGGTTCGTAGCTAAATAGAACTCGTGACAAAGTGGGTGCAGGTGGTGTTGGAATTCCAACAATTGAAAGTGCTGGGCTGAACTCTTGGACTCCTGGTCGATCCGGTGAAGAACTTGTAGACAACCAAGTTCCCATCAAAACAGTCACAACCATGATCGCAGCTTCGACTGTTATCAGCTTTGCAAAGCCAACCCAGTTAATTGAATCTTTATTCGAAAGATTCTTGCGATGTAGGTAACCAATCAACACCAAAATCACAGTGGCAAAAATCTTGCCAAGAACAATGAATGCATAGGAAGAATTCCAGGCATCAACAAAATTTAGTCGAGCCCATGCATTAACCGCACCGCTGATTACGACAGCAATTGCTGACCATAATGCCATTTGGCTGAAGCGAGGAATAGCGGTTGGGCGATCTTCTGCTGAAAGCGTTCCCAAAGCGATAACTCCACCGACCCACAAAGAAAGCGCGATTACGTGAATCACCAATGAACCAATTACTAGCGAGTGTGAGCCGCTTGAAGCAGCGTGACTTTCAAAGACGGGTGCAACTAGCCCTGCAATGGTTAAGCCCAACAAGATGATGAGTGATTCAACCTTCTTTGTTCGAAATGAAAAGAAAAGCACAATAGCGGCCATCAGCGCTTGGAAAGCTAGATACTTTCCCAGTGAAATCTGGGTAATAAATGAACGAATAACCGTGAGGTCTAACGCATCAGAAACCGTTGTTCCCAGAATCTGAGCCAAAGTGAAGACAACTGTTCCAAAAGCTCCAATCACCCAGATTGTTGAGCTAACTTTTAAGAGAGTACGAACTTTTTCGCCAGATGTGGTTAAAAATCCATCTTTATTGATGACAAGAAATGCCATGGACAGTAAGGCACCGACAACTGCAAAACCACCAATTAAATTAAGAAACTTAAATGCAGTTGTTAAAAGATTCATCGATTACTAAATAATTTACGGGCATACAGTGATAAGCCGATTGTTACTGCTACTGCCATAAGAAGAAGGAAAATTACAAAAATATTTGTAGCCCAACTGCTGCTGGCTGGTGCTTGTGACTGTGTTGATTCTGGAGTTGGATTTACCGGAGCAATGGTGCTTGGTGCTTGATACTTAAAGCGGTAGCTTCCTTCAAGTGGTGCATCAGCTTCTGCATATAAAAGATATGTAACAGTGTAAAAACCTGATTCTGTCAGCGGTCTTAATCCAACTGTTGCGCTGACATCGTTAACCATGATGGTTCCGTCATCGACTCGAACACCATTTGGATCAATTACAGAAATTTCATTAGCTTCGGGCAAAAGAGGTAGCTGCCCAGTGACTGTGACACTGGTCGGTGAAACAGATACTGTTGATCCACTAATTGGCGAAGTACTTACGAGCGAGTTAGCGAAGGTCGCAGTTGTTCCCAATAAAGTAAATAGAAGTACCAAAGCGCTACGGGCTGCGAACTTCCTCACATTTGCCTTTCGAGAGGCGCTAGGAAAGTGCCTCAATTCGCGCCAATCTTCTCACCTCTTTAGACTAAGCGCATAGCCCAAGGGATACAGAACCGCAGGGATACTGGGCCAGAAATGGAGTCGCGATGCCTACATATCAATATGCATGCACCGCGTGTGAGCACCAGTTCGAAGCTATTCAATCCTTCTCAGATGACTCCCTGACTATTTGCCCAGAATGCAAAGGTGAAATCCGTAAGGTGTACACCGCAGTCGGAGTCGTATTCAAAGGTTCGGGGTTTTATAAAACAGATTCTGCAAAAAAAGACTCAACACCCAGTACACCTGCGCCAGCTCCGGCGCCTAAGGCTGATTAGCCCTCGTGATGCGGTGGACGATCTGACTTTAACTCTTCTTCGCGCTTAGCTTGTTCGGAGGCAGCATCCAGATCAATTTCATCGGATGTTACTTTCGGAAAAAGATCGCTCATATTTGCTACTTTCTTATCCCTAGAGCAATTTCAAGACTATCGAGTATTGATTCATATTCATTAGTCTCTAGGTGCCCGCCTACTATCAAACTGGTTGCACCGTGCACGACTGACCAAGATAAGAGTTCGCCGTAGGGACGCATACTCTTATCCATCAGACCTGCTTCAAGTAATTCATCAAGACAGTTAGTTAGATTGTTGAAAGCACGAGAATCTTCACGCTCTTTCTTATCTACTTGATCAATGAGACAGAAGCCCCCGTACATCAAATTGAAAAAATGCGGTTCGCGCACAGCCCACTCAATATACGTACGACCAAGAGTTCTAAAGCGTTCTTTAACTGCTCTTGAGCCTGTGCCAACTACCTTGGATAGCTGGAGCTCTTGATAATCTGCAAGCTCGTCAAACAATGAGAACCCAACTGCAGCAAGGAGTGAATCACGGTCAGGGAAATAGTGGTAAGCCGCGCTTGGACTTACGCCAATCTCTTGTGACACTTGCCTTAAGGAGATGTGTTCCACACCATATTTCTTAATAAGTTTCCGAGCAGTTGAAATCAAGGCGGAATCAAGATCACCGTGGTGATAGTGCGTTCGTGCCTTAACTGCAGTCATAGGTCAAGTATGTACCCAATCTTGACAATGTTCAAATAGCCTCTCTATAATCTGTACATTGTTCAGATTAGGGAGAAACTTCGGTGTTTGAAAAGCTTGGCCACGTGATCTTTAAGCGCAGAAAGAGCGCAGTAATTCTGTTTATTGTTGGAATTCTGGTGGCTGGTGGATTCGGCTCATTAGCATTTAGTCGTCTCGATTCAGGTGGGTATAGCGATCCAAATAGTGACTCGTACAAGGTTTACACATACCTAACTGAAGAGTTAAAACTTTCAGACCCTGCAGTTGTCATCATTGTTGATTCAGGATCAACTGATGTGACCGATCCCGTAGTTGCACAAAAAGGAATTGCACTAGAAAAGAAGATTGCACAAGAAGCAGGCGTTACTAAAACACTCTCTTATTGGACAAGTGGTGGCGAAGCGACTTTGAAATCAGCTGATGGTAAAGCTGCATACATCCTTGTGTACGGTGATGGTGAAGCATTTACGCCAGAGAGTCAAAAACTAGGCAAAGTAATGCAAGAAAAATATGACGGCTCATATGAAGGCTTAACTTTGTATGCCGGCGGCGTTGGAGTTGTCGGCCACGCAATTACTAAAAAGATTTCAGATGATCTAAAAATTGCTGAACTCATTTCGATCCCATTGACCTTTATCTTGCTTGTTCTAGTCTTTGGAGCTTTAGCGGCATCTGCGATGCCATTGATCGTCGGCGTTGCAGCGATCTTGGGCGCTTTTTTTATTCTCTATCTATTCACATTATTTACGACTGTAAGTATTTACGCACTTAACTTAACAACTGGCATGGGCCTTGGCTTGGGTATCGACTATGCGCTATTGATGGTTAACCGATTCCGCGAAGAGTTACATCGAGGCAAAAATGTCGAAGATTCCATAGTCACAACTATGGCTACCGCAGGGAAAACCGTCTTTTATTCCGGAATGACAGTATTGGTAACTTTGTTATCCCTTACTTTCTTCCCGCTACCTTTCTTGCAGTCATTTGGTTATGCAGGTGTATCAGTCGTTGCACTTGCTGTCATCGGCGCACTATTTGGATTGCCTCCAATCATGGCGCTACTAGGCGAACGCATCGACAAGGGAGTCGTACGTAAGTCAGCAATTACTCCAAAGGAAGATGGTCGTTGGGCAAAAACTGCTCGCCTAGTTATGAAGCGTCCAGTTAGTGCGGTTGTTCTGTCTATGGTGATTCTTGGAATCATGGCAGCACCAATAACAAACATTAAGTTCTCGCAAGGTGATTCTCGAATGTTGCCAGCTGATAACAAGGCAGCATTTGCAACTGCGCTACAAGCTGAGCGTTTTCCAGGACAAACTGGTACTCCAATTGAAATCATTGTCCGAGATGGTGCAAACAAATTAGATGAGATTAATGTCTACGCTGCAAAGGTTGGGCAAGTTCCAGGAATAGTTGCGGTTCTACCACCTCAAACAATTGGTAAAGATGTTCGTGTAATTGCCTACCAGGCGATGTTGCCACGTACCCCTGAATCCCAAGAGCTGATTCATAACGTTCGAAATGTGGATTCACCTGTTGGAACTTTGGTTGGTGGCGTTGCTGCTGATTACACAGATTCCCAAGATGGAATTTCGCGTACTTTGCCGTGGGCTCTGGGTTGGATTGTGCTCAGCGTTCTAGTACTAATCTTCGTCTTTACTGGATCAATCATTCTTCCTATTAAAGCCGTGATTCTTAACTTCCTTTCACTGGGTGCAACTATGGGAGCACTCACGTGGGTGTTTGTTGATGGAAATATGCAATGGCTAGTCGGTTCATTCACGGTGACCGGAACGCTTGATACCTCAATTGTTATCTTGATTGCCGTCGTGGTGTTTGGCCTTTCAATGGACTACGAATTGTTTTTGCTCTCACGTATTCGTGAAGAACACCTTGCAGGTAAATCAAATGTTGAATCAGTAGCAATAGGCCTGCAGCGATCTGCACGAATCATTACGGCCGCAGCAGTCTTGTTGGCAGTGGTCTTCGGAGCATTCGTTAGTAGTGGTGTCACATCAATTAAGACGATGGGCTTTGGTGTTGCATTAGCGGTTATGTTGGATGCAACCATCGTTCGTGGTCTTTTGGTTCCAGCTTTAATGCGTCTATTCGGCGAGAGCAACTGGTGGGCGCCTAAGTGGATGCAGCGATTTACCTTGCGCCACTAATCTCGCGTACCCTTAGACCATGGATTTAATCGCTTCCCTTCAATGTGCAGATCAGCCTGGCATCGTTCACGCGATGACTTCTGCTGTTCTTAACTGTGGTGGAAACATTATTGAGAACCAACAGTTCACCGATCCAACAACCAATCAATTTGTTATGCGTACCCGCTTTGAAACCTCACAAGGAATCGAAGGCGCGCAGAAGAGTTTGAATGATGGTCTTTCAAAATTTAGCCCTTCCTTACACATTCGCCCAACTGCACAAAAGCCTCGTGCCTTAGTAATGGTCACGACCGAAAGTCATTGCTTGCGTGACCTTTTGTACCTTGAAGAGCTGGGCGAACTTAACGTTGAGATTCCTTTGGTAATTTCAAACCGAGAAGATCTACGCTCGTTAGTTGAATCCCATGGCGTTAAATTCCTATTCTTGCCGGTCACGCCAGATACAAAGGCAGCGCAAGAGGCGGAAATCTTAAAAAAGATTGAAGAGCTCAAGATTGATTTCGTTGTTCTTGCTCGTTACATGCAAATTCTTTCGCCAGATTTTTGCAACACAATGCCAGGAAAAATCATCAATATTCACCACTCCTTCTTACCTGGATTTAAAGGAGCTAAGCCTTATCACCAGGCTCATGAGCGCGGCGTAAAAATTATTGGCGCATCAGCACACTTTGTGACAAGTGATTTAGATGAAGGTCCAATCATCGAACAAGATGTGGCCCATGTAACCCACAACGCTTCTGCTGAAGAATTAATTGCAATTGGTCGCGATATCGAACGTCGTGTTTTAGCAAAAGCGGTAAAGCTATACGCTGATGACAAGATTTTTATTGTTGGAAAGAGAACAGTAGTTTTTTCTTAAGCTGAAGAATTGGGTGTCCCCGGCGGGAGTTGAACCTGCGACCTACCGCTTAGGAGGCGGTTGCTCTATCCACTGAGCTACGGGGACCAATCGTTACTTATAACGTAAGTAATAATGCCCAATCTTGTCATGAATAAAGGGCACGGGTAGACTCCCCAATCTAACGAAAAGGAAGTTATTCCCTCATGAGAGGCCAACAATGAAGGCGCTAGTTATAGGCGCGGGCGGAGTTGGCAGAGCTATCGTCAATATCGCATCACGTAAATCATTTATTTCATCGATGGTTGTTGCGGATCGAACTCTGTCACGCGCAGAAGAAGCAGTAACCCGAGTCAAGGATGCACGATTTTCAGCAGCGGAGGTCAATGCTGCCGAACTAGAAGACATCCGTGCGTTGATTCGCAAGGTAAAGCCTGATGTTGTTGTTAACGCCGTTGATCCACGTTTTGTTATGCCAATCTTCTTGGCCTGCGAAATTGAAAACACAAATTACATTGATATGGCGATGTCACTGTCGAGACCACATCCGCACTATCCAAACTCTGAAACCGGCGTAAAGCTTGGCGATGAACAGTTTGCGCGTGACTGGAACTGGGGAGAGCGTCAGATTTACGCGCTCGTCGGAATGGGAATCGAACCAGGCATGAGCGATGTGTTTGCGCGCTATGCCGAGGATCATTTGTTCAGCCGCATCGATTCATTCACAATTTTTGATGGTTCTAATTTAACTGTTGAGGGTTACGACTTTGCTCCATCTTTTTCAATCTGGACAACTATTGAAGAGTGCTTGAATCCACCTTTGGTATGGGAAGACGGTCGCGGTTGGTACACAACTGAACCATTTAGCGAGATCGAAGTATTTGATTTCCCTGAGGGGATCGGACCTGTTGAGTGCGTCAACGTTGAGCACGAAGAAGTTGTCTTGATCCCGCAGAAAGTTGATGCAAAGAAAGTTAACTTTAAGTACGGTCTTGGAGCACAGTTCATCACAACATTGAAGACAATTCATATGTTGGGAATGGACCGTAAAGACTTTGTAGATGTCCAAGGCATTCAAGTCTCGCCTCGTGATCTACTTGCTGCAGCTTTGCCAGATCCTGCAACGCTTGGGTCGCGTATGAAGGGCAAAACTTGTGCTGGAGCACTCGTTAAGGGCTTGAATAAAGAAGGAAAGCCTTACGCTTGTTACATGTACAACGTCGTAGATAATGAATGGTCTATGGCCGAATACGGTGATCAAGCCGTTGTTTGGCAGACTGCTATTAATCCATTAATTGCAATGGAGTTGATTCATAAGGGTATTTGGAAGCCAGAAGGTGTTGTCGGACCAGAATGGTTTGATGCAAAGCCATTCTTAGACTTACTCCCTTCTTATGGAACAGAATGGAAGATCCGCGAAGAAGACCCATCAGGAATTGTTGTTTGATTAGATGAATAACTCATTCGATGTCGTAGTGATCGGATCCGGTTTTGGCGGTTCGGTCTCTGCGCTTCGATTGCGCGAAAAGGGATATTCCGTTGCAGTGCTTGAAGCCGGACGTCGCTTTAAAGATAAGGATTTTCCAAAGACTTCTTGGCGACTCAATAAGTTTCTCTTCGCACCAAAACTTGGGTTGTACGGAATTCAACGTATTCATGTTCTACCCGATGTTTTAGTTCTTTGTGGCGCAGGTGTTGGCGGTGGATCACTGGTCTATGCCAACACTTTGTATCAGCCTGGTGATGATTACTTCAATGACAAACAATGGGCAGCAATTACTGATTGGAAGAAAGAGCTCGAACCTTGGTTTGATCAAGCACGTCGAATGTTGGGCGTAACTGAAAACCCTTATTTTTCAAATAGTGATCAAGCAATGAAGGATGCCGCTATCGAGATGGGTGTTGGTCATACTTTCCAAATGGCACCGCTTGGCGTTTTCTTCGGTGAAGGAAAAGGAATAGCTGCTAAAGATCCATTCTTTGGTGGAGTTGGCCCTGATCGAAATGGTTGTCTGCAGTGCGGCTCTTGTATGACGGGTTGCCAATTCAACGCGAAAAATACTTTGCCTAAAAATTACTTAGGTCTCGCCGAATCTGCTGGCGCAGAAGTTTTTCCAATGACTACTGCAACAAAAATTCAGCAACTAGAAGATGGGCGTTGGAAGATCACAACGACCAAGACAAATGATCCGTTTGGATCACGAGGTAAAACCTTCTTTGCCAATGAAGTAATCGTTGCTGCTGGTACTTACAACACCCAAAAACTGCTGCATAAGATGAAGGATTCTGGAGTTTTGCCTCTACTGTCCGATCGATTAGGTGATCTCTCGCGAACAAATAGCGAAGCGCTCACTGGGGCACTTATGAATAATTCAGATATTGATTTTAGTCAAGGAAGTGCAATCACATCTTCATTCTTCCCGGATGAACATACTCATATTGAACCTGTCCGTTATGGCAAGGGCAGCAATTTGATGGGATTACTTCAAACGATTATGACTGATGGCAGTTCATCAAAAATTCGTCGCAAGCAATGGTGGAAAGCATTTTTCGCTAATCCTTATTTATTGAAAAGAGTTCTTGATGTTCGCAAATGGAGTGAGCGGACTGTAATTGCGTTGACTATGCAAAATGTTGATTCCTACATTTCTGTGAAGCCAAAGCGCAGTTGGTTTGGTTGGCATCTAACTTCTGCCAATGATCCTGATCATCCCAATGCGACTTACATCCCGGCTGCCAATGAAGTTGTGCGCCGAATTGCAGAAAAACATGGCGGCATCGCAGGTGGACATGTTGGTGATTTAATTGATGCGCCATTTACTGCCCACTTTGTTGGTGGTTGTGTCATTGGTCCAGATGCCTCACATGGAGTTGTAGATCCTTACCATCGAGCTTGGAATTATCCGACGCTACATATTGTTGATGGCTCAACAATTACGGCAAATCTGGGAGTCAATCCATCTCTGACAATCACTGCACAAGCCGAGCGCGCTCTATCTCTGTGGCCCAATAAAGGTGAGAAAGATTCTCGCCCACTACAGGGCGCAGAATATGAAATGCTTAAGCCTATTGCTCCACATTCTCCATTTGTACCCAAGGGTGCTCTTGGTGAACTAACCATTCGTTAGGAGAACAGATGAGTTCATGGGCGCTTGTAACCGGTGCGACTTCAGGAATTGGTGAGAGTTTTACCCGTTTGTTAGCTTCAAACAGGTACAACATTGTTCTGGTGGCTCGTGATGTACCGAGACTCCAAGAACGTGCACAAGCTCTTGAAAGCAAATATGGGATTAAAACCCATGTGATTCAAGCAGACCTTGCAACTGATGAAGGTTGCCTTGCGATTGAGAAATACATTGCTGAAAATCAGGTTGATGTTTTGATCAATAACGCAGGATTTGGAACCAATAAAGCGTTCACGATGTCGACATTAGAAGTCGAGCAGCAATTGCTGGATGTCTTGGTTCGCACTCCGATGCGCCTTATGCATGTAGCTCTGCCAATGATGAAGGCGCGAAATCAAGGAATTATCATCAATGTTTCATCTGTGGCTGGTTATATCGCTGGCGGTTCTTACAGCGCTTCTAAGTCCTACTTAACAGTACTGACTGAATCTCTGCACACAGAACT
>Ga0214921_10011831_pt1 | contig 10531 bp, 9 predicted proteins | sample LL1505_MetaG_FD_177992 | JGI IMG/M metagenome (GOLD analysis project Ga0214921, IMG submission 177992) | Freshwater microbial communities from Lake Lanier, Atlanta, Georgia, United States - LL-1505 | ecosystem: Environmental > Aquatic > Freshwater > Lake | place: USA: Georgia | collected 2015-05-28
ATGCGCCAAACGCGGCGTGGTCATGGGAGCTGAATCCCAATTCTTCTGCGCATCGGCCTGCCACTTCGCCCAAGTCTCATCATGGCGCTTGCCGATGATCTGCTTGCGGTTGGCAATCTTTTCCTTCAGCGCAGAATTGCCCTCAATGCGCTTTTGCAGCGCCTCCGTCAGAGCCGGAATGCCGAGCGTTGTATCGCCGAGTGCACGCACCGAGCAGGGCTGCATGCGGCAATAATCCATCGACCACTTGCTCATATTGATTTCGGCAAAGCCCATTTCCGCCCAATCGCAATGGGGCGCGACAACGGCTTCGACTTGACGCGTGGTCGAGTTCAACTCGCGTGTGGCTTTTTCGACATCTTTGCAGTCGAGGCCGAGCACGAGATCAACATTCTTCAGCGCACCCTTGTCCATGGAGAGTGAGAGCGGGTGCTTGTTGGGGAAGTTCAGCGCATTGGCAATATCCCAGACGCCTGCGCCAATCGTCTCGGCGAGCTTGATCATATTTTCAAAGCCGCCTTCACGACGCCCGACATATTCAGGCATCAAAAGCGGCATGTCGGATGCGATGAGCTTGTCTGCAATTGCTTCAATGGCGCGCGGATCAGGCATCATCAATGAAGGCGTGGCAACGGCTTCAGCTGGCGGCAGCGGAATATCACGCTCGAGCTTGGCTTCCTGCAGGCCTGCATCATAGCACATATAGACGGGGCCTTGCGGCTGCGTCGTCATCACCGAATAGGCGCGTGCAAAACTCTCCGGCACGCCGTCGATGGAATAGGGCTGGTAATCCCATTTCACATAATCGCGGATGGCATTGCCTTGGACGAGCGCCGTGTGTGTCCAGTCAATATGCGGGCGACGTTTGCCTTCATCCATCGGACCTGTCGCGCCCATGATGAAAATCGGCACGCGATCGATATAGGCATAATAAATCGCCATGGTCGCATGCAGCAGGCCAACGAGATTGTGCAGAATGACCGCCATCGGTTTGCCGGAAGCTTTCGCGTAACCATGCGCGATCTGCACAGCGATCTCTTCATGCTGGCACAGCAGCATGGGCGGATCTTCCTTGCCGTAATTGATGATGGAATCATGCAGGCCGCGGAAAGACGCGCCGGGGTTCATCGAAATATATTCGAATTCATACCGCTTGATCAGATCGACAATAATGTCGGACTGCCAGCCACGCACGCTGTCATCAGTATTGCGGCCCATGGTTATTCCTCCCTCATAGATTTTCTTTATGTCCAATTGGAAAAGAAAAAGGCGCGGGGATCAACCCGCGCCTTTGATTTTATTTGATGAGCTCGCCAGCCTTTTTGGCGATTTCTGGGGGCACTTTATAGGAATCTTCCACCAGCTTCTGAATAGCCTCGCCTTTGACCGGCGTGATTTCGAGCTTCGCCTTGTCGGTCTCTTCGAGGAATTCCTTGTCGTGCATGGTCGCCCAGAAGCCATCACGCAAAGCTTTCACACGGTCGGCGGGCACATTGGGTGGCGCCATAAAGGGGCGGCCCATGACCTGACGGGCGAAGATGAGCTTCAGAATCTGCTTCTGCTCATCCGTTTTGGCGGCTTCCATCACGGAGGGCACATTGGGCAAATCGGGATGCTTATCCATCGACAATTGGACGAGGATGTTGATCTTCTTGTCGTCGAGCCATTTCTGCTGTGTTGATTTCACACTCGACCAGGACCAACCGCAGCGACCCTGCACTTCGCCACGTTCCATGGCGAGGTTGATATCATTGCCGCCCGGATAACCAACGATCACCTTCATCTTGGTGTCGAGCACGCCGTTCATCACGCGCGGAAACTGATCGGTATCAGCGCTGCCGCCCGTGCCGCCGACGATCAATTCTTTCGCGACGAGATCATTATAATTTTTCACAGCCGATGTGTGCCAAGCCACGCAGACTGAGACTTCGTCATTGGCTGAGCCGATCCAATTATATTTGGTGGCATCGAATTGCGTGCCGGGCAGGCCAAAGAGCGGATCGAATGCCGCGCCGCGGGCGACGGTACCGATCGCCGTGCCGTCTTTTGGCGCAACGTTATAGATGTAATTAGCCGCGCGCAGCGAACCGGCACCCGGCATGTTGGTCACGATGACGGTGGGATTGCCGGGGATATGCTTGCCGTAAAAGCGCGAGATCATGCGCGCATAAACGTCATATCCACCGCCGGTGCTGTAACCGACATAAATATTGACCGTCTTGTCCTTGAAAAACTCAGCCTGCGCGAAAGCTGCGCTGGAGCCAGCTGTCAGAGACAAAGCAAGCGCGCCTGCGCCCATCAAGTTCATGCGAAAAGTCATCATTCGATTTCCTTCTGGGGGTCCGCCGAAAAAACGGGAGCCTGGGGCCGAATGGGGGAGGAACGTCAAGCTGGACCTTCATGGTGTCTAGCCCAAAAGTCTTACATCCGGCAAGATCGAAGGTGCTTTGCAACGAGGGGTTTAGCGTGGATGGCTGGTCGCAAATGCGTGAGATTGCGGCGGACAGGCCAGACGGGGATGATAAGGGGCTGATGATGAGCGAGGCGCGGGTCGATTACGAGGTGCGGGACAGGGTGGCGCGGCTCACCCTCAACCAGCCGCACAAGCTCAATGCCATGTCTTTTGACATGTGGGCGGCATTGCCCGCGCTCGTCGCGCGTGCTGTGGCGGATGATCATGTGCGCGCCATCGCCGTTGAGGGCGCAGGCGAAAAGGCTTTTTGTTCTGGCGCAGATATTTCGCAATTTGGCGAGAAGCGTTCGAGCGAAGAGGCGGTGGCGGCCTATGAAGAAGCAGTTCGCGCCTGCCTAGCCGCTTTGTCGGAATGCGAAAAGCCTACGCTTGCGCTTATTCGCGGCATTTGCTTTGGCGGTGGGCTCGCATTGGCAGCTTCTTGCGATTTGCGTCTGGTACGTGAAGGCGCACGTTTCTCAATACCCGCTGCCAAATTGGGCTTGGGTTACGCTTACAACAATCTGGATTTTTTAGTGCGCCGCATCGGGCTCGGGGCGGCGGCCGATATTTTCTATTCCGCGCGCCAATTCGATGCGCAGGAAGCGCTGCGTCTTGGCATAGCCAGTCAGGTTTGGACTGAGACAACCTACGATGTGGAGGCCGAGACCTATCTCGCGCGTCTTGCCGCCAATGCGCCCCTCACATTGCGCGCACTTGCTATCTCTTTTCGCGAATTGGCCAAGCCCGAAGCCGAGCGCCATCGCGCGCGTGCGGATGCAGCTGTGGCTGCTTGTTTTGCGAGTGAAGATTATCAGGAAGGTCGGCGCGCATTTGCCGAGAAACGCGCGCCGGATTTCAAAGGCCGTTAATGGTGATGGGAATGATCCATCATTTCTTTGGCCCCGCCTGAGGGCGCAGCTGCGCCCATGCCCAGCACATTGAATGTCACGGGCACTTCGCCCGCTTTCTCGAATTTCAGCGTTCCCGAGAAAGATGCCCCTTCTTTCAATGGCTGTTTCAATCCCATCAGCATGAGATGATAGCCGCCGGGCTTCAGATCGACGCTTTGTCCGGGCGCTAATGTCAGGCCATTGCTCAAAGCGCGCATTTTCATTACGCCATTGTCCATGGCCATTTCATGCACTTCAATGCGATTGGCGATATCTGTCGTGCCGCTGAGCAGGCGATCGGGTGCCGAGCCTGTATTGGTCAGGCGTAAATAGCCGGCGCCGACATTCGCGCCATTGGGTGTTGCGCGTGACCAGACATGTTCAACCCGCATCGTGCTTTGCTTTTGAGCGGCAGCAACACGCAGCACAGGGGCAGGGGCTCTGGTTGATTGCCCGGCTTGCGGAATCTCAACCCAGCGCCATTCGCCCTTCTCACATGTCTGCACGACCGGCAGATAAATCAGGCCGGATGTTTCATCACGCAATTGGCCAACGAAAATGAATTCATCATATTCGCCATCCTGCACGCGCCCGCCCGACCAAGTGATTTTCTTCACACCAGAGGTGATTTCTTTTCCATGGGCTTTGATCGGTTTTGCATAGGGTGCGTTTTCGACGCTGAGCTGCCAGCCGGCTTTCGGCATGGGGCGCACCTGCGCCAGCGCTTCGGGGATTTCAACACTGAAAGAAGTGGTGGGTGAGCCACCTTCGCAGCCATGACCAAGGCGCAAGACGCCTTTGTAAGATTGGCCGGCCACAGCCTCAGGCTTTTCAAGTGTGACATGGGCTTGCACGGGCAGCGCAAGCAAAGAAGCGGCACAGGCCGCAAGCAAAAGACGAGACATGAGAGACATCCGAATATGAGTGATCTGTTGGTGAGAGGGTCACAAAATCAGATCATCGGTGGCGCACGTGCGCCGGGTCCTCGCTCAAGGGGATGAAGATGGTGGGCCGCATCGCTGACAGGCGTGTGCAGAATAATCTCGGCGCTGCGCGCCAACCCGGGTTGGCCGTATGTGGGGAAGACCCCAATCGCTGCATGGGACTGGAGACATTGCGCCAGACAGAGGCAATCGGGATGGGTCTCTTTCGGATCGGGCACATGCGTGCCCAGCGCGATCTCGGCGCAGAGCGGCGTGCTCTCAGGATGGAAGGCGGAAGCTGGCGCGGCGCCCGTCAGAAAGGCCTGCAAGACGAGCGCATAGAGAGCGAGGGCCGGGAGCCCTTGCCGCAGCAAATTTTGAAATGCGGTCCATGTCTTGCGCATGGCGCGAATAGAGCCTCGAAAAGTCACTTTGGTCAAGTCGTGCGCGAGGATGTGATGGGCAAAATCAGCCCCGGAACGCCAAGGGACTATCTCTGGGGCGCAAGAGCCAAGTCATTGAAAAGAATGGTCGGAGTGAGAGGATTCGAACCTCCGACCCCCTCGTCCCGAACGAGGTGCGCTACCAGGCTGCGCTACACTCCGACATCTGGCGGGGCGCGCCCGCCGCTGGTGAGGGGCTTATAGCGATGCGGGCAGAGGGGGGCAAGGGCCTAAGGCCCTGAGAGGGTGCGATTCAGGGGGCGCATACCGTCTCTAAAGCCGCCTTGTTTTTCTTGAGAAAGGATGAGGTTGCGGGCAAGCGCCCGCGCCATTATGGTCCGCGCGCTGGTCAGAACCGAATCTTCTGACATCACAGCACATGTTGGGGCGTCGCCAAGCGGTAAGGCAGCGGATTTTGATTCCGCCATACGGAGGTTCGAATCCTCCCGCCCCAGCCATTACCTCTCTACAAACAGGCTTTCGACTTTGGTATCGGCCAAGCGTGTCTCGACATTGCCGAGCAGCGCTTCAACAAGAGCGCGCAAATCGGCAATCCAGCAGCGCGCGGCATCGAGGTCGCGCGTGCGCGCCGCAAGTTCAGCCTCCAACTCATCAGCATGAGCAAGGGCGGCAGCTTTCAGAGCTTCATTCTCTTCGCGAAGCGTCTCGACTTCAGCGCGCAAAACTTCCGCTTCCGCGCGGGCTTGCTCTGAATCTTGGCGCAAAAAATCGACACTGCGCACAGCAGCATCCGTCAAAGCGCGGTTGCGCTCAACCAATTGGTCGATGGTTGAGGCGGCCCGTTTCACAAAATCGAGCGTGGCATGAATCTGCTCGGCCTCTGGCTCAAGCTCGTCAATCGGGCCCTTGCTTGCCGTAAGGTCGCCACGCGCCGCTGCAATGACATCGCGCAAAGCCGCATCCAGGGCCGACAGGTCGGGGACCGGACGCTCCCCTTCCGGGGCTGGGCGGGATTGTTCTTCGAATGACAAAAGCAGGCTCCAGCGAATCACTTCCGCGATTATGCGCGCGAGCGTGCCGAAGCGTCAAAGCCAAGCTGATCCAGAATAGCCAAAAGCTTGCTGAAGCGGAGTTTGAGCGTTAACTTCGATCTATTCTTAGAGTGTGGCTGTGGCTGTGGCTGACGTTGCGGCATTTTTTATATTTTTATTTTGAGGCATTTCATGAAGGCGGTCATTCTAGCCGGCGGCTTAGGCACGCGGCTTACTGATCGGTGGAAAGCCCATTCTCTGGCACATTATGAAAATCTATGCCGCGCATGGCATTTGCGATTTCATCATTTGCCTTGGCTACAAGGGTTATTTCATCAAAGAATTTTTCGCCAATTACATTCTCCACATGTCCGATGTGACGATTGATCTGGGGGCGCGCACCTTTGAAGTGCATCGGGCCGAGAGCGAGCCGTGGCGCGTCACGCTGATCGACACAGGCGAGAAGACGCAAACCGGTGGGCGCTTGAAGCGCATCCAATCGCATCTGACGGACGAAGAACATTTCGCCATGACCTATGGCGATGGTCTGGCTGATATCGACATCACCAGTGAGATCGCCTTTCACAAAGGTCATGGCCGTTTGGCGACATTGGCTGGCGTGCGGCCCGGTGCGCGTTTCGGTGCGCTGGAGCTCGATGGCACGCGCGTCGCCGCATTTCATGAGAAGCCGGTGGATGAGGGGCGGCGCATCAATGGCGGCTTTTTCATTCTCTCGACCCAAGTGTTCGATTTGATCGAGGGCGATGAAACTTTGTTTGAGCGCGAGCCCTTGGAGCGGCTCGCCGCATCCGACCAGCTGCGCGCTTTTCTGCATGATGGCTTTTGGCAGCCGATGGACACATTGCGCGACAAAATGCTGCTCGAAGAAGAATGGCAGAGTGGCAAGGCCCGCTGGAGGGTCTGGTGACACCTGCATTCTGGAAAGATCGCCGTGTTTTCGTGACGGGCCATACAGGTTTCAAGGGCGCATGGCTGGTCGCGCTTTTGCACCATCTGGGCGCGCGCGTGACGGGCTATGCGCTGGGGTCGCCCACAAAGCCATCCTTATTCGAAGCTGCGCGGCTGAGTGGCGCAATCGTCGATTTGCGCGGTGATGTGCGCGATGCAGCCCATGTCGAAGACGCGATCTGCCATGCCGAGCCTGATATTATTCTTCACTTGGCCGCGCAATCTTTGGTGCGCGCGTCTTACAAAGATCCGCTTGGCACTTATGCAACCAATGTCATGGGCACGGCGCATGTGTTGAACGCCGCGCGCCGTGCTGCTCCCGATGTTGTTCTCATTGCTACCACTGACAAAGTCTATGCGCATGGCGAGATCATGCGTCCGTTTCGCGAAGATGATCCGCTTGGTGGGCAGGCGGATCCTTATTCAACCAGCAAAGCCTGCGCGGAAATGGTCGCGACGCAATATATTAGCGCGCTTTACGCCGCTTGTGTGGTGCTCACAGCGCGTGCGGGCAATGTGATTGGCGGGGGAGATTTTGCTGAAGATCGTATCTTGCCAGACGCAGTGCGCGCTTTCTCGCGTGGTGAGAGGTTGGCGTTACGCTATCCGCAAGCGGTGCGCCCTTGGCAGCATGTGCTTGATCCGCTGACGGGCTATCTCACTTTGTGTGAACGCAGCTTTGGACATGCGGCTGAGTTTAATGGCGCGTGGAATTTTGGTCCCGGCGAGGCGCATGAGTGGAGTGTCGAAGAGCTGGTGCAGGATTTCGCGCGCCATTGGCCCGGTGCCGCTTGGCAATGGCAAGCAGGCTTACATGCGCCCGAGGTGCATATGTTGCGGCTAGATTCCTCCAAAGCGCAGGAGCGGCTCGATTGGCACTGTCGTTTGCCGATGGAGGAAGCCTTGCTCTGGAGCGCTGATTTTTATCAGCGCATGGCCAAGGGCGCCGATGTGCGCGCGCTGATGCAGCAGCAGATTGAGGATTATCTCGCCAAATGCGCATTCTCCTGACAGGGGCCAGCGGCTTTTTCGGTTCTGCGATTGCGCGCGAATTGCGCGCGCGCGGCCATCGTGTGGCCGGCATGCGTCGCCGTTTGGATGGCCAATCGCCAGATGATTTTTTGGGCGATTTTTTCGATCTCAAAGCCTGCGCGTCATTCATCAATGGCTTTGTGCCGGAAGGTCTCATTCATTGCGGCTGGTCGGGCGTGCCGGTGGCGACCCGCGATTATCTCTCGCAATATGCCAATGTGCCTGCCAGCGTGGCGCTGGTTGATCTGGCGATTGATGCGGGTGCGCAAACTATTATCGGCATCGGTACGCAGGCCGAATATGGATTGAACTCGATACCTGTTCGCGAGGATGATCCGACAAAGCCAATCACGCATTATGGCATTGCTAAACATGCCGCAGGGGCTGCACTTCTGCGCCTTGCGCAGCAAAGAAATGTGCGTGGCCTCTGGTTGCGCCTCTTTGGTCTTTACGGTCCGTGCGAGACAGCGCCTTCCATGTTGCCGTGGCTCGCAAAACAATTTGCACAAGGCCGCACGCCTGATCTCACCCCTTGCACGCAGTTTTGGGATTATCTGCATGTGCGCGATGGCGCGCGGGCCGTCTCTGATCTTGTCGAATCGTCAGCCGAGGGGCTGTTCAATCTGGCAAGCGGCCATGCCCCACCCTTGCGCGAGACAGTGCTGCTTTTGCGCGATCTCATGGCCCCGCAAATCGAGCCCCGTTTTGGTGCTGTGCCCTTCGGTCCAGAGCAGGTCCATTGTCTGGCGGGCGATATTTCGCGCCTCAGGGCCGCGATTTCATGGAAGCCCCAGATTTCTCTGGAGGAGGGGCTTGCAGAACTGGCTCAGGAGGCTTTCGGCTCGGCCTCTTCCTGATATGCTAGCCCCGCAAGACGCGCGATGAGGCGCGCGAAGTTTTAAGAGGGGCGCATGAGCGGGTCGCAAGTTCAAATCGAGAAAGATGTCGTCTATGCGACGCATGAGAGCGAGGCGCTCAAAGGCACTCTTTATCGGCCCGCAGGCGCTGGCCTGTTTCCCGCCATTGTCGCTCTGCATGGCGGCGGTTGGCGGCAGGCGTCTCCAACTGTTTATCAAAATCTCGGGCCGTGGCTGGCGGAGCGCGGCTATCTCGTTTTCGCGCCCGTCTATCGCAGCGCCAAAGCTGGCGCGCCGTCCTATCCGAAAGCCGTGCATGATGTCCGCGCTGCTGTGCAATTTGTGAAAGGCGCTGGTCTTGGCGCTGATCCTGCACGCGTGGCTTTGATGGGCGAGAGTGCTGGCGGCCATCTCGCCTCGCTTGTTGGCCTTGCAGGTGAAGAGCCATTCTTTCGCGAAGGTCAGCCCAAGTCGGATCACAGCGCTCTTTCGAGTGAAGTGAAGGCAATTATTTCCATCTACGGCGTGTTCGATCTCGTTGCGCAATGGAAGCATGATCTCTCCATGCGCCCTGTGGGCCAGAACATCGTCGAACTTTTTCTTGGCACAATCCCTTCAAAAGATCGTCGTCTCGCTTTTGATGCGTCACCCATGTCCTACGCGATCGAGCGGCTCAACAAGCCAGGTGTCTTTTTGGCTTGGGGCACGCAGGATGATGTGGTCGATCCGGCCAAGCAATCCGTAGCCTTTCTGGAAGCGCTGAAAGTCGCAGGCTTTTGGGTGCGCACGGCGATTGTCGAAGGCGCGCCGCATTATTGGGCGGGCGATCCGCTGGCAGAAGAAGGCTCGCATTCGGCATTCTTTGCCCATCGTCTGTTGCGCTTTTTGAAAGCGCGTCTCTGATTGGTTCTGCTTTGGAGTTATTTATGGCTGTCACACGCACGCAAGTCGGCATTATCGGCTCGGGCCCCGCGGGGCTCTTGCTAGCACAATTGCTCGACAAGGCGGGAATCTCCAGCATCATTTTGGAGCGCAAAGACCGCGCCTATGTCGAGGGGCGTATTCGCGCGGGCGTGCTGGAGCAGGGCACAGTTGATCTCTTGAATGAAGCCGGTGTCGGCGAGCGTTGCGCGCGCGAAGGCATGGTGCATAAGGGCTGCTATATTTCGATTGAGGACGAGCGCTTCGAGATCAATTTCGAAGAACTTACCGGCGGCAAACATGTCGTCGTCTATGGCCAGACAGAAGTCACCAAAGATCTGATCAATGCGCGCATCGCCGCAGGCGGTGATCTGCGTTTTGATTGCGACAATGTTGCCATTCACGACATCGAAACCGACAAGCCGCGACTGACCTATCAGAAGGATGGCGAGGCGCATGAGGTGCACTGCGATTTCATCGCCGGCTGTGACGGCTTTCACGGCATCGCGCGCCAAACCATTCCTGCGGATCTGCCGAAAATCTACGAGCGCGTCTATCCGTTCGGCTGGCTTGGCATTTTGGCGGAAGCGCCGCCTGTGGCTGACGAGTTGATCTATGCGCGCCATTCGCGAGGCTTTGCGCTTTATTCCATGCGTTCCACCAAAGTCGTTCGCCATTACATCCAATGCTTGCCTGATACTGATCCCGATGATTGGTCGGATGATCGCATCTGGAATGAATTGCGGCTGCGCCTGCCAAAGGCTGATCAAGACAAGCTTGTCACGGGTCGCGTGTTTGAAAAGAGCGTCACACCGATGCGCTCATTCGTCTGCGAAAAAATGCGCCATGGCCGTTTGTTCTTGGCGGGCGACGCCGCCCATATCGTGCCACCTACTGGCGCCAAGGGGCTCAATCTGGCCGCGAGCGACATTTATTATCTGCGCAATGCGATTGTCTCTTATTACAAGACCAAGTCGCAGGACGGGCTCGACACTTACGCCGATAAGGCGCTGGCGCGCATTTGGAAGGCGCAGCGTTTCTCGTGGTGG
>Ga0214921_10011832_pt1 | contig 10530 bp, 8 predicted proteins | sample LL1505_MetaG_FD_177992 | JGI IMG/M metagenome (GOLD analysis project Ga0214921, IMG submission 177992) | Freshwater microbial communities from Lake Lanier, Atlanta, Georgia, United States - LL-1505 | ecosystem: Environmental > Aquatic > Freshwater > Lake | place: USA: Georgia | collected 2015-05-28
GAGCGCCATACTAAACAGCATCACAAATGAATTGGAAAAGGCAAATTCATATTTATATGACATTTCGAGCACCACAAGCGATTTGAACAGACGCATAATGGAAATTGAGCGTACCTTGGGAAACATCAAGGACAGCAATAGGTAATGCTTCGCGCACAACACCCCGCACGCCTTCCACACAGCGGGAGCGACAATATGAACGGCAACTGTCAGATGTGGCAAAGAAGAAACCGGATGTACCGCGCTTCGCAACCCACCCAGCCCTTGAGGTTCAATTTTTCCTGTGGCGGGGGAGTCGAGGCAGCCCCGCAACACTAGAGCTAGCTACCCAACCTAGTGCTCGAAACGAGGAAACGCGGGGGATCAAACAGAGCGCATACTGCGCTCACAAGTTTCTAAAACTGGAGCACTTGGGTCGCAACCGCTAGACCTGTGACAGACGGGTTGCGGTAACTTTTGCGGTAACTTTGTTGCCGTCAGGCCCGTAGCCCGCGAAGACACTTGACATTTGGCGGACAGGGCGGGATTCGAACCCGCGGTGGGCTGTTAACCCACACACGCTTTCCAGGCGTGCGACTTAAACCGCTCATCCACCTGTCCACAGCAGAGCGCGCGATGTTACCACTTGGGCCTCGGTCGGCCCGGGCCCGAGCGGTTCAGGCTGCGCGCAATCCCAATCGCTTGATGAGTGAGCCCCAGCGCTCGTTCTCGGCTCGGATCATCGCAGCAAATGCCTGCGGTCCTTCGCCAACTGGTTGCCACCAGACTTGAGCCATATCCTGCTGGGTGTCACGATCTTCGACTGCGCGACTGAGGACGGCATGCATCTTCGCAACGGTTGGGGCGGGGACGCCCTTGGGCATGGCGAATCCGGCCCATCGGACGACTTCGAACCCCTTCATGCCTTGCGAGGCGGCAGTTCGAATTTCGGGCATCGCTTGGAGGCGCTCAGAACTCGTCACGGCCAATGCACGCAGTCGCCCTGAGCGAATTTCGGGCATGGCCTGCACCGGGTCGAGCAGCACCGCTTGCACTTCATTGGCAACGGCAGCAAAGATGGCGTCGCGCTCGCTCGCGTAGGGCACATGGAGAACTTGAACACCAGCATGCAGCATCAAGGCTTCACCGGCGAGATGCCCCGGTGAACCGCGCCCACCACTGCCGAAGGTCATCACGCCGGGGCGTTCGACGGCGCTTGCGAACCAGTCTTTCAGTCCCTTGGCGATGACTCGGCGTCCAGTACAGACTAGATAGGGACGCGTAGCTAGCCAAGTAATGGGCTGTAGGTCAGTGGCCGAAAAGTGAGCCCCCGGACTCAGGTATGAATCGATCACGAGTGAACGGTTGTCGACGTACGCCATCGATGCGCCGTCGGTACTGGCGCGGGTCAGTTCCTGGAGAACCTCAGCGGGAGAGTTATCGACGCGATACCGATAATTAACCGTCCAGGCAAATGCTTGCTTTAAGCGCGGCGCGAGCGCCTTGCAAAGGGTTTCCGCGTGCCCGCCCTTCCCCTCTGGAACGACAACATCTAATGGACGCGGGGGTGGCCACGAAGGGTCAAGAACGCCCCCATCGAGACGCGCATGCCCAGGGCCTTCGGCGCGAGCAACGGACAGCCACGGCGAAATCAAGCCACTCGCGGACACGGCGCCGCTACTCAGAACTTGGAGTGCGAGTCGACGATTGGTTTTCAAGGTTCGAGACGTCATCGTGTCGAGAATTTAACGATTAATTTCGCCATTATGGGGCGGGCGACATCAAACAGTCTGCTTCAGTTGCTCCAAAATCCCTGGATTTTCGAGCGTCGAGGTGTCTTGGGTGATTTCGTCGCCCTTTGCGAGGGAACGCAGCAAGCGACGCATGATTTTGCCGGACCGGGTTTTCGGTAGATTGTCGCCAAATCGAATGTCCTTGGGCTTGGCGATGGGCCCAATCTCCTTGGCGACCCAATTACGCAAATCCGTTGCGATCCGGCGTGCGTCATCGCCAACGGGGACCGCTTGTTTAAGCACCACAAAAGCAACAATCGCTTCACCCGTTGTGTCGTCCGGGCGACCCACAACAGCCGCCTCTGCCACCAGCGGATTGGCGACCAACGCACTCTCGATTTCCATCGTTCCCATGCGGTGGCCAGACACATTCAGTACATCGTCAATGCGACCAGTGATCGTGAAATATCCGGTTTCGCGATTCCGCACAGCCCCGTCACCGGCCAAATAAAAGCCTTTGAGTTCTTCGGGGAAGTAGGCTTTACGGAACCGGTCCGGATCACCCCAGATCGTTCGGATCATTGAGGGCCAGGGTTTGCGCACCACCAAAATACCGCCCTGACCATTAGGGAGCTCGATACCTGCCTCATCCACGATGGCGGCATCAATCCCGGGCAAGGGTAAAGTGCAGGAACCCGGCACGAGCGGAGTAGCCCCCGGCAACGGGGTGATCATGTGCCCGCCGGTCTCGGTTTGCCAAAACGTGTCCACAATCGGACAGCGGGCCTGACCGACCTGTTGGTGATACCAGATCCAGGCTTCAGGGTTAATCGGTTCACCCACCGACCCGAGCAGGCGTAGGCTCGAAAGATCGTACTTCGCAGGGTGTGTCTCGGGTGCGGCATCGCAGGCTTTGATCAGTGCGCGGATCGCCGTGGGTGCGGTGTAGAAAATCGAGCACTGATGCTTCTGAATGGTTTCCCAGAAACGCCCTGCATTGGGATACGTGGGTACGCCCTCAAAGACAATCTGCGTGGCGCCAACGGCCAGTGGCCCATAGGCAACATAGGTATGGCCGGTCACCCAGCCCACATCTGCGGTACACCAGAAAACATCGTGGGGCTTAATGTCGAAAGTCCACTGCATGGTCAACATCGCATGCAGGAGATAGCCCCCCGTGGCGTGCTGGACGCCCTTCGGTTTACCCGTCGACCCCGAGGTGTAGAGCACAAAGAGCGGGTGCTCCGCGCCGACCCAGACCGCCTCGCAGGTCTTGGCCTGACCTTCGACCAGTTCATGCATCCAAACATCGCGTCCGGGCTCAAACGAAATTGCGCCGCCGGTTCTTCGATAAACGATCACGTGCCGAACCACCTCACAACCGCCGAGGGCAAACGCCTCATCAACTGCCGGCTTGAGTGGAATGGCTTTACCGCCGCGATATTGTCCGTCGGCCGCGATGACGAGGGTTGCACCGACGTCGACGATCCGCTCCTGCAACGACTTGGCAGAAAACCCGCCAAACACCACCGAATGCGTGATCCCAAGGCGGGCGCAAGCCTGCATGGCGACGACCGCTTCGATCGACATCGGCATGTAGATAATCGCGCGCTCACCCGTTTGATAGCCCAAAGACTTCAAGCCGTTCGCAAACTGGCAGACCCGGGCAAACAACTCGCCGTAGGTGATTTGGGTGACGTCCCCGTTGTCAGCCTCAAACAGGATGGCGGTCTTGTGCTCGGTCGGTGTGCCCAAATGACGGTCTAGGCAGTTAAATGAGGCGTTTAACTCACCATCTGCAAACCATTGATAAAAAGGCGCATTGGACTCGTCGAGAGAGCGGGTAAATGGCTTTTGCCAGATTAGATTTTCATGCGCCAGGCGAGCCCAAAATGCTCCATGGTCGTTTTGCGCCTCATCGCAAAGGGCCTGATAGGCTTGCATACCCGACACATTGGCCTGAGCCACAAAGGACTCAGGCGCAGGGAAAATACGGTTCTCCTGCATGACGCTTTCGATCTCACCCGACATTCGCCTCTCCCCCATTTTTGTAAATCGATCTGCTCACTGAACGAACCAGCCACAGCTAAACTTTAAACCATGTCACCACCCAAACGAAGATCCCAAGGCACCCCCAACTGGCTCGAGCAGTTCATGTTTGCAAGCCGCTGGTTACAGGTCCCTCTCTACCTCGGCCTCATCGCAGCCCAGGTTGTTTATATCTGGCTTTTTTTCGAAGAGCTGTCGCACCTCGTTGCCCTGCTCTGGGACCCCGCGGCACTCGACGAAACAGTCGAGCGGATTCATATTGCCGAGCGCAGCCGCGAAACGGTTGTCATGATCATGGTCTTGACCCTCATCGATGTGGTCATGATCTCGAACCTTCTGATTATGGTGATTATCGGAGGGTATGAAACCTTTGTTTCCCGATTGCACCTCCAGGATCATCCGGATCAACCCGAGTGGTTAGACCACATCAATGCGAATGTCCTGAAGGTCAAACTCGCAACTGCCATCGTCGGAATTTCATCGATTCACCTGCTCAAGACCTTCATTTCCGCCGGCACCCTCTCGGACAAGACCCTCCTTTGGCAATCGGTCATTCATGTCATTTTCCTCTTGTCGGCAGTTGCGATCGCCTATATTGACCGGCTGATGTCGCACTCGAAACCGCCATCGACACCGCCATCGACACCTCCCAGCGCCCACTAAACCTCGACCAACAACGCCCACCATGACGAAAACGCCCGTCACGCCAACCACGATCGCCCAGGACCACCTCATTGAGTCCGTGGCCGATGCGCTCCAGTTCATCAGCTACTACCACCCTGCTGATTACATTCGCCACCTCGCGCAAGCGTATGCCATCGAGCAAAGTCCGGCGGCCAAGGATGCGATCGCCCAAATCCTGACGAATTCACGGATGTGCGCCGAAGGCCATCGGCCGATCTGTCAGGACACCGGCATCGTCAACGTATTTCTGAAAATCGGAATGGATATTCGTTGGGCGGGGCCGGACGGTGGACCAGCAACGATGTCCATCGAAGACATGGTCAACGAGGGAGTCCGGCGCGCTTATCTCAACAGCGAGAACAAGCTGCGTGCCTCGGTCCTCGAGGATCCGCTGTTTGAACGTAAAAACACGCGCGACAACACCCCTGCAGTCATTCACATGACTGTCGTCCCGGGTCACACCGTCGATGTTGACGTCGCCGCCAAAGGGGGCGGCTCAGAGAACAAGGCGAAGTTCGCAATGCTGAACCCGTCCGATGACGTCACCGAGTGGGTGCTCAAGACCGTGCCCCTCATGGGCGCAGGCTGGTGTCCACCGGGGATGCTCGGAATCGGCGTCGGCGGCACGGCTGAGAAAGCGATGCTGATGGCTAAGGAATCGCTCATGGAACCCATCGACATGAGCGAGCTCAAGTCCCGCGGCGCTCAAAACAAAACCGAAGCGCTTCGAATTGAATTGTGCGACCGGGTCAATGCGCTGGGGATCGGTGCCCAAGGCCTCGGGGGTCTAACGACCGTACTGGATGTCAAAATCAAAACCTATCCGACCCACGCCGCGAGCAAGCCCGTCGCGATGATTCCAAACTGTGCGGCGACCCGTCACGCGCATTTCAGTCTGGACGGTTCGGGGCCGGCACACCTCGAAGCCCCCAAGCTCTCGGACTGGCCCGATGTGGCCTGGGCCCCCGATGTCGGGCGCTGCCTGCGGGTTGATTTGAATACGCTGACGCCAGAGCAGGTCGCAGCGTGGAAGCCCGGCCAAACCTTGCTCCTGAATGGCAAGCTTCTGACCGGACGCGACGCGGCTCACAAGCGCATCACTGAACTGCTCGCCCGTGGTGAACCACTGCCGGTGAGCTTCAAAAATCGGGTGATCTATTACGTCGGTCCTGTTGATCCGGTCCGCGATGAGGCAGTCGGTCCCGCGGGTCCAACGACGTCGACCCGGATGGACAAATTCACCCGAACGATGCTCGAACAAACTGGTCTGATCGCAATGGTCGGCAAAGCCGAACGTGGTCCAGTTGCCATCGAGGCCATTCGCGATTCCAAGGCAGCCTACCTGATGGCTGTGGGCGGTGCCGCCTACCTCGTCTCGAAGGCTATTCGAGCAGCACGCGTCGTTGGATTTGCTGACCTGGGAATGGAGGCGATTTACGAATTCGACGTCGTAGACATGCCGGTCACCGTCGCGGTGGATTCACTGGGCACTTCGGTGCACGAAACCGGTCCGCGCGAATGGGCCGCCAAGATCGCTAGCGTGGCGCTGCCAATGCCGTCGATTGCCCGCGCGGCACATTGACCCGAAACAGTAGGACCAGTCCAATCACGAAGAAACCGCCGGTCGCCAAAATCGCCCGGCGGTGATCGCCGCCCGTAGCCCAGGTCACGAGACCATAGGTGAGTGGCCCGATGATTGACGCAACGCGAACCGCCACGGTCCATAGTCCAAAAAATTCTGCCACCCGTTTTTGCGGGGCAAGCAGCCCTGTGAGAGCGCGTCCGCACGATTGGCTCGAGCCCATCGCAAGGCCTGCCAACGTGGCGGCGAACCAGAATAGTTCTACGCTTGATGTAAATGCCGCGATCAGAACCATCCCAATCCATGCCACGATCGTGAGCGCCAGCGCGAGTCGATGCCCGACCCGATCCTGTACGTGACCGAACCCAAATGCCCCAATCGCAGCGGCGATATTGACGGTGAACACCAGCATCATGGTCTGCGCCATCTCAAACTTCATGACGGCCTGCGCGTAAACCGCAGCCAATGCAATCACGACAGCAATGCCCGCTTGATAAAAGACGGCGCAGGCCAATAACCCCGCGAAATCGGGAAACTGGCTTAGGGTTGAGAAAAACGCCCTACCAGAGCTCTTGATCGGCTTGCCGGCATCCGGCTGCGGGCCAACAACCAGACCAGCCCCGCGCTCACGTAACCACAAAAACGTCGGCACGCTTGCTAGCGCGAACACGCCAGCAACGATGAACATCGTCTGCGGCACATAAGTGGTCGCAGGCTGATTCAATGACTGCGCGTGCAACACAACGACCAGCGAAGTACCAAGGGTCAGCATGCCGCCGAAATAGCCAAAGCTCCAGCCCCATCCAGACACGCGACCCAGCGCAGACGGTTGAGCCAACTCTGGCAGGAATGCCGCGATCAGACCCTCGGCGAGGCTGAAACACAAGTTGGAAATAACGATCAGAGCGGCGGCGAACCAGACGTCGCCCTGCCCGGGCAAGGCAAGTGCCGCAGTCGCCAGGACGCAGCCGGCGGTACTCCAGGCCAACAGACGTTTTTTCCCGCGGCGCGCGTCGGCCCAAGCCCCAAGCGCTGGGGCCATCAGCAGTGCCACCAGGGAAGAGAACGACAGCGCAGCGGTCCAGGCCAGCGTGCCCCAGGACGCCCCCCCCGCAATCACATCGACAAAGAAAACGTTGTAGACCGCGGTGAGAACGACCGTGGCGTAACCAGAATTAGCAAAATCGTAAAGAGCCCAGGCGAGGATTTCGCGCCGGCGAACACCCGCTCCCAAAATGCTGCCGGAAACGCTACCGGCAACGCTACCGGCATCGCTACTGCCTGTACCGCCTTGATCAAGCCAGGGTTGCAATGCCAGCCCTGGCGATTTCAACATCCTGTTCGGACTTCACGCCCGATACGCCGACCGCTCCAATGCACTGGCCATCGACCAGAATGGGCACTCCACCCTCAAGCATGCCCTGAAGCAATGGAGCGGACAGAAATGACGTCCGTCCTCCATTGATCACTTCTTCATAGATTCTGGATTCACGTCGTCCAAGTGCCGACGTGCGAGCTTTCTCTGAACAGATATATGCGGAGATGGGCGCAGCCCCATCCAGGCGACGCAATCCCAAGAGGTGGCCGCCGTCATCACAAACCGCGATCGACACGGCCCAGTGATTTGCCAGCGCATGGGCTGATGCCGCCGCAAGAATTTGATCTATCTCAGCGGCCTCGAGAGTTGCTTTCGATTTCATAGCACGTCCTATCAAAAAAATGGGTTGCGTCCGAGAGCGTGATCATAGCGGCGTCGAAGCACGAAACCGCTGAACGAGCTGGCGCCCAAACTGGGCGAGCCCGACGCCCGCTAGCGCAATCAATGCGCCCACAATCTGGGTGATGGTAAAAAACTCGCCACCGAGCGCCCATGAAACCGCACCTGCAACGGGCGGCATCAGGTACATCAATGGCGCCGTCTTGGCGACACCCCGAACGGCATTGATCCAGGCCCAGACCAACCAACCGCCGAAGGATGCGACCAGGACAGACCAAAGCAAACCAGCCCAGACGAGTGGGCTCGGCAGTGTCCAGTCGTACGCAAAACCTGCTGGCGCGGCGACAACTAAAACTGGCAATGAACCCAACAGCGTTGACCACCCCATCGTCGCAGCGCTTCCCAGCCGCTCAACAAGGGGCTTCGAGCTCACCGTGTACCAGGAGAAGAGCGCAGCGGCACCTACAAGAGCGAGATCGCCCAGACTGGCTGACCAACGACCGAGCATCAGCTTGTCCGACAAAAAAACAAGCACACCAATCAGGGCGAGGACAACGCCAATAGTCTGTGAACGACGAGGCCTCTCGACTCCCGTGGCACGCAAGATCAGCAAGGTGAAGACCGGCCCACAGGCCAGAATAAGCGCGCTCGAGAATGGCGTCGACCAGTAAATTCCCCAGGTCACAAAGCCCACATGCAGCAGATGACCCTTAAGGCCCAAGCGCCCCAACGCCCAATAATCACCTGGGCTGGGTAAGCGAAGTAACCCGCGCTGGCGCAGCAACCAATACGCCGCGCTGGCCAAGATCAGGTATCGGGCAAACAGGAATGGTCCTGGTTCAAGGGTCGCGAATACTGACTTCTGGACAGAGAAGTTCGCCCCCCACAAGAGGACCAAACCAAATGATGCGAAAAGAGCACGCTGCTGTTGGCGACCGTCGGGTTGGGCGTTACTCACGCAAGCGCTTTAACCAGAGAAAGGTGCGCCCGAGCAATTCGTGGGAAGCGCCAGTTGACTGCCGTAAGGCAACCGCGCTTGGCACCCAAAGTTCCCAAAAGGCGCCCCCGCCGGGGTTGAGAGCCGTCGGCGCCGGCGTAACGATCAGGCCTGCCTCCGAGAAGGCAATGGTGGCTCGATGAAGATGCAACGCACTGGTCACCAGAACGATGTGTCGAACACCGTCTGCGTTTAACAGAGACGCTGAAAGTCGGGCGTTTTCGCCGGTATCGAGTGAGCGATCTTCGACCCAACGCACCGCAGTACCTAGGTCACGCTCCAAGACCCTGCGCATGACGCGGGCCTCTGGCGGAGTTTGCGGGATTGGCGCACCGCCAGACACCAAAATGGGCAGTCGACTGCTACGGGCGAGGCGGGCTGCGTAAAGCAAACGGTCCTGGGCATCCTGCTTGGGTGCAAATCCATCGCTGTCGTCCTCCGATAGATCTCGACGAACCCCTCCACCGAGAATCACGATGGCCTGCGGTGCATTGGGCTGAAGCAAGCGTTGCTGGAGTGCATTCGGCGACAGTGGAGTCATCCCAGCCTGCGTCAGGTTGACCAACGCGTCACTGACCACCCCCAAGGAGCTCAATAACAAGATTAAGGTTCCCACCACAATCCAGCCCTGCCCCGCGCGCGGGCGCTTCGAGCCGCCGCTCAAGGCCAACATAACGCCAATCACAATCAACAGCAACGGCAAGGCTGGCGGCATCAGCCAGCCGCTGATGAGTTTCTTTAAAACAAAACCATCCACTAAACGTTCCCAGTGCCCACCAGTTGCCGTAACTGATCAAGCGCCGAGGGGTCCTCAATGGTCGTGAGTTCACCCGGGTCACGCCCTTCGCAGACGGCCAGGATGGCCCGTCGCAGCACCTTTCCGGACCGAGTCTTGGGCAAGGCACCCACGAAATAGACCTTCGCGGGACGCGCGATGGCACCGAGCTGTCGATCGACTGTGTACATCACTTCAGCACTGAGACGGGCACCGTCTTCAGCTGCCAGGATCGCGCTGTCCTTGAGTACGACCACGGCGACCGCTGCCTGACCCTTGAGCGCATCCGCTACGCCGACCACGGCGCACTCAGCCACAGCTTTGTGACTGGAGATGGACTCCTCAATCTCTCGGGTGCCAAGACGGTGACCGGCTACGTTGATCACATCGTCAGTTCGTCCCAAAATAAAGGTGTAGCCGTCTTCATCGACGATTCCCCAGTCGAAGGTCGAGTAGACCTCGCGCCCAGGGATCGCGCGGTAGTAGGTCTCTAGAAAGCGTGCCTCGTCGCCCCAGACTGACTGCATACAACCTGGCGGTAACGGTGGAACGATTGCGACCACGCCCCGCTGACCGGGGGGCACTTCGAGGCCGCTCACCTCATCGACAATCCGTACATCAAAACCCGGCATCGGAAAGCCAGGGCTGCCTATACGAGCTGGCCGATCATCCAGGCCACGCGCAATTGTCAGAATGGGCCATCCGGTCTCGGTCTGCCAGTAGTTATCAATAATCGGCACCCCTAACGCTTCCGAAATCCAGGATGACGTTGATTCGTCTAACGGTTCGCCAGCGAGATAAAGACCTTTCAGCGAAGAAACATCATGGCGTTTGAGCAGATCCGGATCCTGCTTTTTAAGCACACGAATCCCGGTCGGTGATGAGAACATCGCAGAGACTCGGTACTGTTCAACGAGCTTCCAGAAAATTGCACCATCGGGACGCGTCGGTAACCCCTCGTACAGAATGGTTGCCATTCCGGCCAGCAGGGGGCCGTACACCGTATATGAATGT
>Ga0214921_10011834_pt1 | contig 10530 bp, 12 predicted proteins | sample LL1505_MetaG_FD_177992 | JGI IMG/M metagenome (GOLD analysis project Ga0214921, IMG submission 177992) | Freshwater microbial communities from Lake Lanier, Atlanta, Georgia, United States - LL-1505 | ecosystem: Environmental > Aquatic > Freshwater > Lake | place: USA: Georgia | collected...
CAACGAAAGGTATTTATGAAATTATTGTTTCCATTCTAATTAATGAAAATATTTTAGATTTAGAAAAACCTGTTTCGCATTACTGGGACGCTTTTAAACAAAGCAATAAAAGAGAAATTAAATTAAAACATATTTTGTCTCATCAATCTGGTCTCTATAGATTTAAAAAAAAAGTTACACAACAAGATCTTTTAGATTGGAATAAAATAATATCTATTATTGAAAATCAAGAGCCTGATCATGTATGTGGAGAAAAAACTTATTACCATGCAAAAACGCACGGATTTTTAATTGGTGAAATTATAAAAAAAACAACAAAAAAAAGTTTAGGAAAACAAGTTTATGAATTACTGTCCAAAAAATTCAAATTAGATTTTTTTATAGGAACTCCTAAAAATCAACTATCAAATATTGCTTTTCTCTACGAAAATAAGACTGAAAGTAAAATATCATCTGAATTTAATGCATTTAATAATCCGGAGCATGAAATAAATTTCTATAATAAAGAAAATTGGCAAACCGCTGAGATCCCTTCGATAAATGGACATGGAAACGCAAGATCTATCGCTAAAATTTATGATATTTTTGTAAATGACCTAATATTAGAAAAAAATATTTTATTATCAAAATCATCAATTAAAAAATGTTTAGCTGAAAGTGTTAATAGAATTGATAAAAGTTTAATGCTTCCAATTCGATGGTCTCAAGTTGGTTTAATACTTCGCGGCGGATGGTTATTTGGAAAAAATAAAGAATCTTTTGGCCATAATGGCTGGGGTGGATCTTTAGGTTTTGCTGATCCCACGCTTGGAATAGGTGTTGCTTATACCACAAACAAAATTAATCCTACTATGACATCAGATCAAAGAATTATAAATTTATTAAAAAAATTTTATGAAATTAATCTTTAATTTTAAAAGATATTGATCAAATTTTGATGATAAACTATATTTAAATACTTTTTATAATTATAAAAAAAATCTCTAAATTTTAGTTTTTTAAAATTAGTAATATTTAATTTTAAAAGTTGTTTATTAGGTCTTTTTAAAATCATTCCAATGCCTTGATCGGCGCACACTACATACGTATCTATTTCAGGCTTAGTTCTTAATTCGACTATATTCTTCCAAACATCCCCATTCCACACACCTGTAGCCCTAGGTACAGCCTGATGCAAATAACTTGTTGGCATACAGTCATGTAAAAATATTACTCCATTATTATTCAAAAATAACAAAGAGTTATTAATATCTTTTTTTACCTGATCATATTCATGCAGACCATCAATAAAAATAATATCAAATTTTATATTATTTTTTTTAAAAAAATTATCACTTGTGTCTCTTATTGTTCCTCCAGAAACTGGATCCACTCCAATTTTAGTCTCTATTTTAATTTTTGAAAATAATTCATCCTGAAAACAACCTATTTCTAAATAAATTTTATAACTTTTTCTATTAATAGTATCTTGAATAACTTGATATCTGTTTGGATATTGGTTCCATTTAAAATCTAATTTTTTATAAAATTTTTCTCCAAAAATATAATGATACAATTTTTTAAAGCGAGTAAATCTTTTGCTTCTTTCTTTTTCCATAATTAAAAATTTTTAATTTGATCTGGTCTTAACCAAGAACTTTTTCCCTGATAAGCATTAATTAATCCTAATAAACGATATTTATTTATTAAATATTTTTTTTTTTTTATTAATATTATTGATAATAATATTTTTATTAAAGATGAAATAAATTTATATAAAGTTATTTTATAAGCTTTTAATAAACCAAAATGTTTATAATTATAATAATACAAGGACCACATCCAGTGCCAGTTTCTACATAATTCAATTTTGAATTCGCTGCCAGAAGATTTTTTTCCATTATGATGAATTATTGACTTAGGAATTAAATAAATTTTTCCGCCTATTTCTTTAATTCTTTTACACAAATCTATTTCTTCTAAAAATAAAAAAAAATTTTCATCAAAAATTTTTTTAAAATTAATTTTTTTAAGATTTAATAACATTGCGAAACCTTTTACAAAGTCTACTTCAATAAATTCTTTTTTTTTATTTTCAACTTTATCAAGATTTTTTTTATTAAAGATTTCTGGAGCAAGAATTGAAAAGTCTTCATTTAAAATTTTTATAACTTCGTATAGCTCTTTTAAAGTATATTTATCTAAATATGCATCTGGATTTAAAATAAAAGCATACTTTGTTTTAACTTCTGAAAGGCCAAGATTGTTCCCTCTTCCATAGCCAATATTTTCACCCGATATTAAAACTTTAGTATTAGAAAATTTTTTTTCTAAACGATCTTTAGTAAAAATATTATTTGAGTTTTCAACAATAATAACCTTGATATCTGAATTAATACTTTTTAAACATTGATCTATTATATGATCGCTTCTAAAACAAACTATGACAAATGTAATATTTTTTTCAAATTCAGTCATTAATTTAAACTATAAAGCATTTATTAAAAATTATATAAAATATTTTTAAATATTATAATTTAAAAAATGAAAACAATAGTTGTAACTGGTGGCTTGGGATTTATAGGTAGTAATCTTATTAACATTTTAAGTAAAAAAAATTATTTTATAATTAATATAGACAAAGTTACTTACGCTTCAAATTTTAATAATATTTCAAACAATATTAAAAACTACAAATTTTACAAACAGGATATTAATAATCAAAATTTTATTAAAAAAATTTTAGATAAATATAAACCTTCATTAATATTTAACTTAGCAGCAGAAACTCACGTTGACAGATCAATTGATAGTCCAAAAAAATTTATTAATTCAAATATTAATGGAGTTTTTAATTTATTAGAAGCAATTAGAAAATTTAAAAAAAAAATTAAACTCATACATATTTCCACTGATGAAGTTTATGGAGATATTACAAATAACAAATACTCCAAAGAGACTGATCCCTATAACCCAAGCTCTCCTTATTCTGCATCTAAAGCTAGTAGCGATCTATTAATAAAATCATATATTAGAACTTATAAAATAGCCGCTATAATTACTAATTGTTGTAATAACTATGGACCAAATCAATATCCAGAAAAACTTATCCCAACTATTATTTACAAAATTATTAACAACGAGCCAATACCAATTTATGGCAAAGGTACAAATATAAGAGAATGGATTCATGTTGAAGATCATTGCAGAGCTTTAATTAAAATATCTAATAAAGGTATTTTGGGAGAGAATTATAATATTGGTAGCGGCGTTGAATTAAATAATATCGAGATCGTAAAAAAAGTTATTTCTTCATTTAAGGAAATAAATATCAATCTAGCCAATAAAGCTAAGTTTATTTTTATTCAAGATAGACCTGGGCATGATTTACGCTACTCTTTAAATTCATCAAAAATTAAAAAGCAACTAAAATGGAATTGTAAATATAATTTTGATAAAGAAATTAAAAAAATAATTATTTGGTATATAGATAAATTTAATAAAAATTTTTTTAAAATTAAAAATTTTAGAAATAGAATTGGACTAAAAGTATGATTAAAAAAGGCATAATATTAGCTGGTGGGAAAGGAACTAGGTTAAGTCCTTTAACGAAAAGTACAAACAAACAACTATTACCACTATATGACAAGCCATTAATATTTTACCCTTTATCAATCTTAATGTTGGCAGGTATTAGGGATATATTAATTATTACCAATCCTTGTGAAGATGTAAATTTTAAGAAAATATTGGGTAACGGTTCTAACTTTGGAATAAAAATACAATACTTAGAGCAGCAGAAACCCAACGGACTACCTGAAGCTTTTATAATCGGTGAAAAATTTATTAATGATAATAGTGTAGCTTTAGTACTTGGAGATAATTTTTTTTATGGTCAAGGCTTCACCAAAAGATTAAAAGAAAAAACCAAATCAAATTTAGGCGCAACTATTTTTACCTATCAAGTAACCAATCCTCAAGACTATGGAATTGTAGAACTAAAAGGTAATAAAGTTAAAAATATTAAAGAAAAACCCAAAAAAACAAAATCAAATCTTGCAATTACTGGTCTTTATTTCTTCGATAAGAATGTAGTTAATTTATCTAAAAAACTTAAACCATCTAAAAGAAAAGAATTAGAAATTATTGATTTACTAAAAGCTTATTTAAAAAGAAAAAAACTAAAAATTGAATTTATGGGAAGAGGTAGTGCCTGGTTAGATACTGGTAACCCTAATAGTTTGTTTGAAACATCACAATTTATTGCAAATATAGAAAAAAGGCAGGGATTAAAAATAGCCTGTCTAGAAGAAATAGCTATAAATTATAAATGGATAACAAAAACAACAATCAAAAAACAAATTAAATTTTATGGTAATTGTTATTATTCAGATTATTTAAAAAAATTATTATAATAATGAAAAATCAAGTCTTTGGTGGAATAAAAATATTCAAAACTAAAATTTTTAAGGATAATCGTGGTATATTTAGAGAAATCTATAAAAAAAAATTTATAAAAAATAAAAACTTTATTTTCAATTGTTTATCTATATCCAAAAAAAATGTTTTAAGAGGAATTCATATCCAAACAAAATATCCTCAAGCCAAATTTTTAACTGTTATCAAAGGAAAAATTTTTGATGTAGCAGTTGATTTAAGAAAAAAGTCTAAAACTTTCGGAAAATATTTTTCTATATATTTATCAAGTACAAGTAGTTGTTCAATATATATCCCTAAGGGATTTGCGCATGGCTTTTGCTGTCTAGATAAAGAAAATATAGTTTACTATTGTAATTCAAATTATAGAAAAATAAATGATGAGGTAGGAATTATTTGGAACGATAATGATATTAAGATTAAATGGCCAATTAAAAAACCTATTCTTTCCAAAAAAGATCAGAGTAATATAACACTAAAAGACTATTGCGATCGATATAAATAATGAAAAAAATTGTCATTACAGGCGGCAGTGGAAGATTTGGTTCTGTATTAAAAGAAATAAAAACTAAAAATAAAATATTTTTTCCAAATAAAAATGATTTAAATATTCTTAAATTAAATACAATAAAAAAATATTTAAAAAAAATTAAACCAAAAATTGTTATTCATCTAGCTGGTCTATCCAGACCAATGCATATTCATGAAAGCAATGTGAATAAAAGCATAGATTTAAATATTATAGGTACAGCAAACATTGCTAAAGTTTGTAACGATTTAAAAATTAAATTAGTTTATTTCTCAACGGGGTATGTATACCCTGGAAAAAAAGGATCATATAAAGAGAGCGAAGCTGTATTTCCTGTAAATAATTACGCCTGGTCTAAGTTGGGAGGAGAGTCCTCAGTGCATATGCTTAAAAATTCACTTATTTTGCGCGTTACTATGACTGAAAAACCATTTATTCATAAAAAGGCCTTTAGTAACGTTAAATCAAATTTCATATTTCACGATTCTGTTGCTAAATTCATTTTTAAAATTATCAATTTAAAAGGTATCTTGAATGTAGGTGGAGAGATACGATCAATTTATAATTTCGCAAAAAAAAATAATAAAAATATAAAAAAGATTAAAGCACCCAAAAAATTTGCTTTAAATTCTTCTATGAATATAAATAAGCTTAAAAAAGTTCTAAATAAAAAAGTTATAATTTAATTTAGTTTTTTTTTAATAACTTAAATTTTTCAAAAAATAAATCAAAATTTTCTGATAATAAAAAAGGAGCTAATAAATTAATTTTATGATCATCAAGGTCCCACCAAGAACATTGGATTAATTTTTCTATTACTTGTTCACTAAATCTTTTTTTAATAGTTCTCGCAGGATTTCCAATAACAATCGAATATGGATCTAAACTTTCACGAACAACTGAACCCGCTCCAATGACACACCCATGTCCAATTTTAATTCCTGAAAGAATAATTGAATGCCCTCCCACCCAAACATCTGATCCTATTTCTAGATCTTTATTTTCTTTTGTAAAATTCTTAATAGTTGATGCATTTGTAAAATAATTAGAAAACTCTTGAGTTGGCAATGGAGAGGTTGTGATCCAGTCACTTCTATGATTGCCTCCCATATAAATTTTCACATCAGGTCCAAATGAACAAAAATTTCCAACTTTTAATTTTGAATCATCCCATCTATAAATAGCAGGATTACCATAGCTCCATTTACCTATAATCGTATGTCCTAACTTTATTTGATCCTTTAGAAAATCATTTAGAAAGAAACTTTTTTTTTTAAATTTTTTTAAGAATTTTATCACTAAAATATAATAATTATTAAATTTTATTTGTCTATAAATTGAGATAAATTTTTAACATTATCAAGAATATATTTTGGATAAGAATTATCTAAAACAACTTTTTTATATATTCTGCCTCTGCTAAATAAATCTCTTCTTTCTAAAATATTTTTCTTTATTACAGATATCGATGAGTATTTTTTATTACTAAATTCTGTATGAGCAAAAGTTTTTAGTTTAATTGAAATTTCTTTTGGACTAAATAAATTATTAAAATGCCAGCCACCATTATTAAATAATTGTATATCTTTTTCTTTGTCAAATCTAAAAAATGAATATTTCAAATTTTTAGATAGAATTTTTTGTCTTAAATAATCAATAGAATAAAGATCCTTTTTTTTTACTACTCTGGTACCTTCCCAAGGAGTTTCATAGTCATTAAAGATATTTATTTTGTAGCAATAACTTTTTTGCATAAAAATCCCAAATTTTTTTTTTAATTTAAAATTCTTTAATAAATTTGGATTTGGTATCTCATCAGGATCTGAAAACATTATATAATCATCTTCTTTTGCTAAATTTAAACCTTTAAAAATATATTCTCTTTGTGTGGCTTGATTTTTCCAAGGGTCAAAATGTTCAAATTTTTTTTTAATAATAAGATGAATTACTTTATTCTTAAATTTTTTATTTAACAATTTGAAGTTAATTTTTTTTTTTTTTCCTTTATGATCATATAAAGACTCACAAACTATAAAATAATCTATTACATTATTTAATATTTCAAATCTTAAATTTGTAATAAAATTTTCTCTAAAAAAAGTAATACAATCAAAAATACAATTTTTCATTATTTAAAAAATTTTCCACTGATCGATAATTTTCAAGTACTCTAAAATTTCTAAATTTGTTATAGCTGGATAATTTAACTCTTTTTTTTTTAATAAAATACATTCTGACATATTCTCAATTAAATAAACAAATATTTCATCATCACAATTAAATTGTATTACTTCCTTTTTAGAACTATTAGTTAATGTGATCTCAAAAAAAAAATTATTTCCTGGTAACCAAGGACTTTTTATAATAATCTGCCCTTTAGTTCCTTTTATTATTACTTCATTTTTTAATTTTTTTCTTATTGCCACTTCACAATATGCTTTGATATTATTTGCAAATAGTAATTCTATGTCAGCATATTCATCAACTTTAGATACACCTATTTTTACTTTTTTTTTAAGCACAACAGGTGTTAAATAATTTTTATTTTTACTTAATCCAGATATAAGCATTGACATTGTCAAAGGATAACAACCAAGATCTAAAATTGCACCACCTCCTAGATCCTTATTTAATAACCTGGAGTCATAATTTAGTCGCTTCAATTCAAAATTAAAAAATTTTTTTCCAATATCAAATCCACAATAACTTTTAATTTCAAAGATTTCTCCTATTAGTTTAGATCTAATTAATTTAATTAATTCTAATGTTTGAGGATGATGTCTATACATTAGAGCTTCTGTAAAAATAATATTTTTTTTTTTTATTAAATTATAACAATTAATAAATTCTTTTGAGTTGATAGCTGAAGGTTTTTCGCACAAAATATTTTTATTAAATTCAATACAATTTTTTATCCATTCAGAATGAAGATTATTTGTTAAACCAATATACACAGCATCAACATTATTATCTTCTAATAATTCTAAATAATTTTGATAAATTTTAACTTTATTTAAATTTAAACTTTTCTTATTACTTATTAAATTTTGATAATGTGAAAAACTAGATATTGCATATAAATTTGCATTCTTTGTATTAATAACTGATCGAATAAAATAATTGCTAGCTTTGCCAAATCCTAAAACACCCCAATTAACTTTTTTCATTTTAATTATTTTGAATTAATTTTTTTATTTTTTGATTATAATATTCATATTCTTTAACTACCTAAGTTTTATTTATAAAAATTTGAAATAACTATGATTTTGGCGGAGAGAAAGGGATTCGAACCCTTGATACCTTTAACAGTATACACGCTTTCCAAGCGAGCGCCTTAAACCACTCGGCCATCTCTCCCATTTTTTACAAGATGAGAAATTATATACTCAAATACTTTTTCTACAGTTATTGTCTTCATGGCATCAGTGGCTTTATTATAGTTATCTCCATGTTTTTTAATTCCAACTTCTATGCTTTTGTCATAATTATCATTAACAATACAAAATATATTTTTTGATTTTAAAGCTCTTACATCTGTAACTCCTAATATCCCAAAACTTAACGTTCCTACAGCTGCTGATAAATTTAATGGGGCTGAACAATTTCCAATAAAAAAATTACTTAAAAACATAATTCTTGAAATTTGCGTCATTTTTAAATCTGAACAATCAAAAAAGTGTAAGTCTGGGATATTACTATTTTGAATAATTTCTTTAACTATATGACAATTCTTCTTAGACGATACTAAAAAAAAGGATTTTGCTAAATTATTGCTGTAAATTTTATTAATTAATCTAGAATAATAAATGCTAGGCCAAATCTTATGTTGTTCAAATGAATCTACTCCTAAAGTAACCCAAGGTTTTTTTAAAAATTTTAGACTTTCAAAAGTTTTATCTATTTCAACCTGATTTAAATTTATACTCGGTGATAAATCATTAATCGAAATACCATTTATTAATAAAAATTTTTCTGATTGTTCAGAGTAATTAAATTTTAAATCATTAATATTAATAAAATACTTGTTAGTTAGCCATTTTTTTTGATTACCTATTCCAAAACCAACAATATTTTTAATTCTAGCAAAATATGCTGCTATTGCCGGTCTATTAATTTTTTCTAAAATATAAATATAATCAAATTTTTTTTGTAAAAAAATTTTGTAAATAAAAAATATATCTAAAATATAATATATTCCTTTTCTAAATTTATTTGTAATTACCTCCTCTATATAATTATTATTTTTTAAAAGCTCTTTAGCTTGTACATTTGAACTAACTAAAATTGTTATTTTTGTTTTATGATGACTACTAATTGCTTTGAAATAAGGAAGTTGCCAAATTAAATCTCCAATTTTATGAGATGAATAGGCTACACAAACTTTCATTATTTATTAAATCAAAACAAGTAATTAATTATTTTATATGATATCATTAATGTATTAAATTATTAATAATATCAATTAGAATTTGATCATTAAATATTAAGATGATGAGAATAAATAAAAATAATATAAAAAAAAAATTTTTTTCTTTGCTTCAACCACATCGAATATATAATCAAAAATTAATTAAACCAAAAAAAAATAAAAAAAATACACTTAAATATAAAATAAAAATAATTTCAGCTTACAATGAAAATTTTAAAAAAATTGGTGAATTTTCAGCTAAATCAATAAAAAAATATGCAAATAAATTTAAATACGATTATAAAATTTATAAAATTCCAAATAATTTTGATCGTCCTTTCGCTTGGTATAAAATCAAACTTCTAAGAGAATTAATGAATGATAAAAAATATGATGCTTTTTTTTGGATTGACGCAGATGCATTTTTTGTAAATAAAAAAATTGATATTAATGATCAACTAGATAAAAATCACGATATTTATATTGTGGCTCATAAAATTAATCTTGAAAAAACTTCTCGTTTTGAAAATACCCAACTTAGCATAAAAAGAATAAACTCTGGTGTAATGGTTCTTAAAAGAACAAAATTTGTTAGAAATTTTTTAGATAAAGTTTGGAATAATAAAAAATATATTTATCACTTTTGGTGGGAAAATGCCTCAATGATGGATATAATTGGACATAGGGCGGAATTAACTAAAAATCTATTTAATAATAGCGACAATAAATTTTATATGAGAAAAATAAAATACTTAAACAACATATGGAATTCTATTCCCTCGAAAGGCTTAGAGTCTAATTTAGAAAGTCACAATCCTATTATTATACATATGGCTGGTAGAAGCTCTCAAGAAAGAGAAAATATTATAAAAGAATTTAATTTTAATAAGTAAAAATTACTCATTTTTATTTATCTTTAAAACTTCAATAAAAGCTTCTTGGGGAATATCGACACTGCCAAATTGCCTCATTCTTGCTTTTCCTCTCTTTTGTTTTTCTAACAGTTTCTTCTTTCTATCTCTAGCTCCCCCACCATGAATTCTACTAATAACATCTTTTCTGTAACCAGATATTGTTTCTCTTGCTATTATTTTTCCACCAATAGCAGCTTGGATCGGTATTTGAAATTGATGCCTTGGTATTAAATCTTTTAATCTTTCGCACATTAACCTTCCTT
>Ga0214921_10011835_pt1 | contig 10530 bp, 8 predicted proteins | sample LL1505_MetaG_FD_177992 | JGI IMG/M metagenome (GOLD analysis project Ga0214921, IMG submission 177992) | Freshwater microbial communities from Lake Lanier, Atlanta, Georgia, United States - LL-1505 | ecosystem: Environmental > Aquatic > Freshwater > Lake | place: USA: Georgia | collected 2015-05-28
TTGAGTTCCTCAACTCTATCGGGTGGATCGGCCACCGGCGTTGGTGGGGCGAACGTTGCGGGATCCTTTGTCTGGACCAGTGGCAGTACGACTCCTTCGGCGACAGGCAGCTATGAGGTCACCTTCACGCCTACTTCAAGCAATTATAATACGGCTACACAGATGGTTAGTGTGACAGTGAATCCGGCTACTCCGACTGGTCCAACCTTCACCAACGCGTTCGGGAGTCTGAACCCAACGAATGTGGGTACGGACGGTTTGGCTTATTTGATGAAGTACGCGTTGGGTGGGACGAACACCAACGACAAGGTGAGCTTGCCGACGGTTTCCGTAAACGGATCTGCGTTGACCCTGACGGCAGTGGTAAGGACGAATGACACAAATGTACAGATTGTGGGCCAATGGGTCACGGGACTGGGGGGAACTTGGTCTAACGTCCCGACGAATCTGTACGGGACGGCATCGGCCAACACCAGCAACGTACCGACTGGTTGTGAGCGAAGGGACTTCAGTATGCCGAAGGATACGAACAGCCGGTTGTTCCTGCGGTTGAAGGCAACGCAGGCGAACTAAAAGCCAAGCTTAGTTTTGAACGCAAGGGGGCGTGGCGAAAGCCACGCCCTTTTTGTTGTTCAATATTGGAGTCTGCTATGACTAGCAGAATGTTTTTTTGGGGAGCGTGTTTTGATTCTCGGTGAGGAGTCGGATGCAAAATAATTCACAATGCCGATTTCTGGCAATGTGCTAAGTTATTCTGTATGAGGTCATTTTGGTTCGTAGCGGCCTTTTTGCTTTTTCGAGGAATTTCACTCCTTGAAGCCCAAGAAATTTTAGTCGGTTGGGATTTTCCAACAAACTCAACAACCAACACGGTCAAATCTGGAACGAATGCAAGCGGGGTCGTCGGCTTGATTTCTTTTGCCATGAATACAAATAATGGGCTTTCCCCTAATATTTATTCCAGCGCCCCCTACGCTTGGGGAGGTAGCAGTTGGAATACTAACGGAACAGGCCCCGGCCCGAATGCCACAACCAACAACGACTACTTCTCCTTTGAAATTCAGGCCGATACCGGGAAAAAAGTGACGATCTATGGGATCTCCCGATTGATTTTGCAGGTCAGCCAATCCGGGCCTAGGAAATGGTCTCTCCTCTATGCTGAAACAAATACCAACTCAGCCTTCGATCCTACCCCCTTGCGCAGTTATGGGCCCTTTGACGTGACCAACCCTACGAGCTCAGGGACTGTTCTAGATACTGATGTGACAGTTCAAGTGAGTAATGCAATCGCCGTGAATCCCATTGTTCTTTCTGCCGGAAAGACAGGATATTTCCGTTTGGTCGGCTTCGGTGGAACAAGCACGAGCGGCAGTGGACGGATTGTCGCCAATGCCCCGGCGGGAACATGGGACTTTGCCCTGACCGGAATCGTGGAGCAGATGCCCAAAACCTCCCAGACGATCAATCTTCCATTCTTTGGTCGTAAGCTTTTGGGAGATGACCCGGTATCGCTGACTGCGTCGGCTAGTTCGGGTCTGGACGTCAGTTACGTCTCTTCTGACCCTTCTGTCGCTCAGATCTATGGCAACTACGTGATTTTAAAGAAGGCTGGAAACACCGTCATCACCGCGAGTCAGGCGGGTAACGTCGATTACTACCCGGCTGACGATGTCAGCCAAACTCTCAACGTCAGTCAGCCTGTACCCTCCGATTATCAGGCCAGTCGGTACGCGGTATCGACCAACAGAGGAATCTTCTACCGGGCGACCAATGACTACAAAGGAGTCTCCACGAATCTTGCTTTCGATCTTTATCGACGGAGCGGCAATCCTGTCGTTCCTCAGCCTGTCGTCATTCTGATTCACGGGGGAGGGTATAACGCCTCTTCGGCCGGTCGTGACCAATCTTACATTGTTAGCTTGGGCAACCAGCTGGCTGAGCGTGGATTCCAAGCGCTGTCCATCGACTACCGTCTGCGGGCCACGGCCGACCGGACGACCGATGCCACCCAGTTACCAGCTCTGCGGGATGCCGCCGCCGATGCTTTGGAGGCGGTGAAGTTTGTTCGGGCCAACGGAACAAACTATGGCTGGGATACCAATGCCATCTTTGTGCTGGGTGGATCGGCCGGGGGGCGCATCGCCGCCTGGTTGGCGGTGAGGGAGAGCGGAGACCAGGGAGGACTTTCCACTGCAGATACAAAATCCACCACCAGCCCAGCGTCCTCCATCACATCGGATGCCACCGCCGTGTACGACCGAAGCGGCATGGTGGCCTCCGCCGTTCTATTTGGGGGCCCGGAGACGAGTTTTCGAGCTTACACGGTAAACTCATCCGATTTGCCCTGCATCATGATTCACGGAACATATGACGGGAACACTGCCCAGACCGGCTCGATTGATACCTATGGTTCTGTGGATCTATATGCGCAACTCATCGCGGCAGGGGTACCGTCTGAGCTTCATTTCTTCAACGGTTATGGGCATCAGTTTGACACCAGTTCAGGAGCCTACGCATCCGTTGATGCGATTCCAACAGTCGCTGATCTGACGGTACGGTTTTTTATTAAACAATGGGAAAGGAAGTTGGCGGGAAGGACGGAGACATTTTCGCCCATAGTCAGTAAGGCGGGGGGGACGACCCTGACCCTGCAGGCGCCGGTGATCCCCGAAAATGCTCCAGGCACCACCTATCAATGGAAGAGGCAGGGGGTGAGTCTGTCCGGTGAGACCAACCCTTCCCTGGGTATTCCGAACCTCCAGGCAAGTCACAATGGCAGCTACACGGTGGAGTTGGGGAACGCCGATCGGTCTTGGTCGAAAAATCTGTTATCCAGCCTGAGTTTTTCCAATGCGCCGATTAGCGGGGTAAATTATGTGAAGTCTGGCCAGAGTAATATAGTCAGCCACCCAACCATTCTGACTTTAGAGGTGGCGACCGTGGCGGTCCCTTCGTTTATGGATTTCTATCCCGGTCAGAGTCCTTCCGGAGATGCCGATGGGGACGGGGTTCCAGCTTTACTCGAATATGCCTACGGGTGGAGTAACGGGTTGGTTGCATTCGGGAAAAGTATGATTCTTCCACAGGTGACACAGTCTGGGAACCGACTCGTGCTGAATTACCAGACCCGCACGAATGATCCCAAGGTATTGGTTGTGCCTGAGTCGTCCACAGACCTAGTTACCGGGGCTTGGGCTACCGAAAATGTGACGATCAGCAATCTTGGACCGGTGACAGTCGGGGGGGAGGTGCTGGAAAAAAGATCGGCCAGCGTTCCGATGGATGAAACGAATAAGTTTCTAAGGTTGAGGGTGAATCAAATTCAGTGAGCATGGACGCTTGGAGCAACCATCCCTACCGTGAACTGAGATGGAAATTCCGTTTCTTTGCGGTGCTGCCTTCATCGCCGGGTTCTTTGATTCGATTGTCGGCGGTGGCGGATTGATCCAGTTGCCGGCCGTATTGGTTTTTCTTCCGGGGCTTTCGATTCCCACAGCTTTCGGTACCAATAAGGCAGCCGCGATTTTTGGGAACGGGGTAGCCATGTGGAATTATTCCCAGCAGGTAAAAATGCGCTGGAGTTCGCTCCTGCCAGCTACCGTATCGGCCTTTGTTGCCGCCTATCTTGGGGCTTGGACGGTACGTCTTCTTTTCCAAGTTCAGCCCGGATTTCTTCGCGCACTGGTGTTAGTCCTGCTGATTGCCGTAGCCGTGCACACTTATTTTAAAAAGAATCTGGGGGATCTGCATCATCCTCGTTGGGCTACACATCACGAAAGGATGGCAGGTATCTTGTTAGGGTTGGTTCTTGGGTTTTACGACGGTTTCTTCGGGCCGGGGACGGGAACCTTCCTGCTCTTCGCTTTTGTGAGTCTGTTCCGATTCGATTTTCTCCATGCCAGTGCCCACGCGAAGTTTGTGAATTTCACCACCAACCTATCTCCGGTTCTTTACTTTGCCTGGAAGGGTGATGTGTTATGGCGTTACTCGATACCGATGGGGCTTTGTAATCTGATGGGGGCTTATATCGGGAGTCGTATGGCGATTCGGAAGGGAAACCGGTTCATCCGCTGGCTTTTTTTATTGATCTTGATTGGATTGATCGGTCGTTTGCTCTGGGATTTTATCGGAATCAGCCGACAGGAGGTGTTTCAATCCCCCTAATTTCTGAAGTATTTGGAGCAAGCGCACTTTTCTTTTCTTCCCGAAGGCGCAACTGGCCGCAGGCGGCATCGATATCGTGACCTTTTTCGCGGCGGACGGTGGCCCGAACGCCTGCGGCCAAGAGCGTCCGGCAGAAAAGATGGATCGCCTCTTCCGAGGGGCGTTCGTAGGGGAGTCCCTCGACTTTGTTGTAGGGGATCAGATTCACTTTGGAGTGAAGCCGACGGGCATGCTGGGCCAGCAGGCGGGCCTGTTCCGGACTATCATTGATTCCTGCGAGGAGGATGTATTCGAAAAAGATCTGTTTTTTCCGTGTTTTGACAAATGTGTCGCAGGCCGCCAGGAGGCGGTCGAGGGGATAGCGTTTATTGACGGGCATGATTTTGTCCCGGATTTCATCACTGGCGGCGTGGAGGGACAACGCGAGGTGGAATTGCAGGGGGTGACGGGCAAGCTCCTCGATCTGAGGTGCGAGTCCGCTCGTCGAGATGGTGACGTGGCGGGCCCCCATGCCCACGCCGTGAGGAGAAATGAGAAGTTCCAGGGCTGAAAGAAGATTGGGCAGATTGGCCAGTGGTTCGCCCATGCCCATGAACACAAGATTATCGGGTCGGCGGCCCGCGACCCGGGAGGCTTCCAAAACTTGGCCGATGATTTCCGCGGCGGTGAGGTTTCGACGCCAACCATCGATTCCGCTGGCACAGAAACGGCACCCATAAGCGCATCCAACCTGGCTGGAAACGCAAAGAGTGAGGCGGGAACTGCGGCTCCCTTGGATTCCGGGCGTCGCAGGAATAAGGACGGATTCGACCATGGAGCCGTCTCCCAGTTTCCAAAGGAATTTCCGGGTCGTGTCCTCAGATCCTTGGATGGTGACAGGTTCAGCCGCCCGAAGGCGAAAACGGGAAGCGAGGGAAGAGCGGAGGGGGACAGAGAGGTCGGTCATTTCTTCATACGAGGAAACAAAGCGCTGGAGAACCCAGGTGCGAATCTGTTTTTCACGGTAGGGTTGGTCCGAGGGGAGACCCCAGGCGGCCACAGGTTGATCCAGAAGGAGGGGAAGCATGGGCGTTAGCCTACCATAAAAAATGGAACCCCTAAGAGCCCAGACTGATCAGCGGGCGCCCCGCCCAAAAAGGACGGCAGGAATAGTGCGAAGGAGGATTTGGAAATCCAGCCAGAGCGACCAGCGATCGATGTATTCGAGATCCAGTCGGACCCAGTCTGAAAAATCCTTCACCTCATTGCGGCCCGAAATCTGCCACAAGCAGGTCATTCCAGGAGAGACACTGAGGCGGCGGCGCTGGGCGTTGGCGGTCATCGCCAGGGTTTCATAAGTCGGCAGGGGGCGGGGTCCCACCAGGCTCATTTGCCCTAACCAAACATTGAAAAGCTGGGGTAACTCATCGAGTGAAGTGAAGCGCAGAAAGGCGCCAACCTTGGTGATGCGAGGATCTTTTTTGATTTTAAAGACGGGACCACTCATTTCATTCAGGGCTTTCAACTCGGCCTGCTGCATTTCGGCGTTGCTGTGCATGGTGCGAAATTTGTACATGGTGAAAGGGGCCCCATGGCGACCGCTTCTCTTTTGGCAAAAAATTGCCGACCCCGAGGATTCGACACGGATGGAGACCCAAATCAAGGCGAGCACGGGCGACAAGAGAATCAGCAAGATCGTGCTGATGAGGCGATCGATAATCACCTTAATGACCGACTGCCATGTCCCCGCCAAGGTCGTCCGGAACACAAGAAGGTTTCTTCCTAAAATCTCTTCCAGATGGGCGTGGGCGATCTGGGTCCCGGCAAAGCTTGTGCTCAGCCAGGCCTCGATCCCTTCTTCCTCACAGGCCTGAATCGCTTTCGCCGCCCAAGGGAGGTGGACCGGTTTGATTTCGAATAAAACGATGCCTGCAGATTTCTCATGCAGGACGTGAACGAATTCCTCCAAAGTGTTTTTTTCGGGATGCATCAGATGAGCCACTTGGACGGCGCTGGCTGATTCAGCAAAGAGATGAGACCAATTCGTGGAACCTTTTTCGGAATCCGACACCAAAAGAATATGGGTGGAGTAATTGCCGCTTTTTTGGCGGTGTTGTCCCAGCCATCGGAATAAGTGTTCGCGGCAGGAAAGAAACAAAGCCAGCAGAGGAACAAAAAACATGAAAACAAGGCGACTGGGGCTCTCTTTGAGAAAAAAGATCAGGGAGACCGTGATCAGAAACAGAATCAAAGAGGCTTCGATCATCGGAGCGAGGATGTCGCGCCTGCGTACGGACAGGTGGCGGTAGAGCCCGCGGCGTTCGAGAACGATCGGAGTCAGCAGCCCCAGAATCACCGCATAGGGGATATAAATCGAAAAATTTCCGATCGAGCTGGATTCCAGAGGAAGGAGTCCTGGAAGGAGGTGTACGCGGATCCAGTAGGCCAGCAGCATGGCGAGGGATGCCAAAACGGCATCGACCATTTGCAACCAGAGGCGGGTGTAACGCAGATCGCTAAAAATCATGCCGGCTCCTATTCTGCATGGCCGGCAAGTATCCGCCAAGAGGCGGGAAGAGCCGGGAGAAGATCCGTAGCCAAGGTGACGGGCCCGCCCTGTTGAAGCGCCATATCCGAGGCAAGTCCGTGCCAAGATACGGCCAGACGGGCGGCGTCAAAAGGAGGGTATCCGGCCGCGAGCAAACCCCCGAGAATTCCTGCCAGCAGGTCTCCCATTCCAGCAGTCGCTTGGGCGGGGCCGCCTGAGCCGTTGAAGCTGTAGGGGTGACCGCTGGCGGCCACCAAAGTATGCGGTCCTTTGGCCAAAAGAAGAGTGACAGGGAATTTTTCGAGCCACTCCCGAGCGGCGTCTGCTCGGTCACTCAAGGGGTGACCGAGAAGACGGGCGAGTTCCCCTGCATGGGGGGTAAGTAGAATCGGGCCCGAAGCTGTAGCGAGCATCTCAGGGTGGCGGGCGAGAATGTCCAACGCACCTGCATCCAGGACGATGGGAACTTTGGTATTGGGAAGAAGTTGGTTCAGAAAAGTTTCCAGAGCTTCTCCAACCGGTAGGCCCGGTCCAACGACAAGAGCGGATGCGTTTTGTGAAAAGACTCCGGGTTCGGGAGCGGATCCCGGAGAAAGACGGTGGAGGAGCAATTCCGGCAGGTGGGGCGACAAAGATTCAGCGACCGGAAGATCGGTGAAAAGGCGGACATATCCCGCTCCCGACCGGAGGGCGCCGGAAGAAGAGAGGGAAGCGGCTCCGGGGTATTCGACTGAGCCTGCCCAAAGATGGACGATTCCAGCAGAATTCTTGTGAAGATTTGCCGGGCGGGATCGTAGAATCTCCCAAGCATCCTGCGGGCGGAAAAAATCCAAAGAGGATTTCGGGGAAGGAGTTCCAAAATCAACGGAAGCTGCACGAAGCTGCCCGACGAGGGGTAGGGCGGAGTCACGAAGACAACCCGCTTTTACCGAGCCCAACGCGAGTGTGAGATCGGCCGGAAACACAGGGCCCGGGGCAGAGCCGTCGGCGGGATCGAGTCCGGAGGGAAGATCCAAAGCGACATAAAGGTCCGTGCCTCTTTTTAGCTGGGTGATCCAAGAAATCATGCCGGCCTCGGCAGGTCGTGGTGGAGGGGTTGCCCCCAAACCCAGAATTCCATCGATCACTAAGCGAGGTCCCTTGGTTTGTAGAAAGAGGGTAGGTTTGCGAGGCCAAACGAGTGCTTTTTTCCAGAGTTTGGGTTTTACCCGGGGATCCGGGTGGATTCGTCGGCCCGGAGAGCGGGAAAGAAGAAACTCAACATCCCATCCGAGTTCCTTGAGTTCGATTCCAAGAAGAGCTGCGTCATCCCCGTTATGGCCGGGGCCAACGAGAACAAGAGCCATCCCCGGTTTGAAGAGAAAAGGGCGAAGTTCCCGGAGGGCGCCGTCGATCGCTTGGCGCATCAGATCTTTCATACGGGCTCCGGCTTGGAGGCTTTTTTCCTCCCAAGTCCGGGCGAGAGTGGAGGAAAGGACAATCATGGTCCGAGAAGCGCAACAGTGGCCGCCGAGTGGTTGCGGGTATGGGTCAGGGTGATGAGTGTGCGGGTGACTCCACGAAGTCGGGCGAGATCTTCCCCGGCGTGATGAAAGCGGAGAAAAGGCTGGCCGGTAGATTGCCGGCCGATTTCCATTCCAAGCCAGGGGAGGGTGGCTCCGATTCCCGTACCAAAAGCTTTCGCGGCGGCTTCTTTGGCTGCAAAGCGAGCGGCCAGCGGGACGGCCGGCCGCGACTGGGTGCGGGCGTAGGCAATTTCTGAAGGATGAAAGATCTTTTCTAGAAAACGGTCTCCGAAGCGATCAAGAGAATCCTGAATTCGTTCAATCTCGACCAGATCCATGCCCAATCCGAGGAGTCGCTCGGAATTCATATTTTTGCAATCGCCTGAAGAAAATCCCGGACACTTTGGGCTAATCCGACCGTCAGCGAGTGACTGACAAGCGAGTGGCCGATGTTGAGGGTATGAAGGTGGGGCAAATGAAGAAGATCCGGGAGGTTCGAAAGGCGGAGGCCGTGTCCGGCGTTGACTTGGGTTTTTAACGAATGGGCCTTTTCTGCTGCTTCCCGCAGCTTGGTTAAAGTGGAGGGTCGGTGAGCCGGGTCTGCATCGGCAAAACGGCCGGTGTGAAGTTCGACGACGGGAGCTTCGAGAGCTGCGGCGGCTTCGATCTGACGGAGTTCGGGATCGAGAAAGAGACTTACGAGAATTCCGGCTTGTTTCAGTTTTTGCACGACAGGGCGGAGTGCATCGAGGTGGCGGGCGGCATCCAATCCACCTTCCGTCGTGACTTCAGCCCGATTTTCCGGAACGAGACAGACCTCCGCCGGTTTGAGGCGAAGTGCAAAATCGACCATGGTGGGGGAGGCGGCCATTTCGAGGTTAAGCTTTTCACGAAATTCACGACCCAACCTTAGAACGTCCTCATCCTGAATGTGGCGGCGGTCTTCCCGAAGATGAACGGTGAGAGAATGGGCTCCGGCCTCAAGACAGACGCGGGCGAGAGTGACTGGATCGGGTTCTGGTGTCACACCGGGATGGGGATCGCGGTACCGGGCCTGCCGGAGGGTGGCGATGTGGTCGATGTTCACGCCCAAGCGAATCACGATGAAAAGATACCCCGAATCGGAAGCTAAGTTGAGGATTAAGTTTGTCGTTTTTGGGCGGGGAGTGATTACTTGTAGCTTGTTTTTAGGCTCTTGTGCTCGACGGTGTTGTCTGCTTTCAACCGATTATAACCCCCGTCGTGGACGTTCTCGTAATCCCAGGCCATCGTGACCCGGCTGGAGGAAATCTGGAAAGTTCCTCCCGGCCGATAAATGGGTATTTGCCCGCTAGCCACCGCCTCGTCACCGGCCCAGGGAGGACATTCGTAGCTATTGGTGTATTTCGCGTAGTACTTGGACTGACTTTTGAGGTCGCCCGGGCAGGCGAGGACGTTCGTCGTGATCCCGTAATTCTTGAGCGTTTCATAGAGAGTTTTGGCTCCATCGTCCGGCTCATAAATCGGGTGGGTGGGATCATTTTCGATCCGGGGGTATTGATTTCCGTTGTCGGGAATCCAAAGCCAGATGGCGGTGCCGATATTCTTTAAATTGGAAACACAGACGGTGGATTCTGCCTGAGAGCGGACTTTCTGGATCGCTGGGGTCATCATGCTGGTTAACAGGCCCAGGATGGCGATCACCACCAGCAATTCGACCAAGGTGAAAGCGGGAGACTGGTTTTTCACTTGGTGTGCCCGGGATCCTTAACAGCTTCTTTTTGCGAATTGTACCGGCTGTAGCGGCCGGCCCTTTGGGAGGGGCTCATCATCCGCATGGCGCGGCTGAAGCGGTCCGATCCGCGCTGCTGGCGGTTGGGATCCTGGATCATTTCCTGCATTTTTTTCTCCCGTTCCTCCGGAGTTAGAGCCAACCAGTCCCGGTATTGTTTGACGGACTCTTCGACCGAAGCCTGCATTTCCTTCGCCTGATCCTCCGACAGACCGGTGGATCGATTTTTGAGGCGCTCCGCAAAAGCATCAGCAGAAAGCGGGGTTCCTTCTGACCAGTTTTGGCGCCAACGCTCCGGGCTTGGTGGGGTGCGATCGCTGGATTCATTTTGGGGGCGTGGACCCGGAAGAAGGTAGACCAGTTCGCCGGCCCCACCCGTAGCCTTGGCGAGGGAGGGTAGAGAGGAGCGCAAGGATCCGGGCGAAACGGATTTGGTGACCGGAGGATTCCAGGATTCGGGGAGGAAGATGCGAATGTCGGTCTTTTGGGCCACATCTTCTGCCAGAGAGAGGAGGTCTTTTTTTGTTTGTGCGGAAGGAGTCCAAACCTGATCCCGTGGGTCG
>Ga0214921_10011836_pt1 | contig 10529 bp, 8 predicted proteins | sample LL1505_MetaG_FD_177992 | JGI IMG/M metagenome (GOLD analysis project Ga0214921, IMG submission 177992) | Freshwater microbial communities from Lake Lanier, Atlanta, Georgia, United States - LL-1505 | ecosystem: Environmental > Aquatic > Freshwater > Lake | place: USA: Georgia | collected 2015-05-28
CAGCCCTTCATCTTGGCATGGATGCAAAACGTGACCTGATGCAGCACGTTGTTCATTTGGTCCGAGATCCTGCTTTCAAGAAATACTACTCTAACGATTCGCATGATGGTGAAGCCATTATTGAAGGTCGAAGTTCCTCGCTGCAAAAAGCAGTCAAGCTCTCTGTTCAGTTACACAACTACGGTGAAAATAGACAGTTGCTTCTAACTCGAGATATCACCGCCACGTCTCATGCAGAAACCATGAGACGTGATTTTGTAGCCAATGTGTCGCATGAAATCCGCACACCATTGACGGTGATGAGCGGTTTTATTGAAACCTTGCAAACTCTCAATTTAAACAAGGAAGAGCAAGAAAAATACCTTGATTTAATGTCTGTTCAAGCCAGTCGCATGCAGGACTTGGTCAATGACTTATTGATCCTTTCTCAGCTAGAAGGCAGCACACTGCCTTCCATCAATGAACCAGTCTCTTTGCAAGGCTTGATGGCCAGTATTGAATCGGAGGCGCGCAGTCTTTCTACTGCTCAATTATTTGAAAATGAAGCACCTCAATTGATGTATTTTGAAACGCCAGAAGGTGTTCAATTGAGTGGCGCTATCAAAGAACTTCACAGTGCCGTTTCGAATTTGGTCAACAACGCTGTGCGCTATACGCCTTCGGGTGGCAGCATCACTTCCAGTTGGATTTTGTTGCCCGACCAAAGAATTCAATTCAGTGTGGCAGATACTGGCCCCGGCATTGCTTCAGAACACCTTCCTCGCTTAACTGAGCGCTTTTACAGGGTAGACCGCAGTCGCTCCAGAGAGTCTGGTGGCACTGGATTGGGATTGGCCATTGTGAAACACGTGATGCAAAGGCATGGTGGCGAATTAAAAATTGAAAGTGAATTGGGTAAAGGCTCCAAATTCACACTCATCTTTCCTGCCTCACGAGTCATTCAGTCAGCTCAGAGCCAGTTTGAAGAAGCTGCAGTGCCAGTTTGATATAGCTAAAAAAGAGGCCTCAGGGGCCTCTTTGTTGAACGCAGTAGCTCTTAATTTTCGTGGTTCTTATTTACTGTGCTGAACCATGACAGGCTCAATGTCAAAAACAGATTGACGCTTGTCATCCACTGTGACTTTTACCCAATGCAAATTTGGACTGCCAAATGTTTGCAAGCGCGTTAAGTTGGGCAATACTTGGTTTGGGTTGTACAAGGGTTTGTCTATCTTGAAGAAGTGGGTGTCGCCGTGAACCAGTAACACCTGACCCTTGTAATTCTCGGTTTCTTTGATCACTGCTTGCAAGAAAACCTGGTAGCCGCTGACGGATGGCGCCTTGCTCTCATCGACATCTTCTGTTTCAGGCAAGTCAAAGCCCGGATCACCTTGGAAGGCTAGCAAAATGCCGCGCGCATTTTGCTCTTTGGCTTTTTGAAAGCTTGATTTCAGCCAATTGATATTGGCCGCATCTCTTGCTAAGTATTCAGCATTGCCTTGGGCACACTGCAAAACTGTTCTAGCGCTTTTGTTCTTGCAGTCTTTTTCATCCAATATTTTATTGTTGTTGCTGCCAGGAATGTTGAAGGTGACAAACATCACATTGTTTTGGCTGAATCTTTTGTTTTCAATGTAAAAGGCGTCTTGCTCTTTGGGGCTTTCAAGGGGAAAAGCTTGGGGACCAAAGCTGGTAGGTTTTGCGAACATGACTTTGCGCAGGTGCGCCAATCGCTCTTGTGAATCGTAGCCACCGTTGTTTAAGCGGTGGCAGTCAGTCCACTCGTTGTCGCCAGGAATATAGACCACGGGGTGGTTCATGCCGTCAAAAAGTTTGATGGCATCGGTGAACACATTGTCTGTGCAATGTGAACTGCCATCTTTGATGTCACCTACAAAAATACTGAAATCAACTTTGGCATTGTTCAAGCTTGCAATGACAGCTGACATTTTGGGGCCGTCACCCGCTTTTTGGTAGGGCATGTCACCCCACAGCGCAAATGAAAAACTTGCAGCTTGAGCCGACAGGGTCAATGCCGTGGCCAAGGAAGCAAGACTGAAAACTAAGGATGTTTTTTTCATAATGAATTTTGTATTAAAGGAAATGAATCAGCTTTCAACATACTTCATGTGTGTGACAGTGTGATGATGTCTTGTGGTGAAGAAGTCACGCTCAAGAAGAGCTTCATGAATTTGTCATCTGAATTGTTTGAAATGATCCTAGCTTCTTTACAAGAATGCTTTCTTCAACTCATTTGAATTTGTACTATGAAAATTAAACACACTCTTTTAGCCGCATCTTTGCTTGCAGCCATGTCTGCGCAAGCTCAAAACGCATTCACTGTTTACGGAAATGCTGATATTGCAATCAACAACGATGTCAAAACAGCAACCACTGGTATCAAAACAGAAGAAACTTCTGTTGTGCCTGGCGGCTTGTCTACCAGCAATGTCGGTTTCCGTGGTGAACGTCAAATTTCTACTGGTCTCAAAGCAACATTCCAAATGGAATTTGAAGTCGACCAAACGACCGACTCCGGCATTGTCAAAACCCGTGTTGGTTTGGTGGGTTTGGCCGGTGACTTTGGCGCTGTTTCTTTTGGTCGCCGGACAACTTTGGCCAAAGCCGCCATTGATGCGCTGGATGCCAACGATGGAGCCAACACAGCGGGCTTTATTGGTGACAACGCCCGTGACTCACGTCGCAATGACATGATCACTTACTCTACGCCTAACTTCTCTGGTTTTTCTGCTGACGTTCAGTTGGGCTTGGGCGCGCCTACTCGCATTACCAGCGCCGCTGGTGTTGTGACACAAGATGGCAAAGCCGAAGACACCAGCTCTGTAGGCTTGAACTATTCAAATGGCCCATTGACTGTGAAGTGGGTGAACGACTCCATTAAAAATTACAGCAAATCAGTTAGCGTTGCTGGTTATAGCGTTGCTGTACCTACAGGCATGGCTACACGCAAGAACGAGGCTATTGGCGCCACATACGACTTGGGTGTCGCGAAGTTGTATTTAGTTGATACCAAAATGAAGCAAGGTACAGACGCTTCTTTGGTAAAGTTTGACACACAAACTTTGGGTGTTCGTGCTCCATTGGGCAACTTCACCTTGGTAGCTGAAGTTGGTACAGGTAAGGCTAAATTGACGACATCCGCAATTCAAGCCGATGTTGATGCATTGCAAGTTGCTGTGTTGTACACACTGGCTAAAGACACAACTTTGTTTGGTATTTATGGCACCGAGTCGATTGCTCACCCTACGTTCTTGAAAAAGGCTGAGCAAAAGAATACACACATTGGTATTCGCTATAAGTTCTAATCGACTTTTTTCTCTCTCTCAAGGTTTTTCAAAGGCCCGCTATGCGGGCCTTTTTTTGTTTTAAAAATGCAATTTATCTGTCTAAAGTAAGGGAATTATTTGTTTCACGAAATTGTCATTCTTTATTGAGATATTGCCCCTTAAATATTTTTAACAGGAGCCCCAACCATGTCCAGCAACGACGATCTCATCTTCAACAACTCTTCCAATCCACACTTTCAAGACGTTTTGAAAGAGTCCCTCAAAGACCCTTCACGCCGCAATATTTTGCGTGGTGGCTTAGGTTTGGCCTCCATGTTTGCTTTGCCAATGTTGCCCGGTTGTGGCGGCGTTGATGCACCTTCTTTGGCATCGCTTCCTGCATCTACTCTTTTAGGCTTCAACGCCGTGACAAAAGGTATCTTGGACCAAGTGGTGGTTCCTGCTGGTTACAGCGTGAAGGTATTGCACGCCACGGGCGATCGCCTCAACACGGCAGTGACACAATATTCCAACTTAGGTTTAGAAACCGACGATTGGACTCAGCGCGTTGGTGATCACCACGACGGCATGGACATTTTCTACATTGACAGCAATGGCCGTTACAGCACCAAAGCCACCAACAAGGCTGTTTTGGCAGTGAACCACGAAAGTTCAGCTGACTCGCATTTCTTGCACCCTAAGGGCCAGACATCGGGCGGTGTGAATGGTAAAAAATTCGATCAATTCGGCACATGGGATGTCAAATCACGTCCAGGTTTAGAAGTATTGAAAGAAATAAACTTGCACGGTATTTCAGTGGCGGAAATCAGCTTGGACAGCACAGGCAAGCCCACAGGCTATGTTGTTGATTCACCCTTGAACCGCAGAATTACACCTCAGACCCTGGTCGATGTGCGTGGCCCAGCTGCGCACTTAAGCGCCATTCGTGCCATGTTTGTCACACGCTTTGACACCACCGGTGCAACATCGCGCGGTACATTGAACAACTGCGGTCATGGCATCACCCCTTGGGGCACATACCTTGGCTGTGAAGAAAACTGGGCAACTTATTTCAACATGCCAGTTGGTTCTACATTGCCTACCGCTAAAGTGATTGCATCGCACACTCGTTATGGTGTGGCCAACGCCGCTCTGACCAGTTCATCTACCGCTGGTAGAGGACAGGGTTGGTACACGCCAACAGATTTGGAAGACACGGACTTCCGCTTTACACGTTGGAACATTGCTGCTTCTGGTGCTTCAGCAGCCGCTGATTTCCGTCATGAGCCCTTTACTTTTGGTTATATCTTAGAGCTCGACCCCTTGAACCCAACTGCTCGCCCGGCTAAGCGTACAGCCATGGGCCGATTTGCACACGAGGCAGCGGTTTGCGGCATTCCTGTGGTGGGCAAGCCTTTGGCTTTCTACATGGGTTGCGACAGCCGCAACGAATACATCTACAAGTTTGTATCTGCCGCCAACTGGGATGCCGCTGACATTGGTGGCGGCATGGCCGCTGGCAATAAGTACTTGGACGAAGGCAAACTGTATGTTGCCAAATTCAACAGCACGGGTGCTGGCGAATGGATTGAGCTGTCAATCAGCAATCCTTTGATCACATCGTACGCTGGCGCAGCTGGATTTACATTCACCAGCCAAGCTGAAATTTATGTTCACACACGTTTGGCTGCTGACGCAGTAGGCGCGACCAAAATGGACCGCCCAGAGTGGGGTGCTGTCAATCATGCCAACGGTGAAATCTATTTTGCATTGACCAACAACAGTGCTGCCAACCGGACACCTGCAACTGCAGATGCTGCCAACCCACGTTCATACAACGACAAGGATGGCAAACTCGGCTCGGGCAATCCAAATGGTCACATTATCCGCTTCAAAGAGCAGGACAATATGTCTACAGCTCTGGGCTTCAAGTGGGATATTTTTGTGTTCGGTGCTGAGGAAGACATGCCTGCTAACGTGAACCTCTCCAAGTTAACGGCCAACAACAGCTTCTCTTCACCAGATGGCTTGTGGTTCAGCAAGAGCACCGGTATTTGCTGGATTCAAACCGACGACGGCGCATTCACAGACGAAACCAATTGCATGTTGTTGGCAGCTGTTCCAGGCACGGTTGGAGACGGTGGCGAGTTCTATGTTGACAATTCTTTGACATCTGGAACCACCACCACCACTGGCGTCACAAAGACCTTCATTGGCGGTGTGTTGGGTGAATCGCGTCTGCGCCGTTTCTTGTTGGCGCCAAAGGGTGCCGAGGTGACGGGCTTGACAGAAACTGCCGATGGCAAAACGCTGTTTGTGAACATTCAGCACCCTGGTGAGAATACGCCTGCCCATGGCACCGCGGCCAACCTCACGCTTGAAAGCACATGGCCAGGCAATGGCGGTGGCATCCAAGCAGCACATGGCCCCGCTGGCCGTCCTCGTTCTGCCACTTTGATGATCACAAAAAATGATGGCGGCAGAATCGGCCTCTAATTCCTTTTAATTGGGGTCAGAGCAACATTAATTGGTTAAAACAATTGGTTTTCTGGCCTCAAACTAGGACTTAAAATTTGGACATGCGATGCATGTCCATTTTTTTTGCTTTATTTATTTCTACCAGCGCAAGCGCATGGAATCCTTTTTCAGACAATGAGTTCCTTGAAGTCACTTTGTCTAAAGCTGAACTTTTAAAAGTGAAGGTCAATGCCGGTTGGGCCAAAGGCGAGGTTCAACCCCTTATCTTTGAAGTCACCAATGACTTGAAAGGCCCCATCCAGTGCGGTGCCGCCAACGTTGAGTTAATCGATGGCAAAACAGTGGGAAAGGTTTTTGTACCAAAATTTGCCATTCCAAGTCATGCAACCCGAAACGCCACCATGTCTGTGGTCAAAGGCACAATGAAAGCGTATGCTCTGACCTGTTCTTGTTTTAAGAAAAAGGGCTCTGAGGAATGTGTCAACCCAATCAAATAATTGTCATCTGACCCCAATGATTATGAAAACTGCTCTTTACTCATTTTTATTCACAGCTTTTGCAATTCTTCAATTTTGCTTGCCTATGTCTTCCTCACACGCTCAACCCACACCCTCTTTGGTTCAAGCTTTCGCGCCCACGGGTACTCTGCGTGCCTCCATCAATCTGGGCAATCCCATTTTGGCCAACAAGGATGCAAATGGGCAACCAGTAGGCGTCTCAATCGATCTGGCAACTGAGCTGGCCAAGCGCTTGGGTGTGCCTTTGAGTTTGGTCGTGTTTGATGCTGCAGGAAAATCTGTAGATGGCGTGACCCACGAAAAGGCAGACTTTGGATTTTTTGCCATCGATCCTGTGCGCGGCCAAGGCATTTCTTTCACGGGCCCCTATGTGCTGATTGAGGGTAGTTACTTGGTGGCTAACAATTCACCCTTGACCAGCAACGAGCAGGTCGACAAAAAGGGTATCCGCATTGCAGTGGGCAAGGCAAGTGCGTACGACCTGTTCCTAACCCGTGAAATCAAGCATGCAGAAATTCAGCGTGCACCCACTTCGCCCACCACGGTGGATTTCTTCATTTCTGAAAAACTAGAAGTGGCGGCAGGTGTGAAGCAACAATTGGAGATGGATGCCAAACGCTTGCCCAACTTGCGTTTGTTGCCTGGACGCTTTATGGTCATTGAACAAGCAATGGGCCTGCCTAAATCGCGCAGCCCAGAAGCCCAAGCCTATTTGAAAAAGTTTGTTGAAGAAATGAAATCTTCTGGCTTTGTAGCAGCCTCGTTGGCGCGCCATAAAATTGAAGGCGCTGCGGTAGCACCTGCTACGCCATAAGGATTGGCCAGAAGCCTTGTTAATCTAAATACAAAGTTTGCAAACGAATTTTTGCAGACTGCGTCAAGCCCAATTCATTGCTTAAATAGTTTTGAACATTGCCATGGCTGGTTTGAATTTGTTCCAGAGAGGCTTGCAAGAAGCTCTCTTGAACCTCCCACACAATTTTCAAGACATCGGGCGCAAGGTTTGTAACACCTGTGCTGTTGCGCTTGTAGAGTTGATTGGTGAGCAGGTAGTCACGCCAAATGTCAGACTCTGACACATCCAATGCAAACAACACCAAAGCGGCAGCCAGACCTGTTCGGTCTTTGCCAGCCGTGCAATGAAAGAGAAGCGGATCTGCGTGGTCTAAGAGATTTTCAAATAACTCTGCAAAGCGTCGAGAGTCGACCCGTACAAAATCTCGGTAGGTGGTTTGCATGGCGTCTAAGGCGTCTGCCGCAGTCAGTGGTTTGCCAGTCAGGTGCTGTGCTTGCAATCTTTGAACCACGGTAGGCTCGATGCTCAAACTGTGACGCTGTAGATCAGGCCAGTCGTAAGACTGCGCCTGGCTCTCTTGGACACCTCTGAAATCAAAGGAGCGCTTGACACCCAAGCTTTGAATTTGCTGAAGATCTTGAGGCGATAAATTGGCCAAGTGGTCGGAACGAAAAATTTTTCGCCATTTGACAGGCCGGCCCATGTGGCCCACATAGCCACCAAGGTCGCGGAAGTTGGTAGCGCCTGTTAACGCAATGTGTCTTTGAGAAAGGTCTTGAGAATTTGGCATCAACATAAGTTCTATGTTAACTCGATTTATCTCAAGTTTAGTTTTTGCGGATTGCTCAAGCGGCGCGTTGTCTTTAGATGATTCTGCCGAACCTTGAAAAATTTCGCAGACAAGCAAACAGAATGAAGACCATGCCTAACAAAGCCACATAGGATGTGATTTCACTCAGTGCTCTTTTCTCAAAGCGCAGGCGATAGCCAAGTTGATCATAAATTTTGCCCAGACCTTCCGTGCTGTCTGCTCTGAAATACTCAGCTTGTGTCATGGTCGCCACTTTCTTCAGGGCTTCATCTTCTAATTTGACGCGCATGCTGCGCCCTTGGATGTGAACCACGTCACCCTCGGCTGTACCAATGCCAACGGTATAAACCTTGACCTCATGTGACGCAGCCAACTCGGCCATTTTGAGCAATTCAGGGCCCATATTGCTTTGCCCATCGCTGATAAGCACAATGGCCATGTTGCGCCCTCTGCTGGCAGAGGCTTCAGTTTCTTTGGGTTTTTGGGCATCCAAGGATTTTCCTGAATCAGCGGGTTTTCTAGGTCCGCCGTTGTCTGAAGCTTCGTTGATAATTTTTTGGGCATCGATGCCAGAACCAGGTAGCAAGGCCTCCAAGGAAATCAACAAACCAGAACCCAGCGCAGAACCATATTGCAGCGGCAGATTTTCTAGCGCGCGCCGAAGTGCTTCTTTTTCCTCAGTAGGAGCCTGAGCCAAAGCAGCCGTGCCTGCCACAGTGACCAACCCAACTCGCAAACGAGCAGGCTTGCTTTCAATGAACTTAAGAGCCGCTTGCTGAGCAGCTTCAATGCGCGAGGGTTTTAAATCCTTGGCGCGCATGCTGCCAGAAGTGTCCAAAGCCAGCATGACAGTGGCTTCTCGAAGCGGTGTCATTAATACGGATTGCGGCCTGGCCATTGCGATGCAGAGCAGGCACAGACCGAGGCTCAAAACGATGGGTGGAAAACGCTTGGTGGAATAGGCATAGGCAATGCCCAAGACTGGCACCAGAAAGGCGCTGTACAAAACCAGTGGCCACAAAAAACTGACGGAGCTAAGGTCAGGCACGCCAGAGCCTCCTTTTTCTCAATTCAGAAAATCTCAACAGGGCAGCAGCAATGTCTTCATCGGTTGAAAGCTCCAGGGCATCGACACCTGACTGCGCAAAAGTGGTTTGCAGTTGCAGTTCTCTTGCCTCTACCAATTTGGCATAGCGCTTTCTAAATTGAGGATTGGCTGTATCGATCAACAATTGTTCTGAGGTTTCAGAATCTTGCAATGTCATGAGACCTGCGTTGGGCAATTGCATCTCGACGGGATCGTATAGTCTGGCAGCCACCGTGTCATGCCGACGGCCCAAGTGGGCCAGTTCTTTGGCCCAATCAAATTGACCCATGAAGTCCGAAACCACAAAGACGCAAGATCGGCGTTTAAGCAAGCCATTGGCGCTGGCGAGCCATTGATTCAAATCTGTCTGATGCGGCGTTTTCGAAACCTCTGTGGTTTGAGCCGTATGCAAAACATGAAGGAGGTGGCGACGTCCCATGCGGGCTGGGATGTATTTAAAACCGGTAGCGTCAGCGGGGCTTAAGATCAGCGCCCCAATTCGATTGCCTCGCTGCATGAGCAACTTGGCCATGATGGCTACAAAGGCCAACATGAGTTCTCGTTTGCTTTGGCTTGCGCTTGCAAAATCCATTGAACCCGACAGGTCCAATAAAAACCAAGCACTGATTTCTCGATCTTCTTGATGCTCTCTCACATAGGGCGTCTGCATGCGGGCCGTGACGTTCCAATCGATGTGCCGCACATCATCATGCGTTTGGTATTCCCGCAAGTCGGCCAACTCCAAGCCGGCACCTCTGAACAAGGTTTGGTGGTCTCCCTGCAGCAAGCCATCCAGCCGCCGCAAGACTGTCCACTCGAGCTGCTGCAATAAGGCTTCAGCTGACATTCGATGCCATGGGTTGGCTAGGCATGGGAATGGCCTTCATGACTTCTTGAATGATGGCATCGGGTGTTTTGCCCTCAGCCAATGCTGTGTAGGAAAGGACCAGACGGTGTCTTAAAACATCGGGTACCAAGTCGGCCACATCTTCAGGCAGGGCGTAATCGCGGCCGCGCATCAGAGCCAGTGCGCGGGCACCTTCAATCAGTCCGATGCTGGCGCGGGGACTGGCGCCAAAACTCAGAAGACCTTTCAGGTTTTCCAAACCATAGCGTTCAGGAAAACGTGTGGCAGATATCAGTTTGACAGCGTAGTGAATCAGGCTGGGGTCGACATAGCAATGACGGCATTGCGCTTGAAGCTTTTGCAGATCTTCCGGTGTGACGACGCCCGTGACCTGTGCCCCGCCAGAAATCACGCGTTGGACAATGACAAACTCATCATCTTCAGTAGGGTAGTCAATCAATACCTTCATCATGAAGCGGTCTACCTGCGCCTCTGGAAGGGGGTAGGTACCTTCCGTTTCAATGGGGTTCTGCGTGGCCATGACCAAGAAGGGCGAAGGGACCCGGTGTGATTTTCCTGCGATGGTGACTTGTCTTTCCTGCATCACTTCAAGCAAGGCGCTTTGAACTTTGGCAGGAGCGCGGTTAATTTCGTCGGCCAATAACAGGTTGGTGAAAACGGGGCCTAAGACAGTGCTGAACTCACTCGTTTGCTGATTGAAAATTC
>Ga0214921_10011838_pt1 | contig 10529 bp, 7 predicted proteins | sample LL1505_MetaG_FD_177992 | JGI IMG/M metagenome (GOLD analysis project Ga0214921, IMG submission 177992) | Freshwater microbial communities from Lake Lanier, Atlanta, Georgia, United States - LL-1505 | ecosystem: Environmental > Aquatic > Freshwater > Lake | place: USA: Georgia | collected 2015-05-28
GAAAGTTTACTCATTTATGTCTCAGTAATCCAAATTGTAGCCATTAAATATAATAGCAAGCCCCTATACAAATTACTGACGATATTCGTTGGCATAAGTGCTGTAGCAATACCGTTTGCAGTTAATCCGCCAGATTTATTTGTTATTGAAACGTATGATTTTGGCAAATTAAACTATTCATTAAAAGGTGAAAAACTGAATGAATTTACAACCAAAAAAATTGATAAAAATTGGCAAGAGGGTAAAAAAATAATTGCTTTCCTGAGCCTTACTTGCCCACATTGTAGAGACATGGCATTTAAACTGCACATAATAAAAAAACAGCACCCTCAACTTAATATTTTATTTGTTTATGGCGGAAACGTAGCTGATAAAAACATATTTTTAGCAAAAGCTAAATGTGCAGATATGCCTGCTATTGATATGACAATTGAAGAAATAGTGAAAATATCTGGACCGTTTTTCCCAACAGTAGTAGGTATCAACAACGGTACCGTAATCAAAAAATGGACTGTTGCAACTTTGACTGAAAATGAAGCCCTTGAATTTTTTGATTAAATTTTCAAAAAAAATATTTGTGAAATGCCAAACAATACTTATTTATGTAATTGTTATATTGTAGAGAATTAATGTATAAGAAACAAGCTAGCCCCACTGGTATTTTGAATCCGCATGTATCAGTTGATTGTGTGATATTTGGATTTGATTTTGAAGAGTTGAAAATATTGCTAATTGAACGAGAACAGCCTAAGGATATTCCAAAAGATTCTTATTACAGGAGTATTTCGTTACCTGGAAATTTAATTTTAGACGACGAAGATTTAGACATCTCTGCAAAACGTGTTTTGCGAGAATTAACTGGCTTAGACAAAATATTTCTTGAACAATTTTATACTTTTGGAGACCCTAACCGTGTAAAAAGTAAATATGACGAGGAATGGCTAAAGAGTATGCGAGAAGAACCAACAGCACGTGTAATTACTATCGCATACTACTCATTGGTAAAACTCGAAAAGTTAGACTTACATGCATCCTCTTTTGCAAGCAATGCCTCATGGTTTCCAATTTCAAAAATCCCTGCTTTGGCTTTCGACCACAATCAAATTGTATATAAAGCACTTGTAGCATTAAAACAAAAATTACATACAGAGCCTATCGGATTTGAGTTGCTACCTGAAAAATTCAGTTTGGGGCAACTTCAAAAATTATACGAAATAATTTTAGGCAACCCCCTCGACAAAAGAAATTTTAGACGTAAAATTTTGAGTAAAAAAGTGTTGAAGCCTTTGTTAGAAAAACAAACTGGAGTGCCACATAAACAAGCACAATTATATAGTTTTGATAAAGAAAAATATGAAACAATGCGCAAAGAAATGGTTGGATTCGATTTTTAGTTATTCGTCCTTTACTAATTTGATGTAGGTTAAACAAACCTTTTTCATTGTTGCTTTGTCAATAGATTGCGTAGGATTATAAAGATAAACAGTAAGCAAATCTCCTTTCAATAAATTATTTGGAACGTCAATCATAAAATTCATTTCTTCAAATTTATTTTCCACTACATAATCCTTAACATCAAATTTTTGATAACTCATATTTTTACCTCTTCTAGAAATATCAAATACAATAGCTGCTTCTGTTTGTTTCCGATTACAACTAATTTCTGATTCAAAAATAATTTTATTTACACCATATAAATATGCTCTAGGTATGGTATCTACAATTGCAATAGAATAATTATGCTCTGCATACGCTGATGTTTCAGAGTCGTTATGCTCTGAGGTTTGAATATATGAATTGCCCTTTAGTGAATATTTTTTCTGAACTTTTTCCAAAAGCATTTCACTGCTATATAATGCATAAGCATGCTTTTGTGTTGAAAAAAAACTTCGCCAGTAAATGCTCTTTGTAACAAAATATGAAGGAAGTATTCCATTTTTTTGTTGCCAAGTTTGAAATACATTAAGAGAGATAAAAGTTGTAATCAAGACAAAAAGAACAATTCTATATCTATTGTAAATCCACTCAAAAGAAATAGCCATGAAAATGCCCAAGAGTGGCAATGCATCAATCATAAGCCTTTGCCCATAAGATGTACCATAAGTCCATATCCACCAACTAGACAATACATATATCCATCCAAAAAGTATAGCTGAACAAAATAGTAACTTATATAAATTATGTTTATAGTAGAGAACAATACCATACATTGAAAACAAGCAAATTGGCGTATAGGTTAACCAACCTTTCTTATAGCTAAATATAAAATCTAAAAAATGCGGAACACTTAAATTAAAACGTTCACCAGCGTACGAATCTAAAAGCCAAAAACTAGTTTGCTTGTGCCACAGCGCACTCTGTAAAAAAAGAAAAAATACAGGAATGGCAGGTAATAAAATTGATATAAACTTATTGGAAAAATATTCATTCCAAATTCTTTTTATATGCTTAGTTTCTATAATGAACAGCAATGAAAACAGCAATAAAAATAAATTTAATGGTCGGATTAAAACTACAATTGTTGCAACACAAATAGCTGTAACATAAATTTTAAAATTTACTTTTTCTTGCTTATTTATTTTGATGATTGACGAAATAAAAACAGATAAAAATGTGAAGCTGTACACATGCGAATGACCAGGCTCAACTATTGCATAATAAAAAATATTAGTGCCAAAAATAATGGCTAGAACAGTAGCAATTGCAATGTTATACTTTTGGGTAAAATGTTCAACATTCTTTCTGAAAAAGTAAATTCCCAAACCTAAGTATACACATGTTGCAAAACCTATGCTATATTGATAAATACAATTATATCCGTCTGCATCATAACCTAGTAAATAACTTAGAAAATGAGCCATTAAAAAAAATGGCAACCACAAAATTGATAATCCAATCCAGTACTTATTTACTCCCTTCTCTCTATAATAATTAATGAATTCATATTTGCCTGCACGACCATCAACGTAATATTTTTCTGATATCTGCTTTGTAAAATCAAAACTCAAATCATGGTAAATAAATATTGCTGGTAAGTAAGCGTAATAACCTACTACGTCTGACGCAATTGTCCTATCATAAGGAGAATCGAAGTTCTTTGTAAATGTAAATATTATCAGTAAAATTGTTGGAACAATGATGTGTATTCTTTTGTAAAACAAATGCATCATCATTAAAAATCATTGTTGATACTATATAAAATTGGATTACCTACAGTTGTGTAAATCTTAACATCATCAAACAAGATTCTCTTCTTTCCAACATTCCAGAAATAAACATTCACTTTATCAGATATTTTTGATGTTTTAGGCAAACGCAAAGAGTAAAAAATTGTGAACCAATGAGTTGTATCTTTAGTAAAAATATCAGTATCCATTGCCTGCCAACTGGTTGTAGAATCAGCATCTTTAAAAACAACAACAACAGCTGATTTTGCATCAACAGCCATTTTTTTTACCTTTAAACTAATGTTTAAAATATTACTCTCCGCTTTTAAAATATCTTTTGAATTGAGTTCTATTCCGGGTCCAAATTCATTTTTTTCATCCAACATGATACATCGCGAATGCTTCATTCCTTCTGAGGCTTTATACGTTTGTTCATTACCACTGAATAAATTATTGCCCGAATTAAAATCAGTGAAATTTGAAAATAAAACATCATTTATTGAACCTTCTGTTTTGTGTTTACCAAACAAATAATATTCTGAATTAAAGAAAAATTTACGTTCAATCAGGTAAGGAAATTTGACCTTTATCAGTTCTGTAATTTCTAAAGGATTACCAATATTTGTCCAGGCAAAAGAGAGATAATCTGTCTTGCTATTATCAACAATTTCAATCAATCTTTTTAGTGATTCTCTACCCACAAAATTGTAGCCCTTATAGTCAACTGTTTTGCCCCATTGCTTGTAGTAATAATTTACAAAATATGGATTGTCTGTATTAATAATATGTGTGATATTTTGTTTCCCATATTTTGTTTCCCACTCCAATGTCTTCGAATTTATTGGTTTATAAACACCAAAGAAATTTGTATTATAAAAATCATTTGCAAAAATAGTAACACTATTTACCAGAAGGATGATAGATGCGAAAGCAATGGAAATAGTTTTTTGTGAAAATTGTTCAGGAATAAAACTGAACAAGAAAATAAACATAAATGGCGTTCCAAATGTGAGCACTGAATGCTGTAATATAGGATTTTTTGCATAAGAATATACATAGCCAAACACCAATGGGAAAAGAAAAAAAACGAATGCAATAATTTTAAATCTTGAAACTTGAAACTTGTATGCTACTTCATTTAAATCACTCAACTTTGAGTTTTGAGTTTTGAACTTTGAGACTAACAGAAAAATAAAAAGTACAGCATAAAAAAACATCACATACCTCGAACCATTAAATAGATATTTTACATAATCAATTGTAAACTGAAATTCTGGAACACCAAGCCAACCGCCACTATCTGCCCCAATACCACCTGCATCTAACTGATGTTTTAAAATGCCAAATGATGGCACAAACAAAATAAGCATGGCTACTCCCGAAAGTATAATTGCTTTCGCATTTTCTTTTGTAATGAATATCAAACTCGATAATCCTAAAACTGCAATAAATAAAAAAGAAAAGTAATGCGTATTCATTGCGCACCAGCTATAGAATACATATTGTGCGCATGTTTTAAAATCTACTTTTTTATCAATTATTATTTTAGTAAAATATAATGTAGCAGCAGCAGTAAAAAATATTCCGAATGCATATGGACGCGCTAACCTGCTGTAAATGATCATAAGTTGGTTGCAAGCAATAGCAGCTGCAGATAATAAAGCAACATTTTTATTGAACCACTTTTCGGCAATTTGATAATACAAATAGATACTCAGTATTGCTAAAACCGCAAAAGGAAAACGTGCTGCAAATTCTGTTGTGCCAAACAGCATACTCCAGTAATACATAAACGTCTGTACCAAGGGCGGATGAAAATCAATGAGTACTCCACCGTTTATCATCTCCGAAAAACTGTTAAATTCTGTTCGCTGCAATGCGCTCAGCTCATCAGCAGTTATTCCATAGCTTCCTAAGGTATATAGCCTTAATGCAGCAGCTACAAATATTAATATATATAAATAATTAGAGTGACTTTTATTTTCCAATTTTATTTAATCATTATTTCATTTTAATCATTAACAAAACAAATGTTTTGAATTGAATATGCAATGAATTAATTAATCAATATACTCTTTATTGTATACATATTCTCTAAATTGATAATCGTAACATGGAATTAATATTGTTGAAAGATTACTGTTTAGTCCATGTCAAGTTTGCTGAAAATGAGTAACTATTTATTCCAGTTGACCCAGATTCTGTATAAATTCCGGACAATGAAATTGTAATAAGATTACCATTTAGATTTCCATTTCCCGAATATGGAAGTGTGAAAGTGTAAAAGTTATTATTATTATCATAACCACTGCCACTATGTGATTGTGAAGGAATGATAATATTGTTTCCAGAAACAATTCCATAAAAATTATTAAATGCATCTGATGGGTAGTTGAAATTAATTCTATCTTCATAGGAAGACGACTTACTAACAATCACAAAATCATTTCCATCCCCTGGTTGTCCGCCAATACTAAATGTACCATATTCATTATAGTTACCTATAAATTTATCTCTAATATCATTAACCGTAATTTTGGAAGAATAACTATCCACTTTCTTTTTTTTCTTTGAGTATGAACTGAGCGTAACGTTAAATGTGCCAACTTTAATGAATGTATGAGATGGGGATATTTCTGTAGAAGTTGATCCATCTCCAAAATCCCAGTTGCTGGTAACATCATCAGTTGAAGTGTTTGTAAATTTTACAGATTGACCTGATTCTACCGTAGTTTTATCAGATTTAAAACTTGCTTTTGGAGTTTTAATACAACTAGAATAAGATATAATTGTAGATATGAATATTAATTTGAATGTATTTTTCATTTTATTTTATTAAATTTTAATTTTTTGAATTTTAGATTTTATGTTGCTCCGCTTTTTTAAGCCTGCACGAATTGCTCAATTTGAATGGTGCACAAAAAAATATAGCGTGGAAACATTGCTAGTACTTGTTAGTAAGGGAGTCGAAGCCCTAAATCACAAAGTAAAGCAACGTCCACGCATACGCGGACGTTCACTCTAGCTTCCTTGTGATTCTAAAATTTCGACTTTTTACTAACAGGAATCTTTAGCTAAACGCTATATTTTATTTTTATCTTTTTTCTATTTCATATTTTTTTACTAATGATTTATAATTTTCAATTCAACATTCTGAATTCATTATCTATTCTTCCTTTTCTCCCAAGCATCGGCTGTTGTTGGCACCCAGTGGTGTCTTCCGCCTGCTAATTCATCGTCAAAAGTAGTTGGAATATTTCCTGCCTCAGTTCTTTCAGCCCAAGTTAAATGTTGTTTTCCGTCGTCACGCTTCTCCATTGTAATACAATTTTCAACCGGACAAACCAATGAACACAAATTACAACCCACACAATTTTCATCAATAATACTTGGTATTCTGCTACCTTCTTTGCCTAAAGCAATTGCTTGATGTGCACCATCATCGCAAGCTATATAACATAAATCGCAACCAATACACTTATCAGGATTTATATTTGCAACTACTTTGTGTTTCAAATTCAAATGCTTCCACTCTGTTACGTTTGGTAGAGCTTTACCTGCAAAATCATAAATGGTAGTATAACCTTTGTCGTTCATAAATTGAACAAGGCCTTTCTCCATTTCGCGCACAATGCCAAAACCATAATGCATAGCTGCAGTGCAAACTTGAACTGATGTAGCTCCTAATAAAATATACTCAACAACATCGCGCCAAGTTTCAATACCACCAATACCACTAATTGGAACCTTATTTATTTGTACATCACTAGCCAATTCACGCAACATTTGCATAGCAATTGGTTTTACTGCTGGCCCGCAATAACCGCCATTACTACCTTTGCCATCAACAACAGGGTAAGGAGCATAAGTATCTAAGTCAATACCAACAATACTTTTAATGGTGTTGATGAGCGAAATTGCATTTGTTCCACCTTGCACAGCTGCCAAACCAGGATCAGTAATATGCGATATGTTAGGTGATAATTTAGTAATAACTGGAATTGTTGCTACCTCCATTACCCAGCTAACAATTTTCTTTAGCACCTCAGGCTCTTGCCCTACAGCGCTTCCCATGCCACGTTCGCACATTCCATGAGGACAACCAAAATTCAATTCAATTCCATCAGCTCCAGCATTTTGAACATCTTTTATTATTTGATGCCACTCGGCTTTCGTTTCAACCATCAATGAAGCTATAACAGCATGATTTGGATAGTATTTTTTTACTTCCTCAATTTCGCGTAAATTATCTGCTAACGGCCTATCTGTAATCAATTCAATATTATTAAATCCAGCCATGCGAGTGCCCCTATAATTAATGGAGCCATACCTACTACTCACATTTACAACAGGAACACCAAGAGTTTTCCAAACAGCGCCACCCCAACCAGCATCAAAAGCTTTCATGATTTGATATCCCGAATTTGTTGGAGGTGCCGACGCCAACCAAAAAGGATTAGGAGCCTTTATTCCTGCAAAATTGATTGATAAGTCTGCCATAACGTATTTATATTTTTTAAATAAAGTTACTTTTAAAGTAAGATGCAAATATTTAATTCAATGAGAAATCCATTATTTACAATTAATCTTCATCGGCCAATAATTTAAAAGTCATTCGATGAAATTTGCACGCACCATATTCTTTAATAGCAGTGCGGTGCTCCTTGGTTGGGTAGGCTTTGTTTTTCTTCCAATTATAATACGGAAAATCTTTGTCCAAATCATCCATCAACTCATCACGATATGTTTTCGCAAGGATAGATGCTGCTGCAATGCTCATATATTTGGAGTCGCCTTTGATGATGCAATGATGTTCTATGTCTGGATAGTTAGTAAACCTATTGCCGTCAATCAACAAACTTTCAGGCTTTATTTTGAGCTGGTCTATAGCTCTATGCATTGCTAAAAAAGAAGCTTTCAAAATATTTATTTCATCAATTTCATCTTGCCAAACAACACCAATAGCATAAGCCAAAGCCTTTTTCATAATAATTGGTTTAAGCGCTTCGCGTTGTTTTTCGGTCAGTTGCTTTGAGTCGTTTAGTAATTTATTTTTGAAGTTATGAGGAAGTATTACTGCAGCTGCAACAACAGGACCAGCAAGGCAGCCCCGACCTGCTTCGTCGCAACCTGCTTCAATAATGTTCTTAGTATGAAATGATTTTAACATCCGAAACAAATAAAATGAGTTGTAAATATAATGGCATTCATTCACATATATCGCCCAAAATTTATATTTTGCAAACCTTATTTTGATATGACAACTGAACCCAAAAGATATACAATTACAGCCGCCTTGCCTTATGCAAACGGACCATTACATTTCGGACACATTGCTGGATGCTTTTTACCAGCCGATATTTATGCACGTTACTTGCGTAGTGCTGGCAAAGATATTTTGTTTGTAGGCGGTAGTGATGAACACGGCGTGCCTATTACCATTTCAGCAAAAAAAGAAGGAATAACTCCGCAGCAAGTGGTTGACAAATATCACGGAATGATGAAAAAGTCATTCGAAGAATTTGGTATTTCGTTCGACATTTATTCGCGTACCTCCTCCCCTACTCACCATCAAACAGCTTCTGATTTTTTTAAAAAATTATATGATGATAAAGTGTTTGTTGAAGAAACTACCGAACAATATTTTGATGTTGAAGCCAACCAATTTTTAGCTGATAGATACATTACGGGTACGTGCCCTAAATGCAGTAATGAACGAGCTTACGGCGACCAATGCGAAAATTGTGGTTCAACACTAAACCCATCTGACTTAATCAATCCTGTTTCTACCTTATCAGGTAATAAACCTGTGATGAAAACTACCACCAATTGGTATTTGCCATTAGATAAAATTCAAGATAAACTTAAAACATATATCGAATCTCACCCCGAGTGGAAACCTAATGTTTACGGACAATGTATGAGTTGGATAAACGAAGGCTTAAAGCCTCGTGCGATGACGCGTGATTTAAATTGGGGTGTAAAAGTTCCTATTCAAGGAGCCGAAGGTAAAGTGTTATACGTTTGGTTTGATGCACCAATTGGATATATAAGTGCAACTAAAGACTATTTTCAAGACAGTTCTAAGTCCAAAGTTCAAAGTTCAAAGTGGGAAGATTATTGGATGAATTCTGATACGAAATTGGTACATTTTATTGGTAAGGATAATATCGTTTTTCACTGCATCATTTTTCCTGCTATGTTGATGCTGCATGGCGATTATATTGTGGCAGATAATGTCCCCGCAAATGAATTTTTGAATTTAGAAGGTGAGAAATTTTCTACTTCTCGTAATTGGGCTGCATGGCTTCATGAGTATTTAGCAGAGAATCCAAACAAGCAAGATTACTTGCGATATACGCTTTGCTCAAATGCTCCAGAAACAAAAGACAACGATTTTACTTGGAAAGATTTTCAAGCACGTTGCAACAACGAACTACTTTCTATTTTCGGAAATTTTGTGAACAGAACATTGGTGCTTACCGAAAAATATTTTGAGAATGTTGTTCCTCAACCATACACATTTTTGGATATTGATTTGGAGTTGCAAAATGTGATGAAAACTATTCCAACAGAAGTTGCAAAAAATATTGAGAACTTTAAGTTCAGAGATGCACTAAGCGAAATGATGAATTTAGCGCGTACTGGTAATAAATATTTAGCTGACACAGAACCTTGGAAACTCATCAAAACTGAGCCTGAACGTGTGAATACTATTTTGTATAACAGTCTTCAAGTTTGTGCGTCATTGGCAATTATCATAGAACCATTTTTACCTTTTACATCCGAAAAATTATTTGAGATGTTGAACATTGAAAAACAAAATTGGAGCAATGCAGGAAAAGCTAATTTGTTGAATGTAGGACATAAAATAAATAAAGCGACTTTATTGTTTGAGAAAATTGAAGAAGAATTTGTAATAGCGCAAGTTGAAAAACTAAACGCATCTAAAGTTGAACCTTTAGCTGCAATCGAAATACAAAAAGCAGAAACTTCATTCGATGATTTTTCTAAAATGGACATTCGCATAGGAACTATTTTGGAAGCAGAGCGTGTTCCAAAAACAGATAAATTATTGAAACTAAAAATAGACACAGGGATTGACCAACGTACAGTTGTTTCGGGTATTGCAGGAAGTTATAAACCAGAAGAAATCATTGGGCAACAAGTAAGTATTTTGGTAAATCTTGCTACTAGAAAAATAAAAGGTATAGAAAGTCAAGGTATGATTTTAATGGCGGAAAATAGCAAAGGAGAGTTGGCGTTCATGATGCCTGATAAGAATGTTAATAATGGTGGAAAGGTAAGTTAAGAAGCCTCCCCTATCCCCTCAAATGGAGGGGGAAACTAAACTTAAGAATT
>Ga0214921_10011839_pt1 | contig 10528 bp, 11 predicted proteins | sample LL1505_MetaG_FD_177992 | JGI IMG/M metagenome (GOLD analysis project Ga0214921, IMG submission 177992) | Freshwater microbial communities from Lake Lanier, Atlanta, Georgia, United States - LL-1505 | ecosystem: Environmental > Aquatic > Freshwater > Lake | place: USA: Georgia | collected...
CATCGCCATGGTGGGTAAATATGTCGACCTGTCTGACAGCTACAAATCGCTCAATGAAGCGCTGCGCCATGCCGGAATGAAAAACCACGTCAAGGTCAAAATCAGCTACATCGACTCCGAGACCATCACCGCCGATGCGGTCCAGCAACTGGCCAAGTTCGATGCGGTGCTGGTCCCGGGCGGCTTTGGCAAGCGTGGAATTGAAGGCAAGATCACGGCGGCCCGGTTTGCCCGCGAAAACAAGGTGCCTTACCTGGGGATTTGTCTGGGAATGCAGGTGGCGACCATCGAATTCGCCCGCCACGTGGCGGGGCTTTCAGACGCCAACAGTACCGAGTTTGAGCCCGAGGGCCCCCATCCGGTCATCGCCTTGATCACCGAGTGGAAAGACCGCGACGGCACCATCAACACCCGTGACAAAAATTCCGATCTTGGCGGCACGATGCGCCTGGGTGCGCAGAGCTCGGATGTTGCCAAAAACACCATTGCCCACGCCATCTATGGTGATGTGGTGACTGAGCGTCACCGCCACCGTTACGAAGCGAATGTGAATTACCTGGACCAATTGCGCAGTGCAGGGTTGGTGATTTCGGCCCTCACCCAGCGGGAGCAACTCACGGAAATGGTTGAACTGCCTCAGTCAGTGCACCCCTGGTTTGTGGGCGTGCAATTTCACCCGGAGTTCAAGTCCACCCCCTGGAACGGCCACCCACTTTTCAACGCCTTCATCAAGGCAGCGCTGGACCACCAGTCAGACGGCAAAACCCTGAAGGTCGCTGCATGAAGCTATGTGGATTTGACGTCGGCCTGGAGCACCGCCTTTTTCTGATCGCAGGGCCCTGCGTGATCGAGTCGGAACAGCTGCAGATGGACACGGCAGGGACGCTTAAGGAAATCACCAGCAGCCTGGGCATCCCCTTCATTTTTAAGAGCAGTTTTGACAAGGCCAACCGTTCCAGCGGCAACACCTTTCGCGGCCCCGGTATCGACAAGGGCCTGGAGATTTTGGCCAAGGTCAAGCGCGAGCTGCAGGTGCCGGTGCTGACCGATATCCACAGCGAAGACCAGATCGCTCAGGTCTGCAGCGTGGTAGACGTGCTGCAAACACCGGCTTTTTTGTGCCGCCAGTCCGACTTCATCCGCGCAGTTGCCCAGTCGGGCAAGCCCGTGAATATCAAAAAGGGGCAGTTCTTAGCCCCGGGCGACATGAAAAACGTCGTGGACAAAGCCCGAACCGCCGCGCGCGAGGCAGGCTTACCCGAAGACAACTTCATGGCCTGCGAGCGCGGCGTCAGCTTTGGCTATAACAATTTAGTGAGTGACATGCGGAGCCTGGCGATCATGCGCGAGACCGGTGCTCCAGTGGTGTTTGACGCGACGCATTCGGTTCAGTTGCCCGGCGGTCAGGGCACCAGCAGCGGTGGTCAACGCGAAATGGTCCCGGTGTTGGCGAGGGCTGCCGTAGCGGTGGGCGTTGCTGGCCTGTTTATGGAAACCCACCCACATCCCGCCCAAGCCCTGAGCGATGGTCCGAACGCCGTGCCCCTGAAACACATGCGTGCACTTTTGGAGACACTGCTCGCACTGGATTACGTAACCAAAAAAACTCCCTTTCTGGAAAATAACTTCCAGTAAATGACATACAAACCAGTACTTCAAAGGGAAAGTTTCCCCTTGCAGGTAGCGACGATTTTTGACTTTAACCTTTTGAAAGATCAGTGATGAGTGCAATTGTGGATATCGTGGGACGCGAAATTTTGGACAGCCGGGGTAACCCAACGGTCGAGTGCGACGTTTTGCTGGAAAGCGGCACGATGGGACGCGCCGCCGTCCCGTCTGGGGCATCCACCGGATCACGTGAGGCGATTGAGTTGCGCGACGGCGACCATATGCGCTACGCGGGCAAGGGCGTTCGAAAAGCCGTAGACCACATCAACACCGAAATCTCTGAGGCCGTTTTAGGCCTGGACGCGTCCGAGCAAGCGTTTTTAGACAAAACGCTGATTGACCTGGACGGCACCGAAAACAAGAGCCGCCTTGGAGCCAACGCGATGTTGGCCGTGTCCATGGCCGTTGCGCGTGCGGCTGCTGAAGAAGCCGGCCTGCCCCTGTACCGCTACTTTGGTGGCATGGGCGCGGTGCAAATGCCGGTTCCGATGATGAACGTCATCAACGGGGGAGAGCACGCCAATAACAACCTGGACTTGCAGGAGCTGATGATCATTCCAGTAGGCGCGACGAGCTTTCGCGAAGCGCTGCGCTACGGCGCCGAGGTGTTCCATGCGCTGAAGAAGATCCTGCACGAAAAAGGGATAAGTACCGCGGTGGGTGACGAAGGAGGCTTTGCCCCCAATGTCCCGAACCACGAAGCAGCCATTCAGATGATTCTTGACGCCATCGACAAGGCGGGTTATGTCGCAGGCGAACAAATTGCCCTGGGCTTGGACTGCGCCGCCTCCGAGTTTTACAAGGACGGCAAATATGAGCTGGCCGGGGAAGGACTGAGCCTGACCGCCCAGGAATGGACCGACATGATGGCAGCGTGGGTCGACAAGTACCCCATCATCAGCATCGAAGACGGCATGGCCGAGGGCGACTGGGATGGCTGGAAACTGTTGACCGACCGTCTGGGCAAAAAGGTGCAAATCGTCGGCGACGACCTGTTCGTGACCAACACCAAGATCCTGAAAGAAGGCATCGATAAGGGCATCGCCAACTCGATTCTGATCAAGATCAATCAGATCGGCACACTCAGTGAAACCTTCGCGGCCATTGAAATGGCCAAGCGTGCGGGTTACACCGCGGTGATCAGCCACCGTTCGGGTGAAACCGAAGACACGACCATCGCCGACATTGCGGTGGGGACCAACGCCGGCCAAATCAAGACCGGCAGCCTGAGCCGCTCCGATCGCATGGCCAAATACAACCAACTGCTTCGGATTGAAGAAGACTTGGGTGAGGTCGCGGTGTACCCTGGACGCTCGGCGTTTTATAACTTGCGCTGAAGTCTGTGATGGGCCGCCGTTGGATCCCTGCTGTGCTGCTGGTCTTGCTGCTGGTGCTGCAAGGTCAGCTGTGGTTTGGACGTGGAAGCGTGCCCAACGTGGCACGTTTAAATGACGAACTGGCAGCCCAAAAGCGCAGCAACGCCCGAGCCGAAGAGGCCAACGCACGCATGGAGGCAGAGATCCGCGACCTGAAAGAAGGCTTGGAGATGGTCGAAGAAAAGGCCCGCTCCGAGTTGGGCATGGTCAAGCCGAATGAGATTTTTGTGCAAGTGTCCAAGTAAGCGGAAGGTCGGCGTCGTCTGGAAATGCAACAGCCCCGGCAAGGCATGAAGATTGCGATTCTGGGTGCGGAGTGCACTGGCAAAACCTCGCTGATTCAGGCACTCGCCGCCGCATGTGAACTGCGAGGACAAACGGTTCAATGCGTCACCGAAGTGCTCCGGGAGTGGTGTGATGCGAATGGCCGCACCCCCTCGGCCCCTGAGCAAATTTTGATTGCACATGCCCAGGCTCAGCGTGTGCTGCAAGCACCCCCGTGCGACGTGCTACTGGCGGACACCACGCCGCTGATGACGGCGATTTACAGCGACATCGTGCTCAATGACCTGTCGCTCTACCCTTTCGCGGTGGCACACCACGCAATTTATGACTTGGTGCTACTTACGGGGCTGGACTTGCCGTGGGTGGCCGACGGCATTCAGCGCGATGGCTCACAGATGCAGCGCAAGATCGATGCCCGATTAAGGGAGGTTTTGCAGGGCCATGGACTGCATTTCAGCGTGGTGTACGGCGCGCAGGGCCAGCGGTGTGTCAGCGCCCTCGCGGCGATCGAACAATGCGCTGCACTGCGGGCAATGGGCCCACAACAAAGGCAGGCTGGTCCTTCACGCTGGCAGTGGACCTGTGAAAAATGTTCAGACGCTCAATGCGAGCACCACCTTTTCACGTCCTTGATCGCCGGTAGCACCAGCCGGTAGGAAACGTCAGTGGGGGGTGTTACCGCCCTCAATTTGCTGGGTGGACGGCACAAAGAGGCGCGCTGTGTCCACCGGATCGAAGTGGTACTGGACGCCACAGAACTCGCACGCAACTTCAATGTTAGGACGCTCCTGCAAAATGCTGTGGGCCTCGTCGGCCCCGAGGCCCACAATCATTCGCGCCACCCGCTCGCGGCTACAGCTGCAAGAAAAACGTGGTGCTTGGTCCTCCGCGGCCGGCTCAAAACGGGTCAGCGACTCCTCCCAAAACAAGCGGCGCAAGACCGTATCCACGTCAAGCGACAGTAACTCGTCACGTTTCAACGTACGGGCCAAAATAGAGATTCGATTGTAGTGCTCATTCAGGCCAATCTGGTCTTCGTTGTCCTTGCTCACCAAACTGCCCGATAAATTGCCCTCCCCCTGCACCGGTAAGCGCTGTATCAGCAGCCCAGCCGCCACTTTGTCATCGGCGGCCAGTACCAATGTCGTGTCGAGTTGCTCGCTCTGCAGCATATAGTGCTCCAGCACCTCACTGAGCTTTTCAATCGGGCGGCCAGCGTCGTCAAACAAGGGCACCACGCCTTGATAAGGCTGCTGTCCGGGAAATTTGGTTTGCGGATCCAAGGTGATCGCACATCGGCCTTGGTTGTTGACATTCACCATCTGACTCAGCGAAGCGTCCTCAGGCACGGCTTCAAGGACAGAGGCCGTAGCCCGCAGCGCGAGGCTGGACTGGACTTCGACCACGGCGAGCTTGACCGGGCCATCGCCCATGATTTGCAGTACCAAGGCACCATCAAACTTGATGCTGGACTGCATCAACACTCCGGCAGCCACCATTTCACCCAACATTTCCCGGACGGGCACGGCATATCCTCCGTGCTCACTGTTTGAAGCTCGGCGGCGCAATATTTCGGTCCAGCTGTCGGTGAGCCGCACCAGGATGCCGCGCACCGGCAGACCGTCAAAAATAAACTTGTGCAATTCAGACACGCACTACTCCGAAAAGGCCAGACGCTATACCTGGCGGTGGTGGCCGCCTTCGGCCAAAACGTTAAGAGACAAGGGCCTGAGGTCAGGCAATCTTGTGGAGCTCCGACTTAAACCGTTGGGCATTGGCGACATAGTGCTTGGCGCTTAGTCGCAAAAATTCCATCTGCTCCGGCGTGAGGCTGCGCACGACCTTGGCCGGACTGCCCACAATCATGGAGCCGTCGGGGAATTCTTTACCCTCCGTCACCAGTGCGCCTGCACCTACCAAGCAATTTTTTCCAATTTTTGCGCCGTTCAGGACGATCGCCCCGATACCAATCAACGACTCGTCACCAATGGTGCAGCCATGCAACATGACTTTGTGCCCGACCGTCACGTGCTTGCCCACCCGCAGCGGCTGACCGACATCGGCATGCAAGACGCTCCCGTCCTGAATGTTGCTGCCCTCACCGATGGAAATGCTTTCAGTGTCGCCACGGATAATCGCGCCAAACCAGATGCTGGTGTCCGCCGCGAGGTCAACGCGGCCCATGACTTGGGCGCTGTCGGCGACCCAAGCGGACTCCGCGAGCGTGGGGGAAATCTGTTCTAACTCGTAAATTGCCATAACCGGCCCTCGTGGAACGCGTTGTTGCGTACCTAGAATTGTAGGGATGGAAATTCGACACAGCGCGCTCGACGCTTTTTGCCTCACCGCCCCCCTCGACAAGGTCAAGGCTGTTCAGCGACTTTGGCAAGATTCATTGGGCATGGCGTGCGATGCAAGCGTCTTGTTTGAGGCAGCCACCCCGCCCGGGCGCCCCTCTCAGCCGCTTCTGGTCGCCCCGGCTCTGGTGCCTCGGCGCTCGCCCTTTACCTTGGCCGGTCACGCTGCATTGATGCACTCGATAGCGCACATCGAGTTCAACGCGATTAACCTGGCGTTGGACGCGGTTTGGCGTTTTACTGACATGCCGCAGGCGTATTACCAGGACTGGCTGCGTGTGGCAGCCGAAGAAGCCAAGCACTTTTCTATGCTGCAAGCGCATTTGGAGACCTTGGGCCATCACTATGGCGACTTCAGGGCGCATGACGGGCTTTGGACCATGTGTGAGGCGACCCAAGACGATGTGGTGGCCCGCATGGCCTTGGTGCCAAGGACCTTGGAGGCTCGGGGCTTGGACGCAACGCCACTGATTCAGGCAAAGCTCCGCAAGGTGGGCACACCGGCCGCATTGGCGGCAGTGCAAATTCTGGACGTAATCTTGGCCGAAGAGGTAGGCCATGTTGCGATTGGCAATCACTGGTTTCATTGGCTGTGCGAGCGCGACCAGATTGACGCCGCCACCTTTTACCCGGCCGCTGCCCTGCGCTATCGCGCCCCAACCTTGAAGCCTCCCTTTAATTTAGCGGCCCGCGAAGCCGCGGGCTTTACGCCGACCGAGATTGCCGCACTACCTCGTTAAGCAAGCAAGTTAGGCTCAATCGACCGCTGGCACTGCCGGCACTTGCGCGGCCGCCAAGGCTTGAGATATCTCGTCGAACAGATCGCTAGCAGGCAAGGCAGAAAGCAGTCCCGTGCGCTGCAAAATGTCCCCAGGCTGGTGAGACACCCCGGCCAACAATAATCGCACCCGGCGCTCCCTGCATTTCCGAACCAAGCTATGCAACGCATCGACCCCAGTCGAATCGACATAGATAAGATTTTTCAGGTCTAGCACCAACGTATCGGTGGGCAAATGCAACTCCATGTCCTCGATCAGCTGAACAGCACCAAAAAACAAGGCTCCATACAGGCGATGCACCTGAACCGTCGGGGAGTCCCACACACACTCACTGCGGGTCAGACTTGAAATCCGGTAGATGAACGTCAAACACGCACTGAGAAGCCCCACTTCTACAGCAACGGTCAGGTCGACCAAGACGGTCAACAGAAACACGGCTAGCAAGGTACTCCGGTAGGGCAGGCGAAACTTTTGCAGCTGCGCAAAGGCCCGCCATTCCCCCATATTCCAAGCCACGAACATCAAAATGGCAGACAAAGCGGGCAAGGGAATATGAAAAGCCAAGGGAGCGGCCACCAAAATGACCACCAACAAGGTCAAGGCATGCACCATGCCCGCCACCGGGCTGGTGGCGCCACTTTTGACGTTGGTCACGGTTCGGGCAATCGTGCCGGTCGCCGGCATCCCGCCGAAAAACGGGGTCACCAGATTAGCGATGCCCTGCCCCATCAGCTCCTGGTTCGGATCATGGCGGTCGGCGGTCATGCCGTCTGCCACGCGCGCGCAGAGCAAAGACTCAATGGCTCCGAGCATGGCCAGGGTGAACGCCGGCATCAGCAAGGCGCGGACATTGGCCCACTGAAAGTCGGGGACCACTAGCGCAGGCAAGGCCGAGGGAATTCCGCCAAACCGCGTGCCAATCGTTTGTACGGGAAGATCAAATATCGCGGTTAACAGCGTTGAGAGCATCAGAACGATCACCGCTCCAGGAATGCTGCTCACTTTTTTGGTCGACCAACCACGCGCCCGCAAAAAGTGCGGCAACCCAAACTGCCAAGCCACCAATAACACCAGCGAACCGCCCGCCAAGCCTAGCGCCCACGGGTTGTATGCCTGCACATGGGCCGCGATCGTCTCCACGATTCCCAAAAAATCGGCGGGCATGTGTTCCACCGGCAAACCCAAAAAGTCCTTGATTTGAGAAAGCGCGATCAACACAGCAATGCCGTTGCTAAAGCCGATGACCACCGAGACGGGGATAAACCGAACCAACGTGCCCAGTCGCAACAAGCCCATCATCAATAGTATTGCGCCCGACATGGCGGTTGCAATGACCAGATTTGCGACGCCGTGCACTTGCACAATGCCGTAAACGATCACGATGAACGCGCCCGCCGGCCCCCCGACCTGCACTCGGCTCCCGCCGAGCAGGGAAATCAAAAAGCCTGCGATGATGGCGGTTAACAGGCCGGTCTCCGGAGTCAAGCCGGAGGCAATAGCAAAAGCCATGGACAAAGGCAGCGCCACCACACCCACGGTCAAGCCCGCGCCAATGTCTTGCACCAGACGCTGGCGACTGTATCCCTGAAGGGCATCCAAAATTTTGGGTCGAAACACCTTAGCCACCAATCGCAGCGCCTTGGCGGGCGATTGGTGTTGACGCGGGCAACATGAATTCTTTTGACACAAGCGATCCTTCAATGACCTTAGACGCGAGGTGACATCATGTCTGGCGGGCAAATTGCAAATGCACGAGCGGATGCAAGTGGCCAGACAAAAGACCAGTAGGATGATACGCGGGTACTTTTACCGTCGCGCCAAGGATTTGGCTGAGAAAATTCAAAGTCCATGGGTGCTACTGGCTTAGGGGTTCAATTGTCCTAACCACGACTTCATCGCCCGTCAGCCGGCAGGCGCACACCGCCATGGTTTAGCAGTTGGCGCGGCGATGGTCTGCGACTGCATGGTCATTGAATTTCATGCAGGGGTCTCTGAGCGCCCGGTGCTTGGTAACTCGGCCTTTGACGCGCATGCGCCACCTTTTGAACGAGCCCGGTGCGAGCGCAACACGCATCGTCTGTATGACCTCAGCCTCACTGACTCCCAGGCGCTCCTGAATGGTTTCAAAGGTCGTTCGGTCTTCCCAAGCCATTTGAATGAGAGCCGACACCTCGCCCTCGGTCACTGATTTGCGTTTTTTGGGTTTCATAAATCCAACATTGCTAGAGATCACCGATATGCGGCCAAAAGCGCGGGCATCGACCAGCGGGGAAAATGGGCGCGTAAGCGGGTTAAACCTGACCCTGAACGGCAGAGGTTTGCGCCCCTCGAATCACGGATGGGGCCCCCAAGGTGCAGCAACCAGCAGTTGGACGTTTTGCTTGAGGATCAATGGCCTAATTTGCTTGGCAAACGCCATGAATTTTTCGTCTGCAAAAAGCTTGGCCCAAAACTCTCTGCGATCAGCGTCATTTTCAAAGCGCCACAGGTGTATCAACTGGTGTAAATCACCGGTATCGCTCGTAAAGTAGCCGATCAAGTGCTTGTCATAACCACCAGTGCGGATCGCCGACCACCCCTCAGTGCCATAGAGCCTTTTGACCTCTTGCATTTCCCCAACACGTACGTCGTAAGTTCTCTTCTCGTAGATAACCGTCATTCTTTGGCCTTTCATTAGTCGCCATCGTCATCCTACAGGTTTGTGTACTGAGGGTCAGGGGCTGCCAACCGGCTCAGACAGACCTCGCGCCATACCTAGGGCTTGGCAAACACCGCCCTGCAACCCGAACACCGATAGAGCTAACTCGGACGCATCTGCCCTTGCGCGTCACACGCTCAATGACGCGCTTGTACCGGAAAATAGTCGGCAGTATCAATCTCTGAGGTTTCCAATGCAAGAAAGTTATGCTGGTCATCCGTCCTGGTGGCCGGACTTTGATCTGACCACCCTCTCCTCGGCATCCCAGTTTTTGATCTTCTACGGGGCGTCCATGTGGCTGGCGTGCGGCCTGACCTACATCTTGTCGCTGAACGACGCACGCACCCTGCGCGACGTGGGCGTCTGGGTCAAGCCCATGAAATTCATGGCTGCCACAGCCTTGTTTGCGTGGACTACCGTTTGGGCTGCCGAATTGGCCAATGCCGCTCTCACGCACGGGGAGGCGTACCGGGGTATTTGCTGGCTGCTGGTGGTGACGTCTTTTTTTGAGGTGGCGTACATCACTTACCAGGCCTCCCGGGCGGCTGCATCCCACTACAACACCAGCGATTCTTGGCACGCTTTCATGTTTGGCCTGATGGCTGTGGCGGCGGTCGGGCTCACTGCGTCACAGGGCTGGCTGGCTTGGGAAATTTGGCAGGGGCGGGATGCCGGGCCACTGTCTGCGACTGTGTGGGGGGTCATCATTGGATTGACCCTGACCTTCTTACTCTCTACCGTCAGCGGATTTATGCTGGGCGGGAACCAGCCGCCTGCGGGATCAGGGCTGCCCTTGGTCGGCTGGCATCTTTACAGGGATATTCGTCCGTCCCATTTTCTGGCGGTGCATGCCCAACAGTTCATTCCGCTGTGGGGCATCATCGTTGATCGATACTTTGACGCCATGTCCACCCAAGCACTAGCGGCTGGGTGCAGTGTTTATCTCGTTTTATGGGGGTTATTGACTTGGAGCAGTCTGAAGGCTTGAAGCTAGATCAGCGCCCAGCCCTGGGGGCGAAGTTGCACGACTGCGGCGCTGCTCCACCAACAGCAAACGGCGAACCTGGTGGTGCGCAAATTGAGGGGTAGAAACGAAAAACGCGCCCGAAGGCGCGTTTTCGCTTACTTACTGGCGGAGTGGACGGGACTCGAACCCGCGACCCCCGGCGTGACAGGCCGGTATTCTAACCAACTGAACTACCACTCCTGGTAGCGACAACGTTGCCGTTGCCTACTCATGCTTTCATCATCTTGCGATGAATCTGGCGACCCCACGGGGATTCGAACCCCGGTACTCACCGTGAAAGGGTGATGTCCTAGGCCTCTAGACGATGGGGTCAAAACCTTGGACTAATCCGTTTTTCT
>Ga0214921_10011840_pt1 | contig 10527 bp, 8 predicted proteins | sample LL1505_MetaG_FD_177992 | JGI IMG/M metagenome (GOLD analysis project Ga0214921, IMG submission 177992) | Freshwater microbial communities from Lake Lanier, Atlanta, Georgia, United States - LL-1505 | ecosystem: Environmental > Aquatic > Freshwater > Lake | place: USA: Georgia | collected 2015-05-28
GGATGAGACAGGATGTGCGGGGGTCAGTATTGGTCGGGGGGCTTTTTACAACCCGTGGATCTTTCGGGCCACGGCGAGCTACCTAGCCCGTGGGGAGTTGTTGTCAGAGCCGGATTTTGAGGAGCGGGTTCGTGTCATGACCCGTCATTTGGAGCGCAACGTTGAATTTTTTGGAGAGGAGAGGGGGTGTGTGCTGTTTCGGAAGGTGATTCCGTGGTATGCCAAGCGGTTTGGACCGGCGAGTGAGTTCAAAAAGGCGGCGGTGAGGATTAATCATCGAGTGGATTATGAGAAAGCACTGACCGAGTATCGGGATTGGAGGAAACAGTTTTTAGACGGTGCGGGCAAGCTCCAGGAGAAATTTATGCCGGCGCAAATGGAGGCCGTTTTTGCGGGGGATCCTGAATCCGGACATGAGAGGGGTTCGATTCCCGTGCCCAAGGGTCCTGTGGAAAAGTGGTAGGGCTAAGTGCATATTAATAAATACCTTAGCGTACGCAGGGATCTGAAAGGCAAAGCACAAAAAAGGCTTGAAATTTGGCAAACTGTATGCTTAATTTAAATATATGAGATTAATCTTACCTAAAATATTAATTTTTTCAGCATTATTATTATCCGGGGTCAATGTGGTTTCAGCGGTAAGTGTTCTTACCACTTTGGTCGCTAATGTCTCCGAACCGATGCAAGATGATTTTTATTTAGGATCCACTTTCGTTCAGCCATTTACCACGGGGGGTGCAGCGTCCCTGACTACACTTCAAATAGCCTCAGTTTCAGGTTGGAGTGCCTCAGATTCACCTACTGTCTCATTGCTTGATAGTGGGCGTAATCTTGTAGCGTCTTTTGTCTACAGTGCCAAGATTGGAGAAGTTGTTAACTACAATGTCTCGAGTTACGCACTGCAAGCAGCTAGCACATACTTTATTGCAATTTCAGGTGGTCATGGATACTTAAACGTAACAGATAGTCCAATCCAGACTGGTCTACCCGGTTGGACTATCGGCGATCTATCCTATCGAGGGATTGATTCTTCTGCTTCGACACCAACTAGTCAGATATTGCAATTTTCTTTGTCAGGACAGGTGCCTGAACCAGCAACAAGCTCGCTCCTCGCCGTAGGATTGGGACTGTTTGCCTTGGCTCGTCGATTCAAGCGGTCCTAAGCGCAGTCTTAGAACGCTATAGTTAGCGGGAGTGTTCCAACTTTTGCGCTATTGCCAGCGCCCCGTTATTACCAACCGCGATTGCTGAGGGCGTTGACCAGATTCTGGGCCGCACTTTGTGCTGCTAAAGGCAATGCCTGTCGTTGCGACTCTGTTTGGTCGCCTTGCACAAAGAATGTGGTGGTGCCGACCACCAAAGACTTCGGAATGATATCTTTCTTCTCCTTCATGTCATAAAGGCGGTACTCAAGTGTCAGCAGGAGCTGGAACTGCAGGGTAGTCAGGAACTGTTCGGTGGATTGTCGAATAGCTGACCGCTCAATCTTTTTGACCGTAACCTCGAGAATTGCATCAGCCTCATCCTTGCGGGCGTGTCGATAGGTTCCGTCTCGGTCGAGTTCCTGAAGAATCGCATTCGTTACCGATGCGGGCACCGCTGTTTCATCCGTATCGTTTTGAGCTGTCGGCACATAAAGAACCCGAATATTGCTCAACCCTTCGCCTTTAGGAGTATTCCCCATCTTGTAGTTGGCGCATCCAAGGAGCAAAAAGGAAAGCAAGAGCGGTCCGGATTTTTTCATGGAGGAGGTAGATTACGTGGGGTTGGGGCCTGATTCGATCTAAAACTCACTTTTTTCGCATCATTCGGAGTGGAAGTCGCCTTGGTCTCGGAGATCAGGTCTTCCAGTATGCGCTTCCGTTGACGTGCCTCCTGCCCTTGGGCCGAGTCTGGTGATTGGGTGATGACTTCGTTATAATAAACTAGGGCGGCGGTGTAATTTCCCGATTTTTCGTAAAATCTAGCCACGGATAAGGAACCGCCGCTGAGACGCTGTTGGAGCATGGCCACATTTTCTGCGGCCTGTTCCGTCTTATCGCTGCGCTTGAACCGGATGAGGTAATCCTGAAAAGCCTCAATCCCTTTCTGGGCCGCAGTCTGGTCGTATTCCGGTTCCCGAGCCGCCTTCATCCAGACAAAGCCGATCTGATACTGGGCATCGTCGATCAAGTCATTCTTGGGGTATTTATCCATGACCTCTTCATAAAACTTCACTGCTTCGGGCCATTTCTTCTGTTTCTCCCGAGCCAATCCACAGGAAAAGGTGGCCAAAGGTGCATAGGTTCCGAAAGGGGCTGAGCGGATGATCGTTTGATAGATTTCCACCACCTTGTTCATATCGGCGGGCATGGGAATCTTCCACATCATCTGGTGTTGACCGGCCAAATAAACGTTGCCGATGGCGAACATCCGCTCGACAGCCAAATCCCAGTATTGATTGGCGGTCGATTCTTCCACGAGTTTTTTGTAGGCCTTGTATGCATCCCAATATTTTGTGAGGTGTTCCAGCATTTCGCCTGACTTGTACTGAGCTTCCGCCTTGTGGAAGTCGTCCGGATTCTGTTTCGCGAAGTCTTGATAGATTTTGAGGGCTTGGTCGAAATACTTGATGGAATTAGCGTTGGCCTCCCCCCCGCGTTTGTCTGTTTCCTCGCGGAGTCGGCGGGCCTCCTCTCTGCGTTCCTTTCCAAGTTCACGGGCGGCTTGGGCGGCTTCTTTGTCGCCCAATTCAGCGGCGCGGTCGGCGGAGGCAAACTGTTCGTCGGCATCCCGTTCAATGGCCTCAACCTGTTCATAGGCCTTACCGATCGATTCGGCATTACGAGCACTCTGAAGGACGTCGTTGGCTGTTCCTTTGTTGCCGATGATGTCCGACTCGAACGTGAAGCCTTCGCCGGGGGTGTAGTTGGTGAAATTCAGGGGAATGGTGGTGTTTCCCTCTGCAAGCCAATTCCCCTTGGTATCGACGTAACCCCAAGAGGGACCTTGGGAGTCCCCGTTCAGCAGTCGGGAACCGATTTGGACTCGGGCTTTTCCTCCTCGAAAACCGTTTTGTACCGCTTCAATCTTAGCCGTGGTATCTTGTCGACCATCGGTGCCAACTCGGGAGGGAGCGCCTTTGGCGGGGAGGGCGGCCGAGACCTTGGCGTCCTCAATCATCACCTTGCCTTGGGGGTCTACAAACATCCAGTTGCCGCCGTTGAAATTGTTGTCTTCCCGTTTCCCCCCAAGATTCACGGCCGCCAGCCCCTCCGAAAAAGGGAAGACCTCATCATATTTTGGGGGAACAGTGAAGGTTCCGTTTCGATCGATGAACCCCCATTTTCCGTCGACCATGGCGCCACAACGGTCCTCCTGAAAGAAATAGACCTGGGGGAATTTCGGAGGGATGGTCATTTCCCCGAGCTTGTTCACGAACCCCCATTTTCCTTCCCACTGAACCGCCGCTAGTCCCTGCCGGAAAACAGCGGCATTTTCATACTTGGGTTCAATCAGGAACTTGCCCGAACGGTTGATAAACCCCCATTTCCCGTTTTCTTTGACTGCGGCCGTCTGATCGCTGAAGAGGTAAGCGTCCTCAAAACGCGGTTCGATGACAAACTTGCCCTCCCCATTGATATAACCCCATTTCCCGTCCCGTTTGACGGCGGCTAAGAAATCGGAAAAGGGTTGTGCATTCTCGTACTGGGGTTCGAGGACAAACTTTCCAAGATTATTGACGTAGCCATAACGTCCCCACCAAGCCCGTTTGGGCTGCAGATCCAGACCGGTGTCGGACTGGGGGTAAGCCGTGATTCCGGTGCCAAGAATAACCAGAAGGCAAAAGGGAATGGCCCGGTTCACGGACTTTTTCTTAAATATCACAGAATCAATATTTTAATCCCTACCCCCTCAGCGTCAAGACGGTCAAAATTGAAGTGGGATTACCTCTTTTTTGATCTACCGTCTAAACCATGTATCGATCATCAATGTTAAGGCTGGGTTTCATTCTGTGGATGGGCTTTGTTTTTTGCGGCATAGCGGCAGATGAAAATCCTGCTCCCACAGTCACGGACTTCAACGTGATGGCGTACAATGTCGAAAATCTTTTCGACCTAGATCGGGTCGCGTCCTACGACGACTACATCGAAAATCCGACAGACCCCAACAGTTACGGACCGGGCAAACTTCTAAGGAAACTGAAGGCAATCACCACGGTTCTGAAGAGTGTCAATGAGGGCAAGGGTCCCGAGGTGGTGATCCTGAATGAATTGGAGGTGGATCACACCCCGGAGTCGGCTGTGGCTGATCGAAAAGAGTTCTTCAAAAAATATGAGGGAACGACCTACGAGAAGATGCTCACCACCGAGCTGAACGATGAACTTCGCGGCCTGCCCGTGGAGGTATGGTTATTGAAAGCTTTAGAGGATGAGGGGCTGAAGGGGTATGACATCGTGATTGGCGAACTTCCCAAGAATGCGAAGCAACACGAGGACGCGATCAAAGTGGGGGTTCTCACGCGCTTGCCAGTTCTCTCCCATCAGACATGGGATACACCGTCCGCGCGGGGAATTCTCGAGGTCAAACTCCAGGCGGGGGATTCCACCTTTACCGTTTTGGGGAACCACTGGAAAAGTGGTGCCGGCAACCCTGCCATGGAAAACACACGTCTAGGCAATGCACAAACACTCCGGGATCGGTTGGACCAGATCCTCCAGCAGGATCCTCAGGCAGATGTGATTATGGGGGGCGACTTCAACACCCAGTACAATCAAGGACAGAGGTATCCGTTCATGACAAAAACAGCCATTCAGGATGTATTGGGCTCCCAGGGGGATGCCAAGGCGTTGGGTGGGGAGGGAAAGCCGGATGTTTACAATCTTTGGTTTGATGTGGAACCGGAGCAACGGTACTCGGATGAGTTTAATGGAGAGTGGGGCACCTTGATTCAGCTTTTGGTCACTCGAGGATTAGGCGACGGCAAGGGGGTGGAGTATGTGCCGGGGAGTTTTCATCACGTCTTGGTTCCCGGGGTCAACTATCGCGAGCCATTGGGTTTGCCTTGGCGCTGGACGAACTATGGTCCGGGAGCTGGTGCGAGTGATCATTTTCCGGTGGTGGCCACTTTCCGTGTTGGCCAGATCTCTAATCCAGCCGAAATTAAGAAGGCCAAAAGTTCAGAATCCCAGAAACAGGCCGTTAAAGTGGGTTATGACAAGATTGATCGTTCCAAATTACGTAACGCCGCAGTTCTAAAGGACGCGAGCGAGGAGGATGTGGCGAAAGCCATTGGGGAGATTTTTGTGATTGAAGGAGTGATCTCCAAAAAGAAGCCGGTTTTAATTCAAGTGGATGGCAAGGAGTACGCCCTTTACTCCTTCGATGAGAATCTGCGCAAAGTGTTTTCAACGTACGAGAAGGGCCAGAATAAAAAGTTTTTAGCGGAACTGGGTTTATTTAAGGGAAAAATGCAATTCGTTGTCCATGATGCGAGTTGGCTGAAGTAACCTACGATCCTCGCCGGGTTTCCCGGGTCAGTCTTCCCAACCGTTGCTCGATATCCGGGGTGAGTTGATTCCACTCAAAGCGCCAGGCCCAGTTGCCGTTTTCTCGGCCCGGTACGTTCATTCGGGCATCGGAGCCGAGGCCGAGGACATCTTGGAGGGGGTAAATCGCTGTATGAGCAGCCGAGCGAAGGGCTAGGGCGATGAGGTCCCAGTGGATCTGGCTTCCGTTGCACGACAAGTACGTGCGCGCATTGTGCTGCTCTCGGGCAATCTGTTCAGCGCTGCGCGTTGAATCTTTGCCCGGCTCACTTCGATACCATCCCACGGTGGTGTCGTTGTCATGAGTTCCTGTATAGACAGCACAGTTCGCAGGATAACTTTCCGGACGGAATTCTGGAGCCTTGGACTCGTCTCCAAAGGCAAACTGCAGGATTCGCATTCCGGGAAAACCTAGGCCGTCCCGAAGGGCGTCGACATCCGGAGTGATGACGCCCAGATCCTCGGCGATGATCGGCAGGTCCCCCAAGGCCTTATGGGCTGCATCGAAGAGCTTCCTGCCCGGCCCGGGTACCCAGCGACCTTTGACTGCGGTCGGCTCGGTGGCGGGGATTTCCCAGTTAGCGGCAAACCCCCGAAAGTGGTCGATGCGAACGATGTCGTAGAGGTCAAAGGTGCTTCGAAGGCGGGCGATCCACCAAGCGTAGCCTTGATCCTCATGGACGTCCCAGCGGTACAAGGGGTTGCCCCATCGTTGCCCGGTCTGGCTGAAATAGTCGGGCGGCACGCCCGCAATCACGGAGGGTTGACCGTTCTTTTCGAGAAAGAAAAGCTCCGGGTGGCACCAGACGTCGGCACTATCGTGAGCCACAAAGATGGGAATGTCCCCAATGATGGAGACGCCACGGGTTTTGGCCTCACGTCGAAGTGCGCTCCATTGGTGATGGAATAGAAACTGCAGAACTTTGGCGTGACGAATTTCCCTGGCGTAATCCTTCCGAGCCTGGGCTAGGGCTGTTTTTTCCCGAGCGACCAGCGGAGTCGGCCAATTGACCCACGGCCCACCGCCGTGGGCAGTTTTCAGGACGGAAAACAGGGCAAAGTCCTCCAACCAAGATGCATGCTTCTCCTCGAATGCCACCTGTGCGGCTTTGAGGGATGGCGAAGCCCGACGAGGAAAGGAAGTGGCGGCCTTATGCAGAACTCGGCTCCGTGCGCCGATCGTGGGGCCGTAATCCACATGCTGTTTGGGGAGTAAGGGAAAATCCTTTACGTCTTCCTCGTGGAGGAGTCCCTCTTCGCGGAGGGAGGCGATCGAAACCAGCATCGGATTTCCGGCAAAGGTGGAGAGTGTTTGGTAGGGAGAGTCGCCGTACCCCGTCGGCCCCAAGGGGAGAATCTGCCAGAGCTTTTGCGACATGCCGTTGAGATGGGCGAGCCAACGATGCGCCTCGGGACCAATCTCTCCCATTCCGTACGCTCCGGGGAGGGAGGTTAGATGAAGGAGAATCCCTGAAGCTCTGGGAAAATTCATGAATTCAGGATGAAAGGGTTTTTGTTGAACCTAGATTTGGGGTCAATGAATGAAGAGCCATCCAGCCAGCGCCAAGATGGGGATGAGGATCGTTAGAGTGTAGCGAAGGATATATCCAAAAAAAGAGGGCATGTGAATCTTGGCTCTATCCGCAATGGATTTGACTAGGAGGTTGGGGCCATTGCCTATGTAAGTTGCCGCGCCAAAAAAGACCGCCCCTAAGGAAATGGCGGCCAGAGTGTTAGGGTCCTGCAGCGCAAACCGGGCGACTTCGGCAGAATCAAAAAGGTGAAGGGCGGGTTCATGTAGGTTCAGGGCAAGCGTAAGGAAGGTTAGGTAGGTGGGTGCGTTATCGAGAAAAGCGGACAGCGAGCCGGTCATCCAATAGTACTGAAGGTTGGACGGCTGGCCGAGGCTATGGGAATGGACGGTCAAAAGGTGAATCACAGGGATGAGGGTGGTAAAAATACCCACGAAGAGCCATGCGACTTCCCTCAACGGCTCAAAACTGAACTCGTTCTGTTGACGAATTTGCGGGGAGGTTAACCGGTGGGAGGTCCAAGCACTGATTGCCATCACCAATTCAGGAATCCCCCATGGCACTCCCCACCCGCGGGCCAAAACGCATAATAGAATCACAGCCAAGAAAAATATGTTTTTCCAGCCCTCGATCTGGAAGGTTTCCTTCTCTGTTTCCTTATTGCGTATCGGAAGGGGGGCTTTGCGAAAGTTGCGGAAATCCATGACGTAAAAAACGCCGAGTAATAAAAAGATCACCAGCAACCACTCCATCCAGAGTCTTTGGAGAGTCCAAAAAAAGGGAACGCCACGCAGGTAACCCAAAAAGAGAGGGGGATCGCCTACCGGGGTGAGGCATCCCCCGACATTGGCCACGATGAAGATAAAAAAGACGATGTGAAAACCTGTGATCCGGTATCGGTTCATCCGAATCCAAGGACGGATCAGAAGCATGGCCGCCCCTGTTGTCCCAAGTACGTTTGCTAAAATGCCTCCTAGTCCCAAGAAGAGGACATTGCGAAGGGGAGTGGCTTCGCCTGCGATACCAATGCGAATCCCGCCTGCGACGACAAAGAGGGATCCAATGAGAGAAATGAAACTGATATACTCCTCCGCAGCTACAAGCAGGGGGTGGGGCGCTTTTTCGATGAAGAGATAGTGCAAAATCACGATCAACGAAAGTCCAACGCTTATTTTGGGGTAATTCCTGTGCCAGAATTTCACCAAAAGAAGGGGGCCAAGGGCGATTCCGGATATGATCAGGGCAAATGGTGCTAAAAGCCAAAAAGGCGGGGGGGCACCCATATCCACAGCGGCGAAAGGCATCTACCTTGGATGCAGATTGTTAATAGCAGGGTCAAGCGTGACTGATTCTTGCTGGCGAGCCTTGCCCTTGTGAAAAGCCCATCTAGCGTCATTTGCATGTCGAGTACTACCCATAGCGAACTTGGCTATAACTCCAAAGTGGAGGGGAATGTTGTTTTGACCACCCTCGACGCGGCGGTGAACTGGATGAGAAAGAACTCTCTGTGGCCCATGCCCATGGGGTTGGCCTGTTGTGCCATCGAGTTGATGGCCTCTGCCTCCTCCCGGTTCGATATCTCCCGGTTTGGGGCTGAGGTGATGCGCTTTTCCCCCCGTCAGTCCGACCTGATGATCGTGGCGGGAACAGTGACCTATAAAATGGCTCTCGCGACCAAGCGGATCTGGGATCAGATGGCCGAACCTAAGTGGTGCATCGCCATGGGCGCCTGTGCCAGCACCGGAGGCATGTACCGCAGCTATGCGGTGTTACAGGGGATCGACCATTTGATCCCAGTGGATGTCTATGTTTCGGGATGTCCTCCGCGACCGGAGGCCGTGATTGAGGCCCTGATGAAACTGCAGGACAAGATCGCCCGCAGTCGGGGTGTTGTTTTGAGTCAAAAACAAGCGGCATGAAGCCAGTGGCTCAGGATCGTTTAACGGAGTTGGCTTTGTCGGTGAAGGTTTTGCCCGAGTTCCGGGGAGAAGTCTCATGGGAAGTTGCGAGGGAAAAAATTCCGGAGTTGATGACCGCTCTTAAAAAAGAAGGTTTTACTTATCTGGTGGATTTGACCGGGGTCGATAATCAGGGGGAGGATCCGCGTTTTGAGGTGGTGTACGAACTTGCTGATCTGCGTGCCCGTCGTTTTTTGCGAGTGAAAACCAAAGTCGCAGACGGGGAGGCAGTGCCATCGGTGAGTTCCACTTGGAGAACAGCGGAATGGCATGAGCGGGAGGCTTGGGACATGGTGGGTATCCGTTTTTCCGGGCATCCGGATCTCCGAAGAATTTTGATGTGGGACGGCTACCCACATCATCCCTTGAGGAAGGATTTTCCTCTGGAGGGTCTTTCGACGGAAATGCCCGACATCGCATTTACAGCCAAGGCGCCTCTGGAGGGCGGTCCCTTTGTCACCAGTCCGGCTTTGCTCTCTCAGGATCGTGAACCCCGTGCTCATCCGGCAGAGGAGAGAAGTTTGTGAGTTTCTCTTCCACCACAATGGAAGTTGGGGATGTTTTGGCCCGAACAGCCGAGGGCTCTTCCTCCGTGGTCAGTAGCGATATCGGCGAAAAACTGATTCTCAATCTTGGCCCCTCCCATCCATGCACCCACGGGGTCCTTCGTTTGGTCCTGGAATTGGATGGGGAGGTGATCACCAAGGCTGATCCGGACATTGGTTATCTTCACCGGGGTGATGAAAAAATCGCGGAGAATATGACGTGGAACCAATTCGTTCCCTACACTGACCGACTCGACTATCTGGCTCCCTTGGCCAACAACGTGGCCTATGCCTGTGCGGTAGAAAAGCTCATGGGCTACGAACTGCCGCCCAGAGCTAAAACCACGCGGGTGATATGCTGTGAATTGGCCCGTATCTCCGCCCATCTCTTGGGCCTTGGGGCGTTTGCGATGGATGTCGGGGCAATGACGATGTTTCTCTACACCTTCACCGAGCGGGAGAAGATCTATAACCTAATCGAGCTCCTGACCGGCGCGCGCTTCACCACGAGTTTTACCAGGGTAGGGGGACAAACGCGGGATCTCCCGCCTGGGTTTCTTGAGGGCGTCAGGGAATTTAGTCAGCAGTTTGTCGGTAAACTGGAGGAGTTTGGAAAGATGCTGAGTCGGAACCGCATTTTCGTCGACCGGACCAAGGATGTCGGGGTGATTCCGCCCGAGATTGCATTGGAATTTGGCTTAACAGGTCCGAATCTTCGTGGATCTGGAAACGACTATGATGTGAGAAGATATTTTCCTTACTTGGGTTACGAAGCGTTCGATTTTGATGTTCCAGTGGGGCAGGCGGGGGACTGTTATGACCGTTTCGCCGTTCGCATGGAGGAGATGAAACAGAGCGTGAAAATCCTTCTTCAAGCCGTGGAGAAAATGCCGGCCGGAGCTTGGATGGTGGATGATCCGAAAAATGTTCTTCCTCCCAAAGACAAGGTTCTCACTACGATGGA
>Ga0214921_10011841_pt1 | contig 10527 bp, 7 predicted proteins | sample LL1505_MetaG_FD_177992 | JGI IMG/M metagenome (GOLD analysis project Ga0214921, IMG submission 177992) | Freshwater microbial communities from Lake Lanier, Atlanta, Georgia, United States - LL-1505 | ecosystem: Environmental > Aquatic > Freshwater > Lake | place: USA: Georgia | collected 2015-05-28
TTGCGGGAACTGGCGGCACACGGCAGCCGCGTCGACGAGGCACGAGCGCTGGCCCTGCTGGCGATGGACATCGACCTCAACACCCAGGGCATCGTGCACTGGCTGGCGGCGGGTTGATCGGCGGGGATTCCAAGCGACGCAGGCCTTGCCCACCATCACCTAAGACACCGTCTGCAGGCCATGTTACGCATCCGGTTGCAGCGGATGCGCAACAGCGGCGCGTTGATGAGAGAGCCGATGGGCTCATCCAAGTCACCCTTGCAAGGGATGCTCCCGCAGGTACTGCCGCAGCGCGGCGGCCGCGCGCACTAGCCGCTGCACCAGTTCTCATGCAGCAGGCCAGGGACGCGGCCGAACTCGGCCGAGTTGTTGCTCACCAAGACAAGCCCCTCGCTGCGAGCGTGAGCGGCAATGTGCAGATCGTTGACGCCGATCGTTCGCCCCACACGCTCGAGCCCGGCGCGTATCTCGCCGTAGTGCCTGCACGCTTGCGGACCATAGGGCAGCACCTCAAGCCGGCTGCAGAAGTCCTCGACTGCGCGAAGATTCTCGCCCGGGCGTGCACTCTTCTCGACCCCATGCATCAGCTCTGACAGCGTGACCGCCGAGATGGCCATGCGGCCCGACGCCTGGTTGAACGGCTCCAACAACTCGCGCGGCCGGCGCTTGAGTACGTAGATGACGATGTCGGTGTCGAGCAGATACTTGAGCACGCTGCTTACTCATCGAGCGATTCACGCGGGGTTTGCGCCTGCTCCGCCCGCTGCGGCAGAAAGTCGTCGGTCACCGCGGGCCCGCCCAAAAAGAAGCTGTCCCAGCTGTTCTCGAGCGGCGAGATGACGCGGTCGCGGCCGACGACACGGACCTGGACACGGGTCACGCCCTCGGGGAGACGCGCTTCGGCGGTGAGGCGCACGGCCTGCGTGCGGTTGTTGCGGAAGACGGTGGTGGTGGGCATTCGGCGAGGGTCCGCAATGTATATGCAGCAAGTATATGCCACGGTAGGCGCCTGTCATCATGGCACTGGCGACTGTCGGCCGCATTGGCCAAACCACTTACCCTGCGAGCTGGCCCCTCACCCCTGCAAGGGATACTCCCGCAGGTACTGCCGCAGCGCGGCGTTCATGCGCGTCTGCCAGCCTTTGCCTGTGGCGCGGAAGGCCTCAAGCACGTCCGGGTCGAGGCGGATAGCGGTAAAGACCTTGGTCTCCTCGGCCTTGGGGCGGCCGTGCGGGCGCTTGACCAGTTCGGCATACGCCTCTTGCGGCAGGACCTCGCTGGCCGGCCTGGCCATAGCGCACCAATCTGCGCCGAGCTCCTGACTTCCGGCGTCGGCAGCAATTCCAGCTGCAATGGCGGCATCCTCGCCAGGCTGGGGAATGACGGTTCCGGGCTTAAGTTTTGGCATAGCGGTTTTACCAGCGCGGAGTAACCCAAACCAGAACTTTATTGCATAGACAATAAATTGGAGACCGTCAAGAAATGCCGGGATGAGGCACTAGTCTGCGCTCAAGCCCTACTAACGCGAATCCACCACCCGACCTACCCTCCCCGCTACTTCTTCTCCCATGGATAGCGGAACGGGCCTTGGCGATATGTGTCGCGATCGAAGGGGTTGGTGCGCTGGATGTAGGTGTCCCGGTCGAACGGGTTAGTGTTCTGCCGGTAGGTCTCGCGGTCGAACGGATTGGTGTTCTGGATGTAGGTCTCGCGATCGAAGGGATTGGTGGTCTGCTGGTACGTGTCGCGGTCGAAGGAGTTGCTGCCCTGACGGTAAGTGTCGCGATCAAAGGGGTTGTCCGCCAGGGCGGCGGCGCTGAACAGCAGAGCGGCGAGACAGAGGGCAAAGCGCATGGGGCACCTCAGGGGTCGGAACGGGCCGGCCGAGGGGTGGCCCTTAAGGTGCCAAGTATTTAAGGTGTCGGGCTCACCTGGTGAGCCCAAGACTACGTACCGTACGCTTCCGGCGCGACCCCTGACGGCTAGCCCGGACAACAAATATCGCGCGAAATGTTCCGGCTTACGGTGTCCGGGGGCGAAGCACGTTACAGAAAAACCCGCCTTCAATCGGCGCCGAAATTACAAGGTCTTGTCATTCCATCGACGGCCAGCAATTTAGTAATCGATATTCGCCACCTTGACTCCCTTACACTCCAACCAATACGGCTCAAGTAGGGAGTACTTGCTGGGCGATGCAGTGGCCGTTGAACGCAGAGAACGCTTGCGGTCGCCGCCTCGCCACCGAGCCAAAGCTAACCACTTGCCTCTCGCGGAAGAGGCTGCTGAACGAAAGGTTTTAGCGACCTTGCCAGTCAAACATAGCAAGATCGAGAGCTTGATGAGCGCCCGAGTTGAACGGGGAAAGTGGGGCAACGAATCTTGATTACCGCCTACCACGCCAAGTACTACGCCCATGAGCTAACGCGGAGAAACACTGCCGATGGCGTAGATCGCCTCTCCCAATCGCTATTCGATGCCAGCGTAGATTTGAACCCGCATCAGATCGAGGCGGCGCTATTCGCTCTTCGGAACCCATTGCAGGAAGGTGTACTGCTGGCTGACGAGGTGGGGCTGGGTAAAACCATCGAGGCCGCGCTTGTAGTTTGCCAATACTGGGCTGAGCGCCGCCGCCGGCTCCTGGTCATCTGCCCAGCAAGCCTGCGCAAACAATGGGCGCAGGAACTGCACGAAAAGTTTGCCGTACCCACCACCGTGGTGGATGCTGTTTCTCTGCGCAAGCAGTCCGCTGGCGACATTCTCGCCACCCTGCAACGGCTGGTTGGCAAGGCGGTCGTGATCATGTCCTACCATTTCGCCGCCAAGCTGGAAGCCGAGCTGCTTGCCGTGCCCTGGGACGTGGTGGTCATCGACGAGGCGCACAAGCTGCGCAACGCGCACCGCGCCAGCAATCGCACTGGACAGGCGCTCAAGCGTGCGCTGCAAGGCCGCAAGAAGCTGCTGCTCACCGCCACGCCGCTGCAGAACTCGCTGATGGAGCTGTACGGCCTGTCCACACTGATCGACGAGCACATGTTCGGCGACGAGACGGCCTTCCGCAAGCAGTTCATGAACAGTGGTACGGGCCTGGACGAACTGCGTGAGCGTCTTGCCAGTTTCGCCAAACGCACACTGCGCCGCGACGTGCTGGAGTACATCAAGTACACCGAGCGCAAGGCGCTCACCCAGCCGTTCAACCCCACCGACGACGAGCAGGCGTTGTACGAACGCATCTCGGCCTTTCTACAAAAGGAAGACTCCTACGCCCTGCCTAAGCAGCAACGCCATCTCACGGCACTGATCTTGCGCAAGCTGCTGGCCTCCAGTTCGCACGCCGTCGCTGCCACGTTGGTCACCATCCGCGAGCGCCTGCAGGGCTTGCTCACGGCAGACAAAACGGAAGACGACGGCAGCCAACTGGTCGAACAGCTCATTGCCGAGGACGACCTGGAGCAGGACTACCTGGAAGAGGAAGCCAGCGAGGCCGACGAAGACGTCGAAGCTCCTACGCCCGCGCCAGCCGAAGACGGTAAGCCGGGCGCTGCAAAAGATGCCCATGCCGTCCGAGCCACCATCAGTGCCGAAATCGCCGAGCTGACTGCGTTCATCGATGCCGCGCAAGCGCTGCAAACCGACACCAAGGCGCAGGCGCTGCTGAAGGCGCTCGGCTTGGGCTTCGGCAAGATGGCCGAGCTAGGTGCGCCACGTAAGGCCATCATCTTCACAGAATCCAAGCGCACGCAGGAATACCTGCACCGCTTCCTATCAGCCAACGGCCACGCGGGCAAGCTGGTGTTATTCAGCGGCACAAACAACCACGAAGACTCCACCGCCATCTACCAGCGCTGGCTGGAAGAGTACAAAGGCACGGATCGCGTCACCGGCTCGCCGCAGGTGGATCGCCGTACCGCGCTGATCGACCACTTCCGCAAGGACGACGGCAGCGGCGCGGAAATCATGATCGCCACCGAAGCAGCGGCCGAAGGTGTCAACCTGCAGTTCTGCGCGTTGATCATCAACTACGACCTGCCGTGGAACCCGCAGCGCGTCGAGCAGCGCATTGGCCGCTGCCACCGCTACGGCCAGCGTTTCGACGTGGTGGTCATCAACTTCCTCAACACCCGCAACCAGGCCGACCAGCGAGTGCTGGAACTACTCACCGAAAAGTTCAATCTGTTCTCCGGCGTGTTCGGCGCGAGCGATGAAGTGCTGGGCCGCATTGAAGGCGGCCTCGACTTCGAGAAACGCATCCTCCAGATCTACGACACGTGTCGCCAGCCCGAGCAGATCGAGGCCGCCTTCAACGCCCTGCAAGCGGAGCTGGAAGAAGTCATCGCCGACCGCATCAAAGACACCCAGTCCCAACTGCTGGAGAACTTCGATGAGGACGTCCACGACCGCCTCAAACTGCGTCTTCAAGACGCCGAAGCGCGGCTCGACAAGCTGGGGCGCTGGTTCTGGGGCGTCACCTACTACGCATTGGACGGCCGAGCGCGCTTCGACGAGCAGTCCTACGCATTCTCTCTGAGCACGCCGCCAACTGGAATCGCACAACTCGCGCCAATTGGCCGCTATCAGCTCATTCGTGGTGCGGCGCAGCCGGATATGCTGGCGCACGCCTACCGCCTCAGCCACCCGCTGGGGGAATGGAGCATTGATGCCAGCCTGAACGCAGCCACGCCCGTCGCCACATTGAAACTCGACTACGGCAAACACGGCGCGCGCGTCTCCGTCATCGAGAGACTGCGCGGCATGTCCGGCTGGCTAACGTTGGCCCGGCTGGAAGTCACCGCATTCGAGACTACCGAGGCGCTGCTGTTCTCCGGCCTCGCTGACGATGGTCAATTGCTGGATCAGGAAACCTGCGAAAAGCTGATGGCCATTCCAGCAGCGGGCAAGCCCACCCCTTTGACCAACCCTGTGCCCGAGGCCTTGCTGGCCAACAGCCAGCGCACGGTCGTCGCCACCGTTGCCCAGGTGCTGGAAGCCAACCAGCGTCTGTTCAATGAAGAACGCGACAAGCTGGAGCGCTGGGCCGACGACAAGCTGCTGGCCGCAGAGGAAGCCCTGAAGAACACCAAGGCACGCATCGCCCAGTTGAAGCGCGACGCCCGCAAGGCCGTCACCTTGCAGGAGCAGGATGGCATCCAGCGCGAACTGTCTGAGCTGGAGCGCAAGCAGCGCCGCTTGCGGCAGGATATTTTCGCCGTCGAGGACGAAATCATCGCCAAGCGCGACGAGCTCATTGCCTCGCTCCAGCAGCGCCTGCAAGAAAAAACAAGCCACGAGACCCTGTTCAGCCTGCGCTGGCAGGTGATTTAGGAGCCCGCCATGAGCAAACGCGAGCTGATCATCTTTACCGCCCCTGACGGAAAAATCTCCGTCGAGACGCGGTTTGATGACGACACCGTCTGGCTATCGCTAGACCAAATGGCCACTTTGTTTGACCGCAACAAATCCACCGTTTCACGCCATATCAATAATCTGTTCGAAGAAGGCGAGCTGGAGCGTTCAGCAACTGTTGCAAGTTTTGCAACAGTTCAACAAGAAGGCGAGCGTCAGGTCGAGCGGCAAATAGAGCACTTCAATCTCGACGTAATCATTTCCGTCGGCTATCGCGTCAAATCGTTGCGCGGCACCCAGTTCCGGCAGTGGGCCACCAAGCGCCTCAACGAATATATACGCAAGGGTTTTTCGCTCGACGACGAGCGCCTGAAAGACGGTGGCGGGCGCTACTTCCGGGAACTGCTGCAACGCATCCGGGACATTCGCTCAAGCGAACGCAACTTATACCAGCAGGTCACCGACATCTACGCCACCGCCATCGACTATGACCCCAGAGCCGATCTCTCCCGCGAATTTTTTGCCACGGTGCAAAACAAAATGCACTATGCCGCCCACCAGCAAACCGCGGCCGAAGTCATTTACCAGCGCGCCGATAGCGACAAGCCCCTGATGGGTATGAGTAACTTCAAGGGCGATTACATCACCAAAGCTGATGTTGGTATTGCCAAAAATTATCTGGCCGAAAAAGAGCTCACCATCCTCAATCTGCTGGTGTCTCAGTTTTTGGACTTTGCCGAATTGCAAGCCCTGGAAGAAAACCCCATGACCATGGCGCAATGGATTGCCGAGCTGGACCGCCAGCTGCTCGCCAATCGGCGCGAGCTGCTAACCGACAAGGGAACAGTTTCCAGAAAACAGGCGATTGCCAAAGCCGAACAAGCGTTTGAGGCCTACCGCAAGCGTGAAATGCAGCAACTCGAGAGCGACTTTGACCGCGCTATCAAACAGTTCGCTAAAAATCAAGATAAGTCCTGAGAAATAATAACAAAATGGCCATGACCAACAAACAGAATCCAAAATTCCAGGAGCTCGTCGCCAAGCTGCGCGAGATTTTCCAAATTGACCGTCCGGACCTGGACTTCGGTATCTACCGCATCCTCAACGCCCGCGCGGGCGAGATCAACGACTACCTGCAAAACCGGTTGGCCGAGAAGGTGCAGGCAGCCCTCTCCGCAGGCAGTGCCGCCCAGCAAGAACAGGTCGCCCGTGAGCTGCAGGAAAAGGAAGCCCAGTACCAGGCCGACGGCATTGACCCCGGCACCGTGCCCAAGGTGCGCGAACTGCGCGAGAAGCTGGCGCATTACAGGGCCGGTGCCAGCGAACACGAAAATGCCGTGTTCTCCCACCTGCTGGCCTTCTTCTCCCGCTACTACGAGCAAGGCGACTTCATCAGCCAGCGCCGCTACAAGGGCGACACCTACGCCATCCCCTACGCGGGCGAAGAGGTGATGCTGCACTGGGCCAACAAGGATCAGTACTACACCAAGAGCGGCGAGAACTTCAGCAACTACAGCTTCAAGCTGGACGACGGTCGCACGGTGCATTTCCGCCTCGCCGCCGCCGACACCGCCAAGGACAACCGCAAGGACAACGACAAGGAGCGTCGCTTTGCCCTGGTGGCGGCGAAAACCGTCACCCGACTGGATGAGAACGGCGACGAGTACGAAGAGGAACTGGTGCCCGTGGAGGAAGTATCGGGCAGTGACGGCACCCAGGAACTGATCATCCGCTTCGAGTACGCCGCCCAGCCCAAAGGCACCAAGCAGGAGGCGCTGGTCGCCAAGGCCGTAGAGGCAGTGCTGGCGGACGCAGCCGTCAAGGCCCGCTGGCTGGCCCTGGGCAACCGCGCGCCTACGGAGAAAAGCCCGCAGCGCACCCTGCTGGAAAAGCACCTGAGCGACTACACCACCAAGAACACGGCGGACTACTTCATCCACAAGGATCTGGGTGGTTTCCTCCGGCGCGAGTTGGACTTCTACGTCAAGAACGAAGTCATGCATCTGGATGATGTGCAGAACGCGGGCGCGTTCGCGGACATCGAGAAGAACCTGCGGATGATCCAGTGCCTGCGCAGCATCGCGCTGGAGCTAATCACCTTCTTGGCCCAGTTGGAAGACTTTCAGAAAAAGCTGTGGCTGAAAAAGAAGGTCGTGGTGTCCAGCCATTACTGCATCACGCTGGATCGGGTGCCTGAAATGCTCTGGCCAGAAGTAGTAGCTAACGCGCGGCAATGGGAACAGTGGAGGCAGCTAGGCGTTTGGGATGGCGATGCGCCGGGGACGGTAGAGGAACTAAAGGCTACGCCGTATCGGATGGTGGATACGAGCTTGTTTTCTATTGAATTTAAGTCTTCTCTACTTCAACACTTGGAAGAACTGGATTCAGGCACTGATGGCCTGCTCATTCACGGCGATAACTTCCAGGCGCTGACCTTACTGAAGGAACGCTATCGGGGCGAGATTAAATGCACATACATCGATCCACCTTACAACACCGGCAGAGATGGATTTATGTACAAGGACGGTTATCAGCGCTCAAGTTGGGGCTGCTTGATTCGCGAAGGACTGGCAGCACTTTATGACTTGGTGACAGACGACGGAATTGTTCTAGTCAGCAATGATGACAATGAGAATGAAAACCTAAAGAAGATTCTTTCTGAACTGACATATCACGTGAAGACAAACTTGGTATGGAACACGGATGGCCATACCGATAACCAGTTTGATGTCAAAATTAACCACGAATATGTGACCTTGTCGCAGAAGACAAAGTATGCCTCTTACGGTGATGTGGTTGACCCAAACACCCGAGCCGAAAGTAATCTTTGGAAAAACGTCGCAGAGAACTCAATCACCAAGAACGGACCTGCTAACCCGTATTCTGACGTCACGTTACCAGCTGGTTTCCCTGTTAATTGTGAGCATGGCACGATTGATGCCAACACTCCTGCGCCAGATTTTTTCGAGGAATTGGCGAGGCGGAACTACTTCCCAAGGGATTTGATCAGGAAGTACGGTGTAACGTTTCCTATCAAACGTAATCGTGCGACCTATTCCGACTTCAAGCTTGACAACGACCTTACTGTATGCGCTGGCTGGGCCAATCTTAATAAGCTACAGCGATTCATACAGAACGAGTGCCAGCCGTTTAATGACGAGAACGGCATTATGGAGTTTTACCTAACTGGGAACGGCACTATTTATTACAAGAAAACCAAAACCTCTGCTCGAAACATTGTTTCGGTATTGAGGAACTTCTCAACTACCGAGAAGATGAAATACGTTCTCGAAAGCATGGGGCTAGACTTTTCCTATCCAAAACCGAAAGACCTAATCTCTTACCTGATAAAGATTGGTGCGTCTCCGATCTATTTGGACTATTTCGCCGGTTCTGGAACCACTGCGCACGCGGTTATCGATCTCAATAGAGAGGACAGTGGAAAGAGGAAGTACATTCTGATCGAGCAGGGCCAGCACTTTGAAACCGTAATCAAGCCTCGGCTTCAGAGAGTTGTGTTCTCTACGGACTGGGAAAGCGGAAAGCCGACTGCACCTGACACCGGTGTCTCCCACTGCTTCAAAGTTCTCAAAATCGAGAGCTACGAAGATACCCTGAACAACCTGCAACTGCGCCGCTCCGCCGCGCAGGGCGATCTGTTGAACACCCTGCCGCAGCAGGCCAAGGACGACTACCTGCTCAACTACCAGCTGGACGTGGAAAGCCGTGGCTCGCTGCTGTCGGTGGAGGACTTCAAGAAGCCCTTCGACTACACCCTCAACGTGGCCGTGGATTCGGCGGGCGCATTCGAGCCGCGCAAGATCGATCTGGTCGAGACCTTCAATTTCCTGATCGGCCTGCGCGTCAAGCACATCGATGCCCAGCCGCAGCGCGGCTTCGTCACGGTCACCGGAACCCTGCCCAGTAATGAGACCTGCCTCGTGCTGTGGCGCGATTGCGATGTGCTGGACTACGAAGGCATCAGCAAGCTCTGCGACAAGCTGGCTATCAACCCGGCGGACAATGAGTTCGACGTGGTCTACATCAACGGCGACCACAACATTCCCACCGTTCTGACGCAGACGGCCGAGGAAGGCGGTGCCACCCGCGTGCTCAAGCTGCGCCAGATCGAGCCGGAGTTTCTGGAGCGCATGTTCTCCGTGGAGGACATCTGATGGCACGACCACGCAAGACCCCTGTCGCCGGTTCGGGCGCAAGCGGCGCAGCCGGTTCCACTCGCGGCGGCAAGAAGCGCAGCTTCCATCAGGAATTGGTGCTCAACCGCTGGGTGCTGGGTTTCTTTCAGGGCGGCACGCTCGCGGCACTCAAGATGCGCTTGGGCGATGACCGCTTCGAGGGGATTGACGAGGACGGACAGACCAAGTTCTTCCATGAACTGATCCGAGGCTTGTTCGATCCCAACAAGTTGCCCGAGGCCGACCTGCGGCGCTACGACTTGAACGTCGTCGCCCACTGGCAGGCCATTACCGCCCAGCGCAACAAGCTGGAAGGCCACGAACTGCAGATGAAGTACTTCCAGTACCTTTCGCTGCTGTTCACCGAGCTGTATCTCGACTGGTACTTCAACCACCGTCAGGACTTGCTCGATGGCCTGAACGAGGAAATGACGCGCTACCGCGCCGAGACGGGCGCGGAACCGTTCCGCGACTTCGAGGCGGACGACCTGAACAAGATCGCCTTCTGGAATGCCACCGGCAGCGGCAAGACCCTGCTGCTGCACATCAACATCCGGCAGTACCTGCACTACTTCCAGGCGGGGCGCAGCGATCACTTTCCCGACAAGATCATCCTGCTCACGCCCAACGAAGGGTTGAGCCGTCAGCATCTGGAGGAACTGCACCTGTCCGGCTTCGGGTTCTCGCAGTTCTTCAACAAGGCTCAGTCACCCGCGCGCGGCACCATCGAAATCATCGACATCAATAAGCTCGGCGATGAGATGGGCGACAAGACCGTCGCCGTGGATGCCTTCGAGGGCAACAACCTGGTGCTGGTGGACGAAGGCCACCGTGGTACGGGAACGGCGGCAGGCGCGTGGATGGCGCGGCGCGATGCGCTGGTGCGCGGTGGTTTTGCCTTCGAGTACTCGGCCACCTTCGGACAGGCGGTGGCCAAGGGCATGATCGTGGCGGCGGCGGAAGAAGACATCCAGAAGAAGCGCGCCAAGAT
>Ga0214921_10011842_pt1 | contig 10525 bp, 7 predicted proteins | sample LL1505_MetaG_FD_177992 | JGI IMG/M metagenome (GOLD analysis project Ga0214921, IMG submission 177992) | Freshwater microbial communities from Lake Lanier, Atlanta, Georgia, United States - LL-1505 | ecosystem: Environmental > Aquatic > Freshwater > Lake | place: USA: Georgia | collected 2015-05-28
GACTGGGAAAATATTGTGACCTTCCCCCAACGTCACCCCGGCACCCAGATTCATACCATCGATATTAATTATCGTTCGACGCCTGAGATTCTTTCGTTCGCGAATGAGATTTTAGCACACCGTCCCAGCGTCGATGGTTTTGAAAGAAAATTAAAAGCCGTGCGCGGAAGTGGCATGCAACCGACCTTGTTCACGGTCGGCGACACTTCCCAACAAGCTAAACTGATCGGACGCAAAATTCATCAACTTCACCAAGAGGGACACGCCTTAGCCGACATTCATATTTTATACCGCGCCCACTATCAATCCATCGAGTTGCAAATGGAACTCAACGCACTCGGCATTCCCTTTGTAATCACCAGCGGACATAAGTTCTTCGATTTAATCCACGTTAAAGATATCTTAGCACACCTGCGATTTATCCATAATCCGAACGACTCAGTCGCACTCTCCCGAGTACTGTGTTTATTGCCTAAAATCGGCCCCATCGGTGCAGATAAAATTATTCGAGCCGCCCAAGAGGTAGAAGTCACTCAGCGACGTGGCTTAGTCCGTGCCCTGCGCGATCCCGCGGTCCTCAAAAAAGTGACTGATGTAGCTAAAGACGATTTTAACGACTTAACCATCACGCTCGAGGATATGTTGGAAGGCATCGAAAATGCTCAACAAAAACCTGCCCCTGTAAATCCCTCAACCGATTTATTTACCAACGCTCGCGAAAAACATGAAGAGAAAATTTCGCGCACTCCCGCTGAAACCGTACGCGTGTGCATTGAAGGTTGGTACGGCACACATATGAAAACTCTTTTTCCCGATTGGAAAGATCGCGAACAAGATTTAACCGGACTCATCGGCTTCGCCTCAAAATTTCCTGATCTCGGTGACTTAATCGCTCAAGTCGTTTTAATGAACGGCGAAACTTCCGATAAAAATCCCGAACCTCAGGAAGACATGTTGAAGCTCACCACCATTCACCAATCGAAAGGACTCGAGTTCCCGATTGTATTTGTCCTGGGCGTCGCCGATGGACTCTTACCCTTAACTCGTGCGATCGAAGAAGGTGACGTCGAAGAAGAACGCCGCCTATTTTACGTGGCCTGCACACGCGCCGAAAATCTTTTGTATCTCTTTGCCCCACGTTTTACGACTTCAGGCGAAGGCTACCGACCGCTCGACCCATGCCGATTTATTGAGGAAATGAGCCCCGATTGCTACGATTTGGCAGATTATGCCCATCGCAGGCTTTAAAACCCCTTTTATGACAATAGTTTAGGTCATGTGGCTTGCCTTGCCAAAGGGGTCGTTTTCTGTCTCAAATCCTACCCTCTATGCCAAAGGTACTCGTCGCTGATAAGATTTCACCCACCGGGGTCGCCCTCCTCAAAGCCCAAGCCGGCTATGAGGTCGTTGAAGCCTATGGTTCTTCACCCGAAAAGGTGCTCGAATTGGTTAAAGACGTGCACGCGATTTTGGTCCGCTCCGAGACCCAAATCACTCGCGAAGTACTCAATGCCGCACAGAAACTTGTTTGCGTAGGTCGTGCTGGTGTAGGCGTCGATAATATCGATGTCGATGCTGCAACCGAACGCGGTGTCATCGTGATGAACACTCCTTCAGGCAACACCGTCGCCACAGCCGAGCTCACTTTCTCTCACCTCTTATCTCTCGCTCGTCCTGTACCCGAAGCAGTTCAATCCATGCGCGAAGGTAAATGGGATCGTAAAACACTTTCTGGTACCGAATTATTTGGTAAAAATTTAGGAATTTTAGGACTCGGCCGCATCGGTGCCGAAGTCGCCAAGCGCGCGATTGCTTTCGGTATGAAAGTTTACGCCTACGATCCTTACCTGACTGAAGCACGTGCTAAATCCCTCGGCGTTCACATGTCGACCCTCGACGAAGTTTTTGCGGTTTCCGATTACATCACGGTTCACATGCCTCTCACGCCTCAAACTGAAGGCATGGTGAATACAGCTGCCTTCGCTAAGATGAAAAAAGGCGTGAAGATTGTGAACTGCGCCCGCGGTGGAATTGTCGACGAAGCAGCGCTCGCCGCCGCTATGCAATCAGGCCAATGCGGTGGTTGTGGCTTCGATGTATTCGTCGAAGAGCCCTTAGTTAAAGATCATATTTTAAGAACCCTTCCTAAAGCACACCTCTCACCTCACTTGGGCGCATCAACCGCCGAAGCTCAGGAAAACGTCGGCGTCGAAGTCGCTGAAGCCGCCATCGCTGTTTTAAACGGTGGCTCACCTGCAAACGCAGTCAACTTACCTTCGGTCGATTCCCAAACCCTAAGCACCATCCGTCCTTTCCTTTCGTTAGCCGAAAAACTCGGCGCGATTGTTCGTCAACTCGCTGCACCAGGTCGCATCGAAACCATTCGTCTTACCACTTATGGTACTGGCTCCGAACAAGGCGCAGGTGCGATTTCTCGCTCCATCCAACGCGGTTACCTCCGTGGTATTGTGGAAGGCGTCAACGATGTGAACGCACCGAGCAAATTAAAGGCTCTCGGGGTTGAAGTACAAAGCATCCGTTCGTCGGCTGAGGCTGACTACAAAGAGCTCATCCACGTCGAAGCGATTTTAGCTGGTGGAAAATCCGTCTCGATTGCCGGAACTGTTTTAGGAAAAGCTCAATCGCCTCGCATCGTTTCCATCAACGGTCGCACGCTCGAATTCGTTCCTGAAGGTAAATTACTTTTAATCGAAAACCAAGATCAGCCCGGAATCATCGGCGCCCTTGGCACCATCCTCTCCAAGGAAAAAGTAAACATCGCCAACATGGCCCTGAGTCGCACCGGCGGCACCAATGCTTTCGCTGTCTACCAGTTAGACTCGGCTCCCTCTGCTACCACCCTCGCTGAGATACAGAAAAACTCTGCGATTGTTCGTGTACAATTAATCGACGCCTAATTAGCTTTCATGAATCCAGCTCAGATCATCGAGTACGGTCTCTATCTACTGACTGGTTACCTCATTGGCTCGATTAACTTCGCTGTCCTCGTCGCCAAAAATCACGGCGTAGATATTTTAAGTGTAGGCTCGGGAAATCCTGGTGCAACGAATGTCAAACGCGTACTCGGAAAAGGACCTGGCAATTTAGTTTTTGGTTTGGACGTTTTCAAGGGCGCCCTCGGCACCTTCCTTCCCTTCTTCATTATCTGGGGATTAAATACTCACTGGGATGGAAGCATGGATGATTTCGGGAAAGCACTCACCGACCCCGATACCGACAGCGTCCTCATCACCTCTTTTGTCGCCACACTGGTCGGACACTGCTACTCGATTTTTCTTGGATTCAAGGGCGGCAAAGGCGTCGCTTCCACCATTGGTGGTCTCACCATCATTTTACCGATGCCGATTTTGTTAGGCGTAATGATTTGGGTAATCGCCTTTTACAGCACCAAATATGTTTCTGTGGCTTCCATGCTTTTAGGCATCTCACTCCCCATTACCGCCTGGGCTATGAAAGATTCCCAGACCGAAATCATCTTCGCTGCCGTGCTTGCACTTTTTAATATCTGGACCCACCGCGCCAATATTCAGCGCTTACGACAAGGCACTGAAAGTCGCTTCGGCTCACCCAAAAAATAATTTATGTCAGCTCCACGCACCATCGGCATCGGCATTCTCGGCTTTGGCACTGTAGGCCAAGGCGTCTGGAAGCATTTAACTGACAAAAAATCCGATCTGGAATCACGCCTCGGTGTGAAAATCGATTTACGCAAAGTCGCCGTGCGTGACCCGAAAAAATCCCGCGCGATTAAAATTTCCAAAAGCCAAATCACGAAGAACGCTTTCGAGGTTATCGATGATCCCAAAGTACACGTGGTCTGCGAACTGATCGGCGGAACCACCAAAGCTAAAGAATTCACCCTCCGGGCCCTCAATCAAGGCAAGGTCGTCGTCTCCGCCAACAAAGCATTACTCTGCGGACACGGACCAGAAATTTTTAAAGCTGTCCGCAAACATGGCGGTCAATTCCTCTTCGAAGCCAGCGTCGCTGGTGGTATCCCAATCATCAAAGCGATTCGTGAAGGCCTTGCCGCCAATCGTTTCGAACTGATCGTCGGTATCCTCAACGGAACTTGTAATCACATCCTCACTCGCATGGGCGAAGATGGTTTATCTTTTGCTGACGCTCTTAAAGAAGCTCAAGAACTCGGCTACGCAGAAGCGGATCCGACACTCGACGTCGATGGCATCGACGCTTGGCACAAAGCTTCCATCCTCGCCTGGCTCGCCCACGGAAAATGGGCACCCGCCAACCGCACCCTCGTGGAAGGCATCAGAAATATCGGTCCTGCGGACATCGACTTCGCTCGTCGCTTCGGCTTCGCCCTCAAACATCTCGCTGTCATCCAACGTAACTTCGAAAAGAATTGGATGACCGTCGGCGTCTACCCTGCACTCGTTCCTAATCGCGATATCCTTGCTCGAGTCTCCGGCGTCAACAACGGCATCACTCTCCGTGGTGACGTCGTCGGTGCAACCACCCTCGCGGGTCGCGGTGCTGGTGGTGACGCTACAGCTTCCGCAGTCATTGGTGATATCGTGGATGCCATCGCCGCTCTCACCGGTAATTCCAAACAGGGTCTCTCGGGTGACGATTTAATCGCCCGCGAAAAACAAGGTCTGAAAGTTCGCATGGGCGACCTCGATGAAATCGTCTCCCCCTTCTACCTCCGTCTTTCCTTACTCGATAAAGCTGGCGTTTCCGAAGGTGTTTATCGCATCTTCTCGAAACACAAAGTTTCCATCGCTCGCGTGATTCAGTACGAACACCCGAACAAAGGTCGCGGCACCGTCACACTTTCAACCTACCCAGTGAGCGAAAGAAAAATGGACGCCGTGCTCAAAGAATTGCGCCGACTTAAAACCGTCCTCGAAGAGCCTTTCCTTCTTCGCATCTTCAATCCTGAATCGTAATTTCAGATGGCACTCATTGTTCAAAAATACGGCGGTACTTCCGTCGGCAATGTGGATCGCATCCAAAACGTTGCGGCCAAAATTAAAGAACAATGGTCCAAAGGACATAAATTGGTCGTGGTGGTTTCCGCACGCAGCGGCGTCACCAATGAATTAATCGGACGCGCTAAAGCGCTCATGCCTTTACCCGATGAACGTGAGATGGACGTCTTAATGGCCGTGGGTGAACAAGAAACAATCGCCCTCACGGCGATTGCACTGCACGCGATTGGCGTTCCTTCTGTTTCACGCACCGGCGCCCAAGCCGGAATTATTACCGACGGCATTCACACCCGCGCCCGTATTATCAAAATCACCGGCGGAGATATCGCCGAACGCCTCGATGAAGGTAAAGTCGTCATCGTCGCCGGATTCCAAGGTGTCACCCCCGATGGCCAAGTCACCACCCTCGGTCGTGGCGGTTCCGACCTCACGGCAATCGCCGTCGCGGCTTCCATCAAAGCCGACGTCTGCCAAATTTATACCGACGTCGACGGCGTCTATACCGCCGACCCTCGCATTGTTTTATCCGCAAGAAAAATGCCCGAGATTTCCTACGAGGAAATGCTTGAACTTGCCTCCAGCGGTTCCAAGGTCATGCAATCTCGCTCCGTAGAATTCGCTCAAAAATATAATGTTCCCTTTGAAGTTCGTTCTTCATTTAATGACCAACCCGGCACTCTCGTGAAAGCTATCGACAAAACCCTTGAAGACGCAGCCATCGCTGGCGTCGCCCTCGACCGACTGCAAACTCGCGTCACCGTTAATGACCTGCCCGACAACCCTCAGGCCATCGCCACCCTCTTCGATGACCTCGGCGAATCCGGACTCAGCGTCGACATGATCATCAAAAATCTCGGCAAAGATGGTAAGTCCAATCTCACTTTCTCCGTCAGCACCGACCAATTCGTCCGCGTTGAAAAAGTCGTCAGCCAAACACTCAAAAAATTAGGCTCAGGCACCGTGCGCTCCGCCGGTGAAATTTCCAAACTTTCCATCGTCGGCGTTGGCATGATCTCCCACCCCGGCGTCGCGGGCACTCTCTTCAAAGCCCTGGCCTCCGTGGGCGTAAACAGCGAACTCATCACGACATCCGAAATTAAGATTTCCGTCGCCCTCGAGCCCGCTAAAGCCGACGCCGCCATCCGTGCCGTTCACACGGCTTTCGGCTTAGATAAGAAGGCGTAAGTCGCACACACTCGCCTCTTGCCCGCAGCGGACTCCTTCGCCACACTACGCGGGCATGTTACGTCATACCCTAGTCACCGCTATTCGACTCTTCAGTCTGTCGTTTAGCGTCCTAGTCGCCCAAGACATTCCCGTCCCGATTTTATCATCCGTGGACGAGAAATCGCTGCCCTCCGCTCGCGATCGTGGCTTGCTGCAATTAGCCCAACAAGCCCAAGAGGCCGGACTTTCCTCCAGCGCCATCCAATTGTTCAGCGAAGTGATTAAAAGCAAAAATGCGTCTGACCAAGATAAGAATACGGCACAACTGGGTCTAGCAACTTGTCTCATCGAACGAAATAAAAGCGCAGAAGCCAAAGCAGCCCTGAAAAATATTTCCGACTCTCCCAGTAAAAATTTGCTCACGGGCTTAGTGGCTTTTTTAGAAAACGATTTAATCACCGCCGGTGAAATCGCCGATAAATTAAATCTCAATGCACTCTCCCCCGCGGAAGTGCCCTGGCTCCACACCCTCAAAGCCCTCCTCGCTAATGCTAAATTCGATAATGATAATTTTATTACGAATCTCAATCTCGCGACCCAAAGCGCCCTCTCCGAAGAGCAACGTCAAAGAATTCAAGCCCTCTGCTACCGCGCCTCTGTAATTACTGGTAAAATCAACGACAGCGCCATCAACGCCCTGCGTGATATTGTTAAGAATAATAAAAATTCTGAATTCACCTTTGCCCACCAACGCAACCTCGCCCTCGCCCTCGCCCGCCAAGAAAAGAAGAACGAAGCCCTCGCCCTCTTAAAGAATTTAGAAAACTTAACCGAAGCTCAAGAAGCTGAAGCGGATTTACTGTGTGGTTTAATTTCCGGAGCCGATAGCGCCGAGGGTCGAAAGTTCCTTAAGTCCGCCGCCCAAAATCGATCCAGCGACCGCCTGCGTACCACAGCCATTCAATCACTCGTCTCCGCCGCCAACGAAGCTAAACCGGGCGATATTAATTCCATCGCAAACGAAGTTTACGATTTTCTCACCAGACAACGCGAAGGACAACTTTCCTACGAATGCCCCCGCGATCCATCCGTCCTTGATACGATCCACTTAGCCCGCGCTCAGTTGATGTACCTGGCCGGAAATAATGAAAAGGCCCGACAAGCCGCCACCGAACTACTCAAAGAAGTTCCCGCGAGTCCCCTCGCACGCGAAGCGACTCGCCTACTCGCCGTCATCGCCTGGAGCGATGGTTCCTATCGCCTCGCCTCTTCTTACATCGATAGCTTAGTCGAAGGCAAAGAAGGCATTCCGCGCGATGTCCTGCGCATAGTCTCGGCCGACTGTCTTTATTTAGCCCACGATTATGTTTTAGCGGAAAAAGCCTACGCCACCATTCAGAATGAAACCCAAGGCGCCGACATCGCCTACACGGCCTTCCATCAACGCGTTCTCTCTCTTCTTTCTTCGAGCGATGATTTTAAGGTCTGGACGCAAACGACAGAAATTATCGAACAGGCTTTTCAAAATAAAAAAATTGATTCGTCCCGACTCTGGATCGCCACCTGGTGCTTGCTCGAAGATATCCGCAAAGCCAATCAGCCCGATATCGCCCTGCAGTTATTTGAAAGACTAAACCCCGTCATCACGAAATCCTCTATCGATTTCCAACTGCGCTTTAAATGGCAACGCGCTCTCATCACCCTCGCTAATCGGGATAATATTAAAGCAGCAAAACTCGCCGATGAAATCGCCGCCAGCCTCGAACGCCTACCGATCGACGCCCCGGCCGACCTAAAAAATAACGCGCCCGTACTCCGTGGACATATCGCCCTGCTCAAAGCCCGCACGGCTCTCGGTAGTAGTTCCACCGTCGGCTTAGTTGAACTTGAAAACGTCCGAAAAAAATACGGAAAGGTCCCCGCCGCTGCCGCGTCATTCTTAGTGGAAGGCAGATATCTTTCATCACTGGGTCGTCACGCAGAAGCGCAGGCTCGTTTCCTCGAACTGGTAAAAGCTTTTGAAGGCCAGGACGCTACCCTCAACGAAATGGTCGAACTGGGTCTCTACGAAGCCGCCGAAGAATCCAATCAACAAGCCATTGAATTAGGTGAAACCAAAATCAAAGAGGCGATCGAACTTTTCGAGAAGTTAAACGAAAAATATCCGCAGAGTGCTCTCCTCTTCCGCGTCGCCCTTCGTCGCGCCGAATTATTACGCACCCTTGGTGATTTCGACCGGGCTCTTCTAGTTTTAAATTCCATCATCCGTACCAAGCCCGACCACCCGAATCGTAATCAAGCAGAGATGGCTAAGGCGGATTGTCTCTTCGGACTCGCCGAACTTCGTCGCGATCGCGCCGGTCAATTAGACCGACAAAAAGTTAACCTCGCCGTCGCCGCCTACGAAAATGTCTCCTCCTCCTGGGCCCAAGACGCCGACATCCTCGTCGAAGCTCAATATAAATTAGCCACGACCTTACTCGAACGCGCTAAAGCAGAAAACGCGACCGACGCCAAATCGACCCGCAACGAAGCCCGCACTTTGTTAATTAAAATCATTTCCAATATTCGCTCAACCAAAGCTTCAACCATTAATAACTACGGCATCAACGGACGTAACTGGATCGCACGCTCCATCTTATCTTTAGGCAATTTCTACGAAGAAGATAAGGATATTACCGAAGCCATCGCGGTTTATCGAATAATCCCCGAGCTGAATCGCAACCTCCCCACGGGCGAAGCCCGCCTGCCCGGTCAGGCCGCCGCTGAAAGCAAACTTGCGAGTCTCGGCGCCATCCCTAATAAATCTACTAAATGAACTCCCCTTTCACTTTTCCAGCTGACGCCGGACCGTTCGTGTGGGTGCTCCTCGCCCTGGCCTTCATCGCCGTGGTCTTCGCCGTCGAACGCACAATGTTTCTCCACCGTGGTTTAATTCTCTCCTCCGACTTCATCGAAGGCGTGAAAAATAATTTGAAAGCGGGTCGTCCCATCGAAGCTCTCACCGCTTGCGAAGAATCCCCAGGCCCCATCCCCCGCGTCGTCAAAGCCGCCCTCCTTCGCTCCAATCAATCCGAAGCTTCCATGCGCGCCGCCGCCATCGAAGCCGCGATGCTCGAATTACCCGTGCTGGAACGACGCCTGGGCACCATCGCCACTATCGGAAAAATCGCCCCACTCATCGGTCTCACCGCCGCTCTCTTTTCTGGTTTCCACTTAGCCAGCGCATTGCGCGACGGCAGTATCTACGCCTCCGCTCAAAATATTTTCCCCGATATTCTCTCCGCCTTTGCTAACGCGGGTTTCTCCCTCGTCATCGCCATCGGTTGCTCCCTCTCCCACCATTTCCTCGTCGGTCGCGTTCGTTCCATCGTCCTTGAAATGGAAATCGCCGCCCACTCGCTGATCACCTTCGTGCATCACGAACTCCCCGCCGAGAAAAATTCTGGTAAACAATAATGCAAACGCCCTTAGGCATTTTAGAGAAGGTTCGTCCCGTGGATCGCAAAATCGATGCGGTCCCTTTTATCTTACTGCTCGTTTGCGGAGCCCTCCTCGCCCTTCTCACGGCCAATTTTGTGTATGCACCTGGCATGTACATCGGTTTCAATAACGTTCCGGCTGCTAATACTAAAAATATTAACGTGCCTAAAAGTTCAACGGGTGACATGGCCCAGACCGCTACAACCGTCACCCTGCTCTCCGCTCGCGGCACGGGCGTCTTCGTGGTCGGTGGTCGCGTGGTCGATAATGCCGGACTCCGCACCGAGCTCCATCGTATCGCCCAAATTAAAGGCAGCACGCTCCGACCCGTTTTAGTGAAGGCCGACGCCGCCCTCACCCTCCAAAATTTTATTACAGTCTGTGATCTCGTCCGCGCCGAAGGCTTTCCAGGCGTTCTGATCGCGGCGGAAGATCGTTGATTCGCGATTGCCACCGCACCAATTAGGCTAACATTCTGCCCCTTAAGTGTCCGACGCCCCATCCACTCCTAATCCCAAACTGCCCCGCCATATCGGAATTATTATGGACGGTAATGGTCGCTGGGCGTCGTCGCGTAATTTACCGCGACTCGAAGGACACCGCCGCGGCGCCGAACGAATTTTTGATGTCATTGATGAATGCATCAACCTCGGTATTCCCACCCTCACAATTTTTGCTTTCTCCGTTGAAAATTGGAAACGTCCCGTCGAAGAGGTCAGCGGGTTATTTAAATTAGGTGAATTCGTCCTCCGCGCTAATCTCGCCCGAATCCTTAAACGAAAAGTAAAATTAAAAATCATCGGTAATCTCGAAGAGATGCCCGACTTCGTTAAGGAACCGCTGAAGGACGCTTTAATTAAAAGCAAAGATAACGACGTCCTCACTTTAGTCGTCGCCCT
>Ga0214921_10011845_pt1 | contig 10522 bp, 14 predicted proteins | sample LL1505_MetaG_FD_177992 | JGI IMG/M metagenome (GOLD analysis project Ga0214921, IMG submission 177992) | Freshwater microbial communities from Lake Lanier, Atlanta, Georgia, United States - LL-1505 | ecosystem: Environmental > Aquatic > Freshwater > Lake | place: USA: Georgia | collected...
TGTACAGATTTTACAGATTCGATGAATCCTGTCACGATGTCAGGAAACGGATCTGGAATGATCATAAGGCACAGTAGAGAAATGACATTTATTTTGACTGCAGCACATGTGTGTCGAGATAGAAGAAACTACTCGATGAGAATTACAACGCTGCGAGGAGCTGCAGAGATCTCTATTGAGCAAAGATCAGTATTGACATCAGTTGATTACTATGGAAACACACATTTAACAAGTGTGTTCTCGTCAGATGATGACAATGACATATGCATTGTAGTGACTCCAGGTATATGGGGTAATCCAGTTCCAATCTCTTCGATTGGCCCTGAAGTGGGAGATCTTGTTTACAATGTAGCCTCTCCATTAGGAATATTTGAACCAAGAATGGTCCCTATTTTTGAGGGTCGATATGTAGGCAGAGATTCTGGAAATAGGAGCTACTATACAATCCCCACTGGGCCAGGAAGTTCAGGATCTGCAATTCTTAACAACAGTGGAGAAATTGTGGGCGTGATACACTCAGCATTCACAGACTTTGAAAATATAGCAATATCAGCTTCTTTGGATGATATTAGAAGAATTTCAAGAACAATTGAAAGTCAATAGGCGGGATCTTTTTGGTCAAGCGTCTTCTTTACAAAGTCAACATATTTTCGGGCGAAGTGCTCTGCCTCATCCTTAGTCTTAAAACTATGTGTGTAAGTTGAAAGAGACTCATCCTGTGGAACTTTTATTTCCACGTAAAATCCAGTATCAACAGGATAGATTGAAACATCGACAGGTGCGGTTTCATAATACTGTATGGGATCATTATTGCGAGTTGAAAAATTATGACCAATCTCTTTAAGAATCAGTCTCCGTAGAAGACGAATTTCTAAATCACTCATTTGAACCCTCACACGATTGTGTAAATGAGTCTGAAATTTCTCTTGACCATATTGTCATCAGAATGTCATCTGATGAATGATTTAAAATCGCTGAGTTACTCACACGATTATTAGATGACATCGTATCCTGAACATATAGAAGATCATTTATCTCACATGATGAACCCTGTTCAATTCTTAAGAATCTTTCTCTGTCTTCATCAGATGGAATAAAATGAACTGGATTGTATTCCTCAGCAGACACATCTAGCTGTACAGGATCTTCTTTGTTTGAGTCTTCCTGAGCAAGGACCGCACTAGAAACTGCTATTATTGAAGCAGAAAGTAATGTAAGATATAACTGTGTCTTTGTGAGATGTAATTTTCTTCTGAGAACCATTCCTGTAATTATGCATCCTGTTTTGCTTTAAAAGCAATGCGGTGGGATAATACCCACCGCACTATACGAAACTAATAGCTAAAATCATTCAACTTTGATTTCAAATCGATCAGACTTTTTTTTGTGTGTGGGAAGCATTACACTTAAAATACCTGATTCATACCTGGCAGTGAGATCTGCAGCATTCACAGAAGTCGGAAGTTTCCAGGATCTGGTAAATTCATCATAAGCATATTCTCTAGAAGAGAATTGAGAATCAGACTCAGCAGTTTCAGACTTAGCAGAAATTGTCAGACAACCTGCGTCTGTGTGTATCTTGAAATCACTTTTAGAAAATCCAGGTGCAGCTAATTTAATAACATAACCTTCTTCAAGTTGCTGAACGTTAGCTTTGGGAACAGTGAATGAGCTGTCTCTTAAGTTAACTCTTGTGCCAATGAGCGCGTCAAAAGTGCTATCAAACTCATCAAGAGAATTAGTTGTTAAATCAGACCACCAGCGAATTGGAAAAATGCGAGTCATTCATCAACCTCCTAAATTTATTGTCCTTATTGGACAGGAGGACGATAAACACTCTTTTTCGCTTGATAACCCTTTAAAATTTATTATTTTTGTGCATTAATCAAAAAATCATCATATAATGATTTTAGGAGGCCAAAATGTTTAATTTTAAGTGGTCTGAAAATCATCACACCGATGGCGTCGTTGTGAGATTTCATTCAAGAGACGCACTCTTCTGGAGTGAAAAAAATGAATTTGGGCCCGACATTGACAGATGGCGTTACGCAAGTGACATTTATGCTGAAAGTGAACATCCGCATGCACTTGTCGTGCATGCGGATGTTTGCGGTGCTTTTATTAAAGTGATGTGGGGAGAAAAAATTGGCTGGGTTTCTGCAGAGTCACTCTCAGATATTCAGCCTCTTCCTGTGGGCTGACTCATCTGAAGAATAGGAGAATTACGAAGTGTATTTGTTATTGCAGTGAGCGCAGCAGATACCTTCAGCGTTATTTCTCTCAAGAAGAAACGCGCATTAAAGAATTCATCGGCGATTGCTTTTATCATGTCTTCGTCGCCCTTTGACATGGGATTAGCTCTGTCTGATGAAGACTTGTCTAAAAACTTAAAATCCTCATAGAGGTCTGCGAGACTATTGATATATTTCATCAATGCGTCTCCAAACATTTCTGTATCTGAGATCTTGACGCTCTTTGCAGCCTTCTCTGCAGATTTGACTGCCTTGAGCTTGGTATTAAGCTTTTGACTTTCAAGATCTTTAGATGTTTCTCCGCCTGCTCTCACTCCAAAGCCAGGCCAGTCACCAACGGTCTGCTTTGCAACTCTTCCTAAATTCTTCAAGAAACCTAACTCATTAATTTTATTCTCAAGAATTTCGGAGATTTCATTCACCGTAGAAATAGTCGCACTCAGCTCCGTGTAGTCGTTGAGCTGCTTCTTGAGGCGAGCTTCGTGAAGAGCAACGGCCTTCTTTGCCTCATTGAGAGCATTAATTTCCTTACGAGTTGTCTCTGTAAGTGATGTCCTCTTTGACGTCTCGGCATCGACTGACGCCTTTGTCTCTCTAATAATTCTGCGTAGTTGATCCCGAGAAATCTTTGTCATTTGTGCCTCTCCGTGAAATGGTGCAAATAAGCACCTTGATTTGTCTATAAATAACGCCTAATAATGGAAATTGACTTCTTTCGATACTTATTTGTAATCTATTACAGAGGAAAAACGTACTTCAGTGTACTTTCACGAATTCTAAACACAGAACCACGCCACAAAACTTCGTGTACAGCTAAGTTCTTTTCTAGGATTGATTCAAAAAGTGACATCTGTTTTGATGTCACTTTTTCTTTTTTTTCTCCAACATAGATCAAAACCTCACCACTGCTGTCATAGAAATTTCCACTTCCAATAATGAGTGACTTTGGTCTTACAACAATATACTGATCTGTCCTGTTTTCATTATATGGAAAATAACCTATGATTGTGTCTGGGCGGCACTTTAGAATCATTCCTATCTTCAAGTGCTTCTTATTCATTACAACCCCTGAACTTTTTTTAAGTGATTGCAACGGGATTCTACTATCTCACCGTCCCAAAGCACATAGGCACGTTCAAAATTATCTGTCTGTCTAGCGGATGCGGACCCAAGTATAATTCCTACTACATTAATCTTTTTTGGGCCCACCCACCTTCTCCAACCACTGCTTGGTCTGCTGCTCATGGGAATTATTGTCTTGTAGAATCCTTTATAGTACAGACTGTCTGAAGACACATTTTGCCTAACAGATGATTTCTCTGTGCTGAGAACGACAAGGTCGCCTATTGAAAAGTCTTGCGGATCACTGTTCATCTATAATCTCAAGAATTTTTGCATTCCACGGAAGTGTGACCAGTTTTCCATCCCACATGATAAGTGCTTCTGTCGATCTTTGATATGATGTAGCACCTGGAATATCATCCCGAGGCGGTTCTCCCTCAACCTCAATCCAATATGGGTAAGGTCCTTCTACGGCACCCATACACAAAACAAGCGAACCTAAGGGAATATCCACGCATCCAAGTTTTGTCTTTACTGTGCTAGATGTTGTGTATAGAAGACCTCTAACGGTTTCTAGATCCGAGTCTTCGTGTAAAAAAACAAAGCTACTATCACCCCTGACAACTCTTAATAGACGTCCTTCTGGGACAGGTAGTAAATGTTTTTTCACACTCACTCTCGCAACTCCCACTCCTCCCAATCGTGTTCTTTGCCAGGAGAAGACAGTCTTCGCTGATTTGCTTCTTTACGTGCAGATTCCCATGAAGAATAAATTCCAATAACATTTTGATCTCTGCGACCCACAGACCACTCCCACAGGATCCACACAGACTTCTTGATGTTATTTACAGTTTCTGTGCTCAAGGTGCCTCCGTGAGTGACATGACAATAAATTATAGTCAAATTATTCTAAATTTACATTACTCTTAGCAGGGACAATGCTTAGGTAACTATTCGTACACAGCAGTACAGAACACATATTTAAAATTGCTTCAGTAGAGACAATTAAATGAACACAATTAGAATCCTTAGAAAACTCATAGAGTCATATATTGTCGAGGGAGGCTTAAAGCTTCCACCCGAGGAGAGAAAAGATCTCACACCCGCCATTGTCAGGGATGCAGCTGAGATATACAGAAGCTTTCTCAAGGGGTTTAACCTGTGGCTAGAAGCTCTTGGTGTGTCTCCTATAAATCCAGTTCGACCAACAGGATCATCAGTCCATGCTGAGAAGGACATCATCGATAGACCTGATGCAGTGTATGGTGATATCGACTACCTTGTTTCATTTCCTGTAGAATACACATCAGATGAAGCAGGTGTGATGAGGAAGGAAGAGGCAACATCTGTCAAGCAGTACTTAGACTATCTTTCCGAGTACATAAGCACAGTGCGCCCAAGTGAGATTGACGCTGATCTCACCCTGAAAGGAAACCCACAGATGATCATTGTCAGAGTTCCAAATGTGGGACTTGTACAGGTCGACACGGTCATCACACACCCGCCCTACACTGAGTGGATGAAGGGTAGATACAGCCCAGAGAGGGGTATTAAGGGATACGTCACAGGTAATCTTTACAAGGCTCTGGGAGATTACTTGGTCATTACAATCGGAACGGAGGGAGTTCTTGCACGTCTCAAGGACGGTGAGAGAGTTCCATCAAAATTTAGAACCGGGATAACATACAAGTCCATCTCGACAAACTTCAGGACTTTCTTTCGAGACATTGCAGATTACATCATAAAGGGTGAGTACACACCTGACTCATTGCTTGAAAGTCATCCAGGACTTGATCCAGATAATGTAAATTTGGTCGATATGTGCTACGGTATTTTAGGACTCGCAAGAACTCTTGCAGCAGCCGGTGAAATTGATCTAAACGACATGCTTTCAACAGTCTACAACTCATTTGTCGAGGGTATGGAGGACAACGTTGGCAGGAAGGTATCTCGGGATATCACTCCTGCGCAGGAGAAAAAGCTTCGGGATCTAAACACGCAGCAGTCAAAGAGGGTCAAGTCAATACTTGGAGTATAAATTGAACTGGTTCACATCAGACCTACACCTAAATCATGAAAATATCATAAAATACTGCGATCGAAAGGTCACCAGTATCAATGAGATGAATGAGCTCATCGTCTCAAACTGGAACAGCAGGATATCACCTGATGACACCGTCTATGTCGTGGGTGATGTTTTCCTTGGCAATCCCGCAGATGCAAAACCCATCATCGCACGCATGAACGGTAGAAAAATACTGATCCTCGGAAACCACGACAGGTCACCAAGGACAATGCTGGATCACGGCTTCGACGAAGCACACAGGAAGCTCACAATAGTCCTAAAGAACGGCAGGCGCGCACTTCTGTGTCACAAGCCTCTCCCAAGTGTGCTGCTAAGCAGCTGTGATCTACAGATTCACGGTCACAAGCACAGCGGACCCATTGTTGATGGAAATCGAATCAATGTCTGTGTGGATCTATGGAACATGTCGCCCATTTCAGAGGACGAGATCTGCGGAATTAAAATAGGTTCACCCACACAGAGCGACCTCGAGGTGCTTCAGGTGGGTGATGAATTTGAGATAAAGGCGAGAGTCCACCGGGAGGACATGGAGGGCCTACTGGACCACCTCACAGACATCGTCCGTGATTCCTGGAAGACCTCCAGGAAGTAACCACCGTTACATACAAAGAATCAGAGAAAGTAAGCCCAGAACGATTCTGGGCTGCTTTGTTTTAATCACAGGTCAGCTTGAGGAACCCATGCATATACGCGTGTGTATGCAACAGGTGACAGAAGCGTTCGTGTCATTGTCTGGACTGTAGTAGCCCCAGGAATTCCAGCACCGCTAGCACCGCTAATCTGTGCGGTGAGTTGAAATGCGCCACCTCCTGTCTCCGACACATTGAATCTCCTGCCAACATAGGGATCAAAAACATCGGTGCCACTCACACAGGTGACCTGCTGCGTCACCGACACACCCATAACCATCTGGTTCAGGTAGGGACCAATAAAATGTGCATCGTAGACACCAGAACCTAAAGTTGACTCCATCGCAGGCCTTGGAAAACGATCCATAATGTAAGATGAGTATCCGACTGGAACAGATCCACTTCCTGCCGTGTAGTTCACACCCCAGATGCGACTCTGACCATACTGACAGGCATCAGTGCCTGACGTTGCCTCGAACGAACCAAAATAAGCATTTCCCGAGTAAAGATCCATCGGTCCAGTGACAATCTCACCAGGTCGAAGTCGAACCTCCCAGTTGAGAACTGTCGTTGGAATCGCCACGGAAGATCCTCCCACAGTTGCGTAAGAAAGCCTTTCTGTGAGCGATACGACCCTGTTTAGGACAGTGCCATCATCGAACACATCACTATTTCCAGTCGCCTGCAGGACCACAACCTGTCCATTTCCGTCAGTTGAGATGACAGGAGGCTCCATTCCGGCAATACCGCTTCTGGAAGAGGCATCCCAGAAGATGTCGTGAAATGGAGCTGCTGTCCAGCCATTGGAAAGTGAATTGTACCTCGGGTTTGAGGTGTCGACGCGCCAAATGACGCCATCAGAGTCAGTCAGGAAAGCCCTCGTGGTGACAGTCCCCGTGTCGCCAGGGAATAGTGAGATGCCGCCCATGAGTGGGGCATTAAACACTCTATTATCAAGTGTCTGAACGATCTTACCTGTTGCAATATCGATCCAGTAGAGATCCCTTCCGGCACAGCTCCAGCACCGCTGGGATGATCTACTTGTCGTAGTGTTTACAGACACAGGCGCGGGTCCCGCGCCCTGTGGAGCGCAAGATGTTGAAGATGCTGCCAGAACTGCATCAGACACACCCCTTCCGCCTGGGAGGAGAGCCAACGCCCGCTCTTGTAGTGCGCCATCAATATCCACGAGAAATTGGCCGACGGCCGGCCTCGCGTACGTCTGGCCCATATTTCTACTGGTGAATTGCCACAGAAATGTAGGATTAATAGGATCCGTCACGTCTAGCGCAAAATATGAATTTCCTCCTGCCCTCAATCCCATGACAAGAACAGTGCGATAGGATCCTGGGCTTGATGAAGAGGCAGTTGGTGCATCACCGGGAAGACGTCGAAAGAAGACATCCCGAACAACAGGAGTCCCATCAAGCAGCTCCTGTCGTCCTGACATCGACGCACGAATCCTTGGGACAATCGCAGGTGGGATAAATCCCCAAATTTCCTCGCCGGATGAAATCAATCGACCTGAAGAAAGAGTGATTGCCTCCGCAGCAAAAGCGTGCAGCACACCGTCATTTGTTCCAACATACACAACAGTGGGCCGATTTGAGACATCAGGACGACGCCTAAAGAGGTTGTAGGACTCATCTGCGAGATCGGATCGGGGTGGACCCACAACCACTGGATTCGAGTGGTAGATGTCACCAAATCGATTTGTGGCACGTGCAGTTCCTACCTGTCCGTGGACCCAATTTATAATGTCGTTCTTGAGTGAGATTCTAGAGGACGTAGTTCCTCCGCTGGGAACGCCAAAGTGGTCGGGTGTGAGCGATGAATTTGTGGTGCTAAATTGTGTGAGAGAGAGACGAGACACGGTTGTGGGCGTCGTTCCTGTCGAAGATCCTGATCGACATCCAGGACCAATGGGAGGTCCCACGTTCGGAAGTGATCCGATGGGTGCGAGGTCCTCTGACAGCCCTGTGATCACACCCGACATCTGGGCTGGAGTTGAGGTCGCGACTGTGTAAAGAACGCGCGGTGAGGAGGTGAGATTTCGACTGTTCAGGATCGTGTGAAAGCTGTCCTGACTTGCATCCAGGGCCTGACGCTGTGGAACAAGAGAGGCATCGCACACATATCTCGTTCTATCGAGGACACCGCTCCATGGTGTCCCAGCGGGAGCGCTCGATGCGGGGATCTGAAACCCAGAGTTAAAAACAAGTTGACTGCCAGATCCGGATGCTTGCGCGCCCGTTGCATATGATGGGCTGGTCCGGGTGGTCGTGCCAGGAGCCGCAACATCGAGAGCGACAGAGAGAGCTGACATCAGAGCGAGTCGATCCGATGCAATGAGTGCCCTTCCAGTCCCTCCCATCGATGCGAGGTCGTTTAGCGCGGCCTGAGCTGCTGGATCGCCCACATCAAATCCCACAACATAAAGACCCCTCAGTGATCCAGTGCAAGATCCCAGCGCTGCACTAAATCGACAGAGGTCAGAAGCAATGGTGGAGGGTGTCTCGTACGGGCAGGAGCACCCACCGGCCGGGCAGGTCGGACCTGCCGATGCACAGTTCATGCTGTCGCGGTAGGGATCACTGGGCTGACCGTCCGTTATTAGAATGGAATACCTGGAGCGGCACGCGGCGAGCGGGTCCCCGCCGGATCCCGAGCGAGTCGAAGAGTCGTTCTGCAAAAAGTATCTTAGGTCGTCGAGCAGGGCTGCTGTGGGTGTTGCACCATACGGACGAGCGTTGAGGAGCTGCACTTGGATCTGCGCGTTGATGTCCTCTGCTGACTGTCCTGCGACAGGCGAGTCACTTGAAAAAGCAATAAGTGCACCGGCGGGGGCACTCGTGTTTCGTGCTCCCGCATCTACAATGTACTGCCCAGCGCAGCCAGGAAATCCAAGCACGCGGGGAGACCCGTAGGAGAAGTCTCCTGAAATCAGGCGGTTGAAAGTGGCATCAAAACCGGCAGCCTCGAAGACAGTCCGTGGCACCATATAGCGGTACGTGTCGGGGTCACCGGCTCTAACAACTCCGAAGACGTTGTCGTAGGTCATCAGGCCGAACTTCACTCGACTGAAGTACGTGTCGAGGATGCCGTCGGTCTGCTGGCCCGTGGGCGGCACCACGAAGTGGGGCAGTGGATAGTACTGGTCGGGGGCACCCGAGTAGGACCTGCGGCTATCAGATGTGCACGTGTAAGAGGGCCAGCTGCCCGTCAGCGCCTCGAGCACAGTCGCCCAGCGGCTTCGCTGGTTCACACCCGCGGCGCTCCCGGTGCACGTCGGCAGCGCGCCGCTCGTCGAGCCGGATCGATACTGCATAGATCCTGAAGTGTCTATGAGAAGCATCACAGCGGGTCGAATGCTGCGAATATCAGGAGCTTGTGAGCGGGCCAGACTGGGAATGAAAATTGCTGAGACGAGTGTAAGGTAGCACAAAAGACGTTTCAATGAGACCTCCATGTAATCAGATGACAATTATACACACGATGCGAGAAAATTCTCTGAGAGACTGTGCGAGATTTCGACTCGCATCGCAGGGCAAATTGCCCTGCGACCCCTCGTCGATCTCGACCACAGGGACACATGTAAGGGCCGAGGCGACCCTTCACATCCGCCTCAGGTCCGACAGGTTGCACAGGAAGACACACCCCATCCAGAGCACGCGGACGAGGCTGTTCTTTCGGCGCCCCCGTACGGGTCGATCGATGAGAGGCCCGAGGAAGATGCCGGGAAGCTCCGGTGGAATGTGGACGTACCTCCCACCCTTCACACCGCTGGAGTACCTCACCACAGTGCCCAGCTCCATCGCCTGCCACAGGTCACTGCGCGTGTGCACCACCCAGGTCCCACGCGGAAACATCCTGGTCACTCCTCGGACCCCTCTCCCACAGGCCGGATCGACGCGAGGTCGAACTCAGCGAGGAGGCACTTGCCCAGGATCCCACGGCACAGGACGATCCAGAGCTCGTCCGTCTCACCGTGGAGCGTCTCAACGCGATCCACCGCGATGAACGTGTCCCCGTGCACCAGGTGGCCCACAGTCCGGGAGCCGTCAGCCATGCCCATCCACCCAGGCACAGATGGGTCGAAGAGCTCAATTCTGGCTCCCGGGCCGAAGTGGGTGATCTCGTAGACACAACCCACGCGGATCGGGTGACGGGGCTCGATCACGGGCGGTGAACCCACGGCGCCGCCGCGCTTCTTTTTACCCGACATCAGGCGGCCTCCGCACGGGACAGGATTCGAAGAGACCTCCGCACGTGCTCGAGCTCGCGATCCGCGAGGTGACACGGCTGGCCTCGGAGCATGAAGCACCACAGGCGGAGCTCCGTCCTCTCCTGGAAGTACTGGACCACGTGCCGAGTGCCCGTGTGGAGGAGCAGCTCGCCCTCCCGGGCGACGGTGTAAAAGCCCGACCCGTCGAGCACGAGCCAGACTTCGGACTGCGTGCCCTTTCGGGAGGCATCCACCACGAGGAGGTCAC
>Ga0214921_10011846_pt1 | contig 10522 bp, 10 predicted proteins | sample LL1505_MetaG_FD_177992 | JGI IMG/M metagenome (GOLD analysis project Ga0214921, IMG submission 177992) | Freshwater microbial communities from Lake Lanier, Atlanta, Georgia, United States - LL-1505 | ecosystem: Environmental > Aquatic > Freshwater > Lake | place: USA: Georgia | collected...
TCAAAAGAATTACCAATTAATGCCGATAAAATATATAAACGTTTTGGATGGAGAAATTGGAATGAATATTTAGGATTAGAAAATACAATGAATATGTATAGAATTAGTAAGTTAATTCAAAATGAAAATGAAAGAAGAACAAAATTATTAAATGGTAAATTAACAGTCTTTGAATCAATTAAATACATTTTAAAAATTAATTCAAAAGAAATGTTTGCTAAAGATATTTGTACTCAAATATTAGATTATCATATATGTGGATCATTAAATGGGTTAACACCTGAATTAACAATTAATGCAAATTGTGGTAATTTATATAGAGACAAAATAATAAAACGAACAATAGATAAACCATATAAATATTCATATGATGGTTATAATGAATTTGAAATAATAGATTCAAAAGAAAAGTATATTGAATATTGTAAAAATGTTTATACAGAATTAGAACAAAATATTGAACCAGAAAATGGCAATTGGATTAAATTTTGTTTGAAAGACTATGATGAATTAGTTAAAAGTCATTATAAATCAGATGAATTAAAAGATATTTTTAAAAAATTAGAAATATCAAATAAAAATCAATATATTGAAAAATCAAAAACAAATAAAAAGTTAATTAATTATGAATATATTTCAAATGGTTTTTACAATGAATCTAATTTAGGTATTAATTTAGATAAATTATATTTTATTAAGAAACAAAATATAAGAAGATAAAAATGTTTTTATTTATTAGTTAAAAATTGATATAAATAATTATTACTATAAAAAGTATATTATTAATAAATGAATCAATTTGAAACAACTATCACATCAATTCGTAATATCCTTCGTGTAGAGGGTATTACTGGTTTAGACTCAATTAATCATTGTGTAGCTTTACTAGTATCAAGATATTTAACTATTGAAAAATGTTCAGAATTTGAAATACCATTAGAATTTGCTTTTGAAAATTTTCTTAAAAATAAAGATGGAACAAAATGTGACGACCAAATAGCAATTGCTAAATTTTATACTCAAAATGCAGATGTAGATTGCTTATTTGTATATCTTCAGGATAAATTAAATTTTAATACTTTTAAATTTAAAATAAATGCACCACTAAACTTTTTAAAAATTTATGAGAAATTAGAAGATATTAATATAAGTAATTTATTTGATAAGATTGATATTGTGGGGGCAATATATGAGTTACATCTAAAAACAGGAACAACAGGAAGTGGTATGAGAGATTTAGGACAATATTTTACAAATCGTGAAGTAATTAAGTATATGATTAAACTATGTGATCCTAAATTAAAAAAGAATGGAGAGATTGAATCTATATTAGATCCTTCTATGGGAACCGGTGGGTTTTTATCAATGTCGATAAAGCATTTAAATAAAAAACATAAAAATATTAATTGGAAACTTAATAAAGATAGAATATACGGATTTGATGTAGATGAAACAGTAAAAAATATGTCATTATTAAATGCTTTATTAGAATGTGGTCAAATTTTTAATGAAACATTTGTAAAAAATGATACATTACATAATGATTATTTAATTGATAAAAAAATTATTGATAAAGTAGATATAATATTAGCAAATGAACCATTTGGATTAAAAAATATAATTCATACAAATTGTTGTAAAAGAATTAAAGATTTGAAGATTGAAGGAACAAAAGCGGAACCATTATTTTTACAATTAATGATGCAATCTTTAAATGTAGGAGGAAGATGTGCGGTAATTATTCCAGATGGTGTATTATTTAATGATGCTAAATTATATAAATTAACAAGAAAATATTTATGTGATAAGTTAAGATTAGCAAAAGTAATATCATTAGAAGATGGATTATTTTTAAATACTGGTGTAAAATCAAGTATTCTTTTCTTTGTAAATGATGGAGAAACAAAAGAAGTCGAATTTTGTAAAATTAAAATATCAAGTGGTGAAATAGTTGAAGAATTAATAATAAAAGTTAATATTGAAGAAATTAAAGATAATGATTATTCTTTATTTGTTAATAAATATAATAAAGTTGAGGAAGAAAAATTAAATGGAATTGAATATAAGAAATTAGGAGATATTTTTGATTTTGAATCATCTAAATTAAATTCGGGTGATATGGATAATATTGGAAATTATAATTTTTATAGTGGTATAGCATTAAATCCTGCTGGTAAACATTCGTCATTTAATTTTAATTTACCAGAATATATTGGAATTATTAAAGGCGGTGGTGCTGGTTCAGGAAAATATGGAGAACAAATCGGTTTAGGAAAAGTATTTTACTTAACTGAAAAAAATGCAATTAGTAATGGAATGTATATTTTAAAACCAAAAGAAACTAATAATAATCTAAAATATATATATCATTATTTAAAATTTTCAAAAAATAAAATAATGGATTTAGCAACATATACAACTGGATTAGGAAATATAAAACAAGAAAGTTTAAAATCATATCAAATCCCAATTCCCCCTCTCTCCAGCCAAGAACAAATTGTGGAAGCATTAGATTCAATCTATGATACAATTGAAGGAAATAGTAAATTAATTCAAAATTATGAAAAAATTAAGAAGGGTATTATTTGGAGTAATACTTTAAATGTGGAGAAAAAGAAATTCGGTGATGTTGTTGAAATTAAATTTGGAACTAGAATTAAAAGAGATGAAGTAGAAGCTACAGAAGAATCTAAAATAAAATATCCGTGTTATGGAGGTGGTGGTATAAGTTTTTATATGAATGAATTTAATAGAGAAGGTAAAAATTTAGTAATATCCAGATTTGGAGTTTCAGAAAAATGTGTTAGAATAATTAATGATAAATTTTGGTTAAATGATAGTGGTATGACAATTCATACAAAATATGATAAATGTATACAAAAATTTTTAAATTATATTACATTATTAAAACAAAAAGATATTTATAATTTATCTGCTGGAGCTTGTCAAAAAAATATAAATATTGATGATTTTAAAAATTTACAAATACCAATCCCAACAAAAGAAATTCAAGAATACATCGTCACCGAATGTGAATACTATGATAATCTAATAGATACATTAAAGAAAGAAAATGAAAGATTACAAAATAATAAAATAATTGAAACGGTATTAAAATCTGTTTCTAATGATAATCAATTAGAAGAATCTAAAGAAAAAGAATCCGACGAAGAACTAACAAAAGTTGTTGAAAAAGATAAGCCAACAAAAGAATCAAAGACTAAATTAAAAAATTGATTTATATTTATAATATTTATATTTTTTATAATAATATAAATAAAAATGTTACATTCCAATGCACGCGAAACAAAACCAATAACAAATGAAAATACTGAAGAATGTAATGAAAAAAGAAATTTTATAATTAATACAGTTAAAGATTTTCTTGAAATTAATTTTAGTGATGCCCACGTATTGGCTGTATTATATAGACAATATAGTTATTTTGTTGAACGTGGTACTAATCATGTTCGACCAAATACTGTAGCAAATTATATAAAAAAAAAGGATGAGAATATATTATTTGAAAGAATAGTTTTTAACAAATATGCACAATATCATGGTATAAGATATGAAGATAGTGTTGAAATTATTCAAAAATTTATATCTACGATAAATTTACAATAAATTTACGATAAAAAAAAGACTATTCAAAACAAATTTTATTTAAAAAATTATTTTATATCTAATTTATAATATTATAAATGCAAACAAATATATATATTTTAAAATTACAGAATAATAAATATTATGTTGGTAAATCAAATGATCTTGAAACATGTATCCAATCACATAAAAACGGAACTATTTCTATGTGGACAAAAAAGTATAAACCAATTTCAGTTAAAAAAATTATACCAACTATGAATGATCGCGATGAAAATAAATATATAATTAAGTATATGAATAAATATGGTATTGATAATGTAAGAGGTGGAATATATGTTACTGAAGTATTAAATAATACACAAAGAAGTGAAATTAATAAACAAATATGGAGAGTAAATGATTGCTGTACACAATGCGGAAGAAAAGAACATGATGTTAAAAATTGTAAAGAAACACAAGATATAACAGGGAAAGAAATTATTAAAAAAAAATTAATTAAAACATGGTTTGATTGTCAGAAAGATGGTAATTGTCAAGACAATTGTTCAAATAAAAAAGAAATATTTAATTGTATGGATTGTGATTGTGATTAACGAATTTGAAACATTTAATTGTATAGATTGGATTAATTTTATAAAATAAATAAATATATGATTACATATTTAATATTACATTTCTATATTCATTATAAAATGGATTTGTTGGCTTTATATAGTCTTGTAAATCATCTAATAAATCACTAGTTGCTTCAAATAAACCTGCTTTTTTTGCGATAATTAATATTTCTTCATTTAATGTTTGTATATCTTGTATCATAGATTGATATACTTTTCCATCAATTAAACCTAATACTAAATCATTAACAGTTAATTTATCAACTATAATGTCCATAGTATATGTTCCATTTATCTTTTCTCTCAGTAAATGTCCTTCTTTCATACATCTTCCTTCCTTCCAATATGTATTTAATTTTTTATAATTGATTATTTGTTTTTCAAATAGAATGGATAATTGTTCCTTGTAAACTAATGCTTTTTCTTGTGCATAATTAGCAAGCAATATTTCTTCTTCATTATTTTTTTGTATTTCTTGAACTTTAAATTGTTTAATTAACATTATTACACTAATAAATATACTATAACTAATAAGCAAACTAATAATAATATAATTAAATTGCTCGTCACAGATAGTATTACTTTGTTTATAATTAAACATTGGTGGGTCTAGATCCATTTTTAACTTATGATATTTAATTTATAATTAAAATATATTTCAATTTTTTATAATTAGTCATAAAGAAATACCATATAAAAATATTTTTAACACAAAAAATAAATAAGTAAATACTGATTTATAAATTGATTTGTAGCTAAAATATATACATTTATAAGTGAGTAATATAAAATTTAAGTTGAACTATACATTGTTTTTTCATGGGAGTTATTGTAGAATTATCTCTTTCTAATTCAGTTATAGCTGTTTCAATTAATTCTTTATAAATAGGTTTATCCGTCCAACTAGATCTGAATAGCCAATTATTCCCCCATAGATTATCATCATTAAGATGAGGTATAGTTTTCCAAATTGTATATTGTTTAAATTTTGGATGTATTACCTTAATTTCTCCAGCATTATAATTATAATCAATAATTAGGATAAACTGCTTTTTTTTGTTTTCTATTCTGAGCGTCTCATAAATATCTTGGATATCTATATGGCCACTTTTTTTGTTCTTAAACAAACTACATAATAACTTTAAAAAATCACAATACATCTGAGTTCTATTTTTTAACTTGTTATATTTAATCTATAATTAAAAGATATTTCAATTTTTTATAGAATTTTAAGTTATTAAAGGAATACCAAATAAAAATATGTTAAATTAATTTAAAAATTGATTTAAAAATTAATTTATAGCTAATTTATTATTATAAATAAATGCATACAAATATATATATTTTAAAATTAGAGAATAATAAATATTATGTTGGTAAATCAAATGATCTTGAAACACGTTTGACATCTCATAAAAATGGACTTGCTTCAGCATGGACAAAAAAGTATAAACCAATTTCAGTTGAAAAAGTCATACCAAACGCTAGTTCTTACGATGAAAATAAAGAAACAATCGAGTATATGGGTAAATATGGTATCGATAATGTAAGAGGTGGTATATATGTTACTGAAGCATTAGATAATACACAAAGAAGTGAAATTAATAAACAAATATGGGGAGCAAATGATTGCTGTACACAATGTGGAAGAAAAGAACATTTTGTTAATAATTGTAAAGAAACAAAAGATGTAACAGGACAGGATATCATTAAAACAGGTAATGATATTTTTAAAACAGGTCATGATATTTTTAAAACAGGTAATGATATTTTTAAAGAAGAATATAAAGATAAAAAATTAATTAAAACATGTTTTGATTGTGGAAAAATTGGTCATTATGCAGACAAATGTCCAAATAAGAAAGAAACATTTAATTGTAGATATTGTGATAAAGAATTTGAAACACAAAAAGGTGTAATATTTCATGAAAATGTTCATTGTAAAAGTGTTCCTAAAAAGAAAGAAACATTTAATTGTAGATATTGTGATAAAGAATTTGAAACACAAAAAGGTGCAATATTTCATGAAAATGTTTATTGTAAAAGTGTTTCTAAAAAGAAAGAAACATTTAATTGTAGAAATTGTGATAAAGAATTTGAAACACAGAAAGGTGCAATATTTCATGAAAATGTTCATTGTAAAAGTGTTCCTAAAAATGAATGTTATAGATGTGGTCGATCAGGACATTATTCAAATAATTGCTATGCAAAATCTGATATAGATGGATATCAATTAGATTAAGATTAATTTATAAAAAAACAATATTTAAAAATAATTTTTAAATTAAAATTATTTTTTAATAATAGTTATGTTTACTCGTCATTCCAATAGCGAAGTTTCTTTAACTTTTCGTACATTGCTAAATATTAATCATTATTCTTTTATCGAATCTAATAAGTTCAGTATCAAGTGAAACTGGTTTTTCTTAGGGAGTTCCGAGTTTATTAACATTTTCAATAATTTTAATTTGTTCCAATAACTTTTGAGATACTTTAAAGTAGGTTTCGGTTTCGTTCCTGGCATAGCTCCATAATTCCTTTTTGATATCTTCTTTTTGCTCATCAGTTAAATCTATATATATTGTTTTTATTATATTGATTTTATCTTCTTCATTTTTGTCACTTGTTTCTTTAATCATACTTTCTATAATTCCTTTAGTTTTATTAATACGAACTCTTTCATAATAAGTAATATTTGGTTTGTTTTGTTTAGGCTTAGTAAATTTTGTAGGAAAAACAAAAGGAATATCAGTAGGAGCAAGAGTACGAGCAGATGCACCAACAGGAGTAGGTGCACCATTAGAAGTAAGAGCATCAGCAGGAGTAGGACCAGTTGCACCATCAGAAGTAAGAGCAACATCAGAAGTAAGAGCAACATCAGAAGTAAGAGCAAGAGTACGAGCAGATGCACCAACAGGAGTAGGTGCACCATTAGAAGTAAGAGCATCAGCAGGAGTAGGACCAGTTGCACCATCAGAAGTAAGAGCAACATCAGAAGTAAGAGCAACATCAGAAGTAAGAGCAACATCAGAAGTAAGAGCATCAGCAGGAGTAGGTGCACCACCTATCTGACTTTTGAGATTTAAATACTTAGTTTTATATTTTAGATATTTTTCTTTATACATTTATATATAAATATATAAAGAAAATTATTTTTTAATAATAGTTATGTCTACTCGTCATTCCAATAGCGAAGTTTCTTTAACTTTTCATACATTGCTAAATATTCATCATTATTCTTCATAATTTTATCGAATCTAATAAGTTCAGTTATCAAGTGAAACTGGTTTTTCTTAGGAGGGTCAGGGTCCATAGATATCCTCAGCATCAATAGTGTTAATTAGTGTCAATAACTCATTAGATACTTTAAAGTAGGGATCGGTTTCGTTCCAAGCATACCCCCGTAATACCTCGTGGATAGCTTGTTTTACATTATCATTTAAATTCTCATATATTGGTTGTATTGTATCCTTTTGAATTCCTTTAAGTGCTAATGGACATGTTTTTTTGTGCTAGGATAGATAATTACATCTATATTTATTTTATTACAACTCTTTTTAAATAATTAATTTAATATAGCACAAACTAATAAAGTAATTTATATTTTGTAGTTTTATAAAATAAAATAAATATATGATTACATTACATATTAAATATTACATTTCTATATTATAAAATGGATTTAACCAATCAAATAAACTACAAGGATGAGCTAGGTATTACTGGATTAGATGGACTAGATGGTAATGAAAGACCAAAAGCATCTATATCATGATTTCTTGCTACAACTGTAAAAGTATAACTTATATCATTAGTTAATCCTTCAACATCAGTTTTCCATTTGAGTTGATATTTATCATCAGGTGGATATTGTTTTACAGTTACTTCTTTTTGTATATTTCCTGGAGAACTTGTTATGATATACTTCTTTATACTTAAAGTACCATTATATATTGGTCTAATCCATATTACTGTAGCTTTGGTGTTACCAGCTACTGCTTTTACAGATCTAGGTTCTGTCGGCTTTTGAAACGGACCCCAATCTTCATTATAGTCGTCGTAATTTTCGTTTTCTACTGGAAACTGTTTACGCAATTCACTTTGTGTTAGATTATAATCAGGATCAACAGCAGAAGCAATAGGATCAACAACAGGATCAACAACATGAGTCGGAGTCGGAGTCGAAATCAAAACAGGCTCTGAATCCAATTTAATATTAGGCTGGTTCGATCTTTTTTCTACCCAACCAGATTTTATCGTATGTATTAGCTTACCATATTCGAGAGGCTCTATATTATCCTTCAGAGCAGTTATTAAATCATACAAATTTGTTATAATAAAAGGGTCTATTTGAACATCTTTAATAACCTTATCTCTATTTATAGCATTATTGTCTATACGCCTATATAGATGATAACGTATGTCTACAGGCAAATCTTTAATTTTCGTAAGTAATATATCCTTATAATTAGAATCCTTTAATACCATTGAACGTATCAACACTATAGCTAATTCTTTACGCGTCGGCTTATAATCATCTATTGATTTAAATAGGTCTGTAAAAAATGTATCATTAAGCAATTCAGTAACAGGAGTAGTAACAGTAGTAGGAGCAACAGCAGTAGCAACAGCAGGAGCAGGAGCAGGAGCAGGAGCATCAGGAAGACCACCAGGAAGAGCAACAGCAGGAGTAGTAGCAGGATCAGGAGCAACAACAGGAGCAGTAGCAGGAGCACGAGCACGATTAGAAGAAGCACTAGGATAAGTAGCACGATTAGAAAGAGCACGAGGAGAAACACGAGGAGTAGAAGGAGGAGCACGATGAGAAGTAGCACGATGAGAAGGAGCACGAGGAGAAAGACTACGTTCACGAGGAGCAGGATCACGAGGAAGAGCATAATGAGGAATAACAGTAGAAGCACGAGAAGAATCACGAGGAGAATCACGAGGAACATCACTAGCAGTAGGTAGAGCCCGAAGAGGAGGAGGAGGAGGATGAGGAGAACCACCCATTTGACTCTGTAAATATAAATATTTATTTTTATATTTTAAATATTTATTATAATATAAATCTTTAACTGGCATATATATATATATGGATAATAAAATAAAAAATACTATTAAAATGTCATTAGAAACAAAAAGATTATTACAAAAACAATTACTTATATTATCAAGTATAAGTAATTCTATTCAAAAAGTTGGTGTAAAAAATTACCGCAAAAATAAAATGTCATCTGAAAATAGTAAAGAATTAGAAAAATATAGAAATGAAATAATTTTATTATTTAATACATTATAATAAAAGTATTATTACGATTTATACAAGTTTATTTAGAGCGGTGCGTATTTTAAATACCGATTTATAAGACAAAAAAAATAAATGCATCGCTTTACTCATTAAAGAGTTCTAAATTCTAAATAATGGGCTTTCTTATGTGTATATTAAGGTAGATACACATAATCCCATCAGATGTCATTTAATCTACTACCTAGATTAAACAACAATTTCTTTTTTCTGTGATAACAAAATCTTTGATTTTTTATCATCATTATTTAAAAACTCACTAGTTTTTAAATTCTGCCTTTGTTTTCATTGCTTTTGATTTTTGACAGAATTCGATTGGTCTTGACTAATTTTTTAAAAAATATTTTTCTAAATATAAAATATTTTTACAAGCATTCTTATCACGATTTACAAAAATACACCGTTCGGTTTCTTCTTTTGGAGTTAGTATTTCATGTAAATGTTTCTTATGCTTATTCTTTCTTACTGATACATTTTCTAGTCCTTTAAAAGTTTTGTTATATAATTTACTTGTATTATATTCATTATAAAAATTATTTTATTTATGCTTATAACAAAGATTTTTATAAAGGTAAGAAGAATAGTAAAAAATCAAGTAAATATAGAATATCTAAAATTTATAAAGTTTAAAAATCGGCATTTAAAATACACACCGCTCTAAATCACTAAAAATATCACTTAAATTATGTTTATTCATATATAATTATAGAAGATAAAAATTTTAATTATTTAAAAATTATTTATGAGGGTTTGTTTTCATACAATTCATCATCATCAAAAAAAGCAGTAGTATCATCGGGAGTAGCATAAATAATAGGAGTATCTATTCTATCTACAATAGGTGACCTATAGCCGGTATTAATATTTAATAAATTGTCTCTGTTTTGTATGATTAAACCAATCATTGACTTATCATCACGTGAATTAGAAACGGAAGCGGAACCAGAAGCTGAATCACTTAGCGGAACCACTAGCGGAACCAGGAGCGGAA
>Ga0214921_10011847_pt1 | contig 10522 bp, 8 predicted proteins | sample LL1505_MetaG_FD_177992 | JGI IMG/M metagenome (GOLD analysis project Ga0214921, IMG submission 177992) | Freshwater microbial communities from Lake Lanier, Atlanta, Georgia, United States - LL-1505 | ecosystem: Environmental > Aquatic > Freshwater > Lake | place: USA: Georgia | collected 2015-05-28
AAAAGATCATACTCTTTTTGCTCTTACTGAAGGAATAATGACTTTTGAATTTGTAGATAAGAAAAAAAAGAAAATTTCTGTTTATCCTGCAAAAACAATATAAATAATTTAGAGCCTCTCTTTAGGGGCTCTTACAGACACAGACCTACTCTCATTTAAATACCATCTCCAATCCAGTTCAAGACCTTTTGTGATTCCAATTCTAGAAGTTTGTAAAATAGTTTTTGATTTCTGTTTTAGACTTTTTGTAAATTCTCGCGAACGTTTGCAGATGTAAATTCCTGATTTTTCATTCAATTCTTTTTCATTTGTATTTTTATCTATTTGTAATATCTTACATAATTTTCCAGGGCCAGATCCTATTCTATGAAACTTTTCAAAACTAAAATTTTTAAAGTTTAAAAAGTCTTCTCTTTGAAGTTCAACTGCTCTTAGTAGTACAGCACTTGGTATATTTATTTTATCAGTTACAATGTTAAAGCAATGATGCAAACCATAAATTTGGAACACATATACAAAGCCAGCTTCACCAAACATTATCTTATTTCGATTTGTGATTTTTTTATATGCATGACATGCCGGATCACCAACTGAATAAGCTTCTGTTTCCACTATCAAACTATGAATTTTAATTCCATTGATGACGCGTATCAAAGTGCAGCCAATTAATTCAGGGGCTACTTCAGTGGAAGGTCTGTTAAACCAACTTTTAGGAAGAATTTCATTAGCCATATTTATTTTCTAAAATATATTTATCTAAAAAAAACTTACTAGCATTTTTTGATGAAAAAAGTTTTTTATATTTAAAATAGTTGCAACATGGAGAGATAATGAAATTTTTTTTATTTAATATCAATATGGATAAAATTATAAAAATTTTTATAATTTGCTTGTTTCTAACCTCAAATGGGGATATGATCTTCTCTCAATCCTTAAAAATGGTAACAGGAGATAAGAGTGGAAATTATCATAAAGGTGGGGAAACCCTTAAAATTTTAGCAGAAAAGTCCGGACTGACTATAGATTTAATAAACACAGATGGTGCATTTCAAAATGTTTTTGAGGTGGGAAAAAATGAAGCCAATTTGGGTTTGGTTCAAATAGATGTTTTAGCCGGCCTTGCTAATTTGAATAAAGAGTATAAAAAGTTGGCAAATAATTGTTTGGCTATTGCTCCTACAGAATTAGAATATGTGCATATAGTAGTCAATAATTCTTCAAATATTAAAACATTTTCTGATTTAAAAACTAAAAAAGTAAGTGTGGGATCAGCTAATTCTGGTACAGCATACACTGCAGGTTTTATGTTAGCATATTTGATTAAAGGAGTGGATGTAACTTCTCCAAATTTTTTAAATATGGATGAAGAGGAGTCGTTACGAAAAGTTGCCAAAGGAGAAATTGATGCTGCATTTCTTACCACAACACTCAACTCAACATTGCTTTCTCAATTAGGAGGCGAAGATACTCCCATTAGGTTATTAGCCTTAAATACAAGAGAAATTCCTGTAAAAATAAAAGAGGCTTACTATACCGAAATGATTCCTCCAAACACATATCCCTGGCAAAAAGATGCAGTAGAAGTTCCTGCAACAGCCTCATTTTTAATTGTATCAAAGGAAACTGATTATAAATATGTAAAAAAAATTGTAGAAATTATGTACGACAATGAAGAACATTTAGGTAATGAATCTCATTTATGGAGTAGCAATGCTTCTAAAGCATTTATCCAACTGAAAAAGTTAGGGATTCCCTATCACCCATTAGTTGAAAAACATTTAAAATTAAAAAAAAGTAATACAAAACAAAAATAATTGTAATAAATTATTTTTCTGTTAATTCATAATTAGGGATTGCATTTTCCCATGCATCCCTATAAGAATCAGGTATACCTTTATCGTAAAATTTATTAACAATAATATTATTCTTATCTTTTTTTAGAACAGCAAAAAGATTATGTGCAAATCCAATTGGTTTTACTTCCATTACTTCATGACCCTGGTTAGGTTCACACAGTGGTAACTTTAAATTCATAAAAATAATATTATTATCTGGATCAAATCTATTTTCTCTTTCTAATTCAACCCCTTCTATGGGACCATATAAACAACTGGCTTTATAATTTTCAGCTTTATAATTGATATAAACAACTGAATCCTCTAATATAAAATAGAGTAAATTTCCTGTATCAGGGCAACAACAATGACAGCTTTCATAACTAGTATAAATTGTATTAGGAAATGGTTTATCGAGAGAAATTAGATCTTGTGAGTACAATCCCTGGATTGAAAAATATTGACCAGTAATTTTATTTTTAAAGATTAATCTTGATATATTTGTAACAGTGCAATCATCAGCAGAATGTTTGTATCTTATATAATAAATTAAAAAATTACCCTGTTCGAAAATGTCTTTTTTTGAATGGGATAAATCTTTTTCATTGTAATAGAATGGTTCTACTTTTGTAGATGAGTCCATGTATCTCATAAACCATTCTTCATTTCTAATATAGTCTCTATCTTCTAGATATTTCCTATCAACTGAAGTTACTGCATAACCTGAAAAGATCCATCCCATTTTTCCTTTAAATTCTGTTCTAAACCAATATCCTTTAGTGTTAGAATGTGTTACAAGTTCAGAGGATTTTTCTAAGATTTCTCCTATATGATTCAGAGGTAAATTAGTTAGTATAGGTGAATTTTCACCAGGTTTAGATCTCATTGGTTGACCTTTTGAGTTCACAATTGAAAAGAAATATGATTTTGGTTCAACACTCAGGTAGTCAATTCGAGCATATCCATTTAAATTTGCTCCTTCAATGAGTGCCCAGCTCAGTTTTTTATTTTTATTTTCTTCCTGGTGAATTTCATGGATTTTTAATTTAGTTTTATGTACTACGTAATCAATGACAGTGGATTTTTCGGAAGGTTTTTCATATATTGCAATTCCATCTAAACTATCAACATATAAAGATAAATTAGGTAATGAATTATTTATATTAGGAGAGTAAGCAAATCCTTTCATACCAGAATAGGATAATTTAATCCAACCATCTTCCCTACTCTCTAAGATTGATACTGGAGAGCTGAAAGGTATTCTTTTTAAAACTTTAGAGGAGAGATCAGGTGAGGAATATAGGAAAATTCCCTGGAAATCATAAACAAAAAATGGTTCATTTTCTTTTGAGCAATAAACAAAAGATAGTAGTAAAATTGAAAGAGTGAATTTACTAAAAATATTTTTCATATTTTGACATATCACAGATTAATCTATGAATAAAAAAATTCAATGATTAAATTATAGAACATTTACGATGTAAGAATTTAATACTTGCTCTCTTACTTTTGCATCAAAACATAGATTTAACTGCCTGCTTAGCTCAGTTGGTAGAGCATTTCCCTCGTAAAGAAAAGGTCACCAGTTCGACTCTGGTAGCAGGCTAAGCTGGAAAATAGGAGAAGTATGGAAGCAAAAGAAATTTCTGGTAATTTAATTGGTACAGGACAAAAACATGCGGTCATTGTCTCGAGGTTTAATGAATTTATAACGGAAAGTCTTTTAAAAGGTTGCCTGGATGCTCTTTACAAACATGGTGTTTTTGCTTCGGATATAACAGTAGTAAGAATTCCAGGAGCATATGAAATTCCCTTGACAGCAGACAGATTGGCTTCCTCCAAAAAGTTTGATTCTATTACCTGTTTGGGGGCAGTGATTAGAGGATCCACTGCACACTTTGACTATGTAGCTTCAGAATCTGCAAAGATAGGTTCTATTTCTTTAAAATATTCAATTCCAGTTATTTTTGGTGTTTTAACAACAGATACAATCGAACAGGCTATTGAGAGAGCAGGTACAAAGGCAGGCAACAAAGGATATGAAGCAGCTACCACTGCAATTGAAATGATCAACCTATTTAAGTCTATTTAATGGCATCTAGGCACAAAGGCAGAATATTATCCTTATTAGCTATTTATCAGAGAGAAATTGCCAACACTCCTATAGATGAAATTCTAAGTTTTAGATGGTATGAAAAGCCAATATCTTCAGATGAAAAAGAACTTGCTACTCTCATAATAAATGGTGTATTGAAAAATTGGGAAACGATCGATAAGATTATCAAGACGTACATTCGGAATCGTGCGTTTGATCAGGTTTCTGTAATCAATCGATGTATTTTGAGACTTTCTATTTACAGCATAATAAATATGAAAGAGACACCGGCTAAGATTACAATAAACGAAGCGATCGAACTAACGAGAGAATATGAATCTGAAGAATCTGTAAGCTTTATCAATGGTATTTTGGATTCAATTTACAAGGATTACGTTCTAAATACGGTCGAGGAAGAATAAGTAAATGGAACCCTTAAAAAAGAACAGAATGAAAATTGAATCTGTTGAACCCGAAAATGATCCTTCGGTAACTCAATACGAAACAGAAGACTATACTGCTTTTAGAGACAAACAAATACGCCAAAATTCTTCATTTGTACCCTGGGCACTTTTCATATTTATATTTTTACTAGTTGCAGGTTTTGGAGTTTGGTATCAATTTCTCAGAAAATCAGAAGTTTTCAGTGAAAATTTACCAAAACAAGAAATCTTAGAAAAAACAGGAAACATAGATCATCTTCTAGAAAAACCTTACCTTCCAGAAAGCTCACTTAATCCTGCACTTGCAAAATGTATCACTCTATACCGGGATCGCTATGTTAAAAAAGCAATGGCAGCATGTGAAGAATTTATGAATACTCCTGGTAGCGATACAGAGAAAAGTATCGCTCTAACCGTATCAGGTGTTATGTTTGATGAAGCCGGTCGATATATGCAAGCAATTGAAAAGTTCACAAGGGCTATTGATTACGATGCAAGAAATGTTCATGCGTACTACAATTTAACTCTAGCATATAAGCACATGGGTCAATACCCAGAAGCTAGAAAAACGATTCTAAAAGCCAAACAAATCGCTCCAAATGATTCCAGAGTAATTCTTTTAGCTGGAAATTTACTCAATGAAACAAATGACACAAAAGGTGCTATAGAGACATACAAAGATGGACTTTCCTCATCGCCAAATGATCCTTATCTTGTTTACAATCTAGCAGTTACTCTTTACAAACAAGGTAGTGTGGTTGATGCTATAGAAAACTTTAAAAAGGCAATACTTATATCCAAAAATGGTCAGGTAGCTGAATTTTCTCATGGTTATTTAGGAACAATTTATTATCATCGAGATGACCTTGAAGGTGCAGAACACCACTTTAGAGAAGCCTTTTCTATCAAACCAAATGAAGCTAAATATGCTTACAATTTGGGTTTAATTCTATTAAAAAAGAAAAAAAATGAAGAAGCTTTGGGATTTTTCCAAAAAGCCTTGGATGCTGGAACAAATGATCCACAAATCTATCGATACATAGCAGAGTCATTTGAAGATTTAAAGATGCATGAAAATGCAATTGTAGCACTTGAAAGAGCATTGTCAATTAGGCCTGATGATATTGATACAATGTTTCAACTTGCAGATCTCTATTATAATAAAGGTAATTTATCTAGAGCAGAAGATCTATTTAGAAGATTGGTAAAAATTACACCCGGTGATACAAACACAGAAAATGCCCTCGTAAATTTAGGAATAATTTTAGATGATATGGAAAGACACTCCGAGGCAATTTCAGCCTTAGAACAAGCAATCTCAATCAATCCAAAAAATGATACAGCATACTATAATTTAGGCATTGCATATAAGAATGCAGGTCAACCCACCAGAGCAATTGAAAATTGGAAAAAAGCTTCTAGTCTCAATCCCACAGAACCAAAAAACCAAGAAGCTATTGGAGATTACTATTTTCAATCGGGTTACTATGTGGAAGCAGCAAAAGAATATGAAGAAGTATCAAGAGCAAATCCTTTCCAATACAAACTAAAATTAAAGTTAGCTGATTCGTATTTTAAATTAAAAAATTATGACCAAGCCGAAAAACAACTTATCTATGTATTAAATAATTCAAAAGAGTCAATAGAAATAAAGAATGCACATAGAAAACTAGCACTTGTCTATGCAGAGGGTGATTCTAAAAATAAATCTAGGGCTAAAGATGAAGCCTATAGAGGATCTCATATGGATCCTGATGATATGGAATCGAAATTGGTTTTAGCCAAAGTATTGATGGATTCCAATTCTTTAATGGACAGAGAAAAAGCGATTGATGAGTTAACAGCAGTCGTTAGGTCTGATATCACTCCAAAAATAGCAGCCCAGGCTTATAATTATCTAGGACTCTGTTTTTATAAAAATGGTGAATATAAAAAGGCTCTCAGAGAATTTCAAAATTCAATAGATTTAGATCCAACTCTTACAGAAGCTTATGATAATAAGAGAGCCGCAAGGGCATCCTATGAAGATAGTATCCAAGGTAGAAATTCTAAATTCTAATATTTTTTTTTATTAGAGTTAAATCTCATAAATAGTAATCTATGAATTATAAGCTAGACATAAGAAAAGGTGTAATAAGATTAATATTTTTATTTATTACCTTAAGTAATAATATCTATTCAAATTCCGAGAAAGACCTCCAAATAGTAACAGGATTACAAAGTAAAAAAATTGAGATAGTTGTAGAAACAATTAGATCAATAAAAGAATCAAATGCTAACCATTTTATACCTTCCATTTCAAAGTTATTGAAAAAAGAAAATCTGGATAAGGAAATTATAATTGAAATTATTAATTTATATGAATCCTACGGTGATGACCTTGTACTTTATTATCCAAGTGCATTCGAAGATTATGAATGGCTTCTTGGAAACCTAAAAGATGAAAAGCTTATTTTTGAACTAATAAATGTACTTTATCAAAAAAAAGATAAGAGATTTATCTATTCAGTTTTATCCTTAATTACTAATAGATCATCGTCAATCAGAGAAATATCTTATAAATACTTAAAGATTTTTAAAGATGATCGTATTTTACCCTATATTCTAGAACTCGGAAATTCAGACAATCCATTGTATAGGTATTATTATTTAGAATCTCTTGAATATATAAATGATGAAAGAGCTAACCTTCATGTTGCTAAGTTAATCAATGATGAAAGTGCAGCTATTCGTTATGAAGCAATCAAATTAATGGACCAGCTTCAAATCAAAGAAAGAGAAAATAATATACTTCTATTAGCTAAAAATGATCCAAATTATGAAGTTCGCAAAGTATCCATAGTTTATGCAAAAAATAGAAAACTAAAAAATAGAATCAATATTTTTATAGAAGGATTAGAAGATTCTAATTATGAAGTGAGGGAAGCTAGTCTTGATTCAATTCATTATTTCAAAGAACCATCTTTTGCAAAGTATGTTTCTAATTTTTTGGAAGTTGAAAAAAATCCAATTTTAAAACTCAAGGCAATAGATGCTCTAATTTCTATGAAAAATGATGGTGGTGGAAACGGTTTAGCAGCTATCCTTCTTAACGACAAAAATTCTGATGTAAGGATGATGTCAGCACTTGCAATTGGTAATATATCTACACAAAAAAAATTGACTAATACATTAAATGAATCTCTAAATTATGAAAATGATATCAATGTTAAAACAGAAATAATAAAATCAATATCCAAGAAAAAAGAAAAATCATCTATTCCATCTCTGATTAATAAAATCAAAGATCCAAGAGAAACAGTTCAAATAAAGATTGTATCACTAAACGCTATAGAAGAGATCAATGATCCAAATGTCTTACCAGAATTATTTGATCTAATAGAAACTCAAAGAGACATTTCACAAGAACTAAGAAGTTTTGTAAGGAATATGCTAATAAAATTTCATGGTAAGTCCTCTATATATAAATATTAATAGAATGAATTGATAGAGTAAATTCATTAAATTATTATGTAACTACTTAGAAAGTGAATAATTTCTAATTTAGTAGATATAAATTGTAAATAAAAATTACTGGTAGGTAGCCCAACTTGATGGTAGAATTCATTGTCTATTTTCAGTTAGGTCAAAATAAACCGCTGATTTAAATACTATTTAAATTCAAAAGGAAGGGAGTTTGGAATTTCAATTGTACTAAAATCTTTTTGGTTATCTGGAAATATTCTATATTCTTTAAAATTATCTATTAAATAAAAATCAGGTAATGCTAATTTTTTTTGGTAATTATATCCACCATGTACAACATAGTGCCAAAATCCAGTTACTCCATTTTTCATTTCAGGTTTATGCCAGGGAAATTCATGTACAGTTCTCAATAGGATCGTAGCTTCATCAAATGGTAAATTTAAAATATTCCTCTTATAATTTTTTGAAAACTTCCAAAATTCTTCTGCATTGCTTGGATAAAATAATCGAATTGGGATCTTAAGTTTCTTTGCAATAACTCCTATATTATAAAGGGATTTATCTTTTAATAGATCACCTTCTATTATGGAGATTCTATTCTTTTGGTGCAGATTTCTTAAATATGAGTAATGATCAGGATTTCTGAGCCAACCAAAATCTTTCATTGTCCTATCGGGTTGTGACATTGCTTCATAATATTCATAAAGTCCTGGTTGGTTTACATCGAAGAAATTTTTAATATTTTTCCATTCAGATGAAGTTAATAATGAGGATTCTAAAAGTTTTAAACTTTTACTTTTATTTTTAGAACTCCATTTACTTAAAAAATCTTGTACAGATTCGCTTTCTAAAATAAATATTTTGTTTATTTTATGTAGATTAACTATATTGATATTGAAATCCATTAACCATACAAATTCACTTCTAGCATATGTTAAAAAAGTATAATTTGCATCTGCAGCTACACCTATATACCCTCCTCCTAGATTTTTTATGTAGGGGGCAAAAAGATAATTTCTAGCTTCATTTGGTTTAATATAGCTAACAGGATCTCTACAGTTTGCAGGAGATGTGAATTGTTCTTTGCAAAGGGGTTTTGTATCAATATCATCTTTTTCAAAAGATTGTAAAAATAATGATTTTTGCTCTGGATTTAGATCTTTTGGAAAATCTTTTGCCATTGGAGAATTTGAGATCATCCATGCTGGAGCATTAGTTAGGTAATTAGAGTCACTTACACATCTTGCTCCTGCTTTTATTGAAGTATCATTTAGTTGGACAATTTTACCTTTTGTAATACTTTCTAGTTGGAATGGAAATTCAAATGAACCACCTTTTATTTTTTTCATTTGAAGCTTTTCGCTTTTAAGAGAATTTCGAATTCCATCTAAATTTATTTGATCCCAAATTATAGAAGTATATTTTTCATTGTATTTTTCACATGGATATTTTCCACTGCATGAATTAATGCTAGTAGTACAAATTTCTCCACAGCTCTTATCATTACAACTAACACCACAAGAATCAGCCCACTCATTAACCCACTCTGTTGCATTCCCCTCTAGATCAAAGACACCATTTGGATTTGGATAGGAACCAACAGGTTTTGTATTTCCTTCACAACCAATGTTAGCAGTCTTGCAATCGAGTTTATCAATTTTAATTGAGTGAATTGAATATATTTTATCCCACTCTTCTTCTGTTGGTAAACGTTTACCACTCCATATACAATATTGGTGAGCCATATCATAGGTGAGTCCAATAGTTGGCTGAAAAGATCCTGAAAATTGTGAGTTTGATTTATTTTTTATAAATAAGTTAGGCTTACAGTGTTTTTCTTTAACACATGTTTCATACTTTTCATTCGTAATTTCATATTTATCAACATAAAAAGTAGATAAATTCTTATTATTTAGATCTTTTCCTGAAAAAGGTACACATACCATTCCTTCGGGAGGCGACTTGCATAGGTTTGTATCTGAAGAGGTAGGTTTTAAAAAACCAATGTCTGGTTTTTCTTGGATCTGGAGATTTCCTATACATCTTGTATAGAGAATGAGTACAAAAAAAATAATTTTAAATCTTCGCAATGGATAGTTCCGATTACATAATTTTTAAAGAAAATCTGAGTGTCAATTTGAATCTATTCAATATTTTAAGGATTTTAATGAAATTATTTTAATGAATCTATATTTAAATCTTAAGGTTATTACTTAGGTAAATAAAGTTTTATTATAGAATTATTTTTTAATTTTTTTAAATCTAAGCTTTTGTTATATGAAATATTATTTATACTACTTATCTTTAATTCACCAGAATCATATAAAAATTTGAAATTTCCTCCTATCATTTCTTTTTTAGAGAAATTTCCTTTTACTAATAAACAAGATAAATCTTCTTCATTTAGTTCACAGAGAGTTTCATTTGAAAAAAGATTTATTTTATTATTAATTAATATTATTTTATATTTATTAGAGTCCATTTTTTTTATTTGAATTTTTCCATTTTGATAAAATTTATAAATAAATGAACCTTTTTGTAATATAATATAATTAGAAGATATAGTAACTTCCTCAAGAGGTTCATAACTAAAAGTAAATAAAGTTTTTCTTTCAACAATTGCATCAAAACTTGAATTACTTATACTCCATTCTAAAATAGACTGTTTATTTTTAAAAAAATAC
>Ga0214921_10011848_pt1 | contig 10520 bp, 17 predicted proteins | sample LL1505_MetaG_FD_177992 | JGI IMG/M metagenome (GOLD analysis project Ga0214921, IMG submission 177992) | Freshwater microbial communities from Lake Lanier, Atlanta, Georgia, United States - LL-1505 | ecosystem: Environmental > Aquatic > Freshwater > Lake | place: USA: Georgia | collected...
CCAAGTGAGTTATGAGAGATTGCTTCGCAATTTGTCTCAACTCACCAAGTGAGTTATGAGAGATTGCTTCGCAATTTGTCTCAACTCACCAAGTGAGTTATGAGAGATTGCTTCGCAATTTGTCTCAACTCACCAAGTGAGTTATGAGAGATTGCTTCGCAATTTGTCTCAACTCACCAAGTGAGTTATGAGAGATTGCTTCGCAATTTGTCTCAACTCACCAAGTGAGTTATGAGAGATTGCTTCGCAATTTGTCTCATTTATCTTTTCGGTTGGTGTAATTAAATTATAATATGGTTAGACATGTAATCTAGACCATTTTTAAGTCTCACTATTAGTAGATGGATTTACGAGAGCTTGTATCTTTTCATTCAACTTGACTTGTAGTTCTCTAATTCTAACCTCGGTTTCCCTGACAGACTCTCTGTTTTTTTCCAACGAAGAATGAATTTCTAAGATCATAGCTTCCAGTTGTTTTTGCAAACTTTGTGAATGCTTGAGATTATCCATCAATTCCGATTGTTCAGAATTCAGACGTTCTAAATGTTCAGTTTGATCTACTAGAAGATGAAACACGGTTTTGTCAGACGGTTTTGGGTCTTGTTTAGCCGGTTTCGAGGCTTGTTGGTTTGCAGCGCAATGTTTGTTTAGAATGGTCGCATAAGTAATGCTCGCATAACTATTTGTGAGAACAGTATCTGTGGGAGGTTGAACGGTATTTTTACCATCATTAAAGGTCTCTTGACTCTTTTTAAAATTTTGGCTATTGTTATACACAGGGCAATATCCACCATCCAAAATATATTTATCTGCATAACATTCACCTTTATGAAATTTGAGGCAATGAGTACAAATATTCCTACAGAAAGAGGATACATGACCTGCAAATCCACAATCATCGCATATTTCTGTCTGATCTTTACATTTTGATATATATGTAGAGTAGTGTCTCAATCTACCCACTGCTATTTTTACTCCCTTTTCTAGGAGATTGTCATCAGACATTTCATCACGATCCTTTCTTAATTTGTTTCTTACAAAAACAGTAAATTTTGTATTTTTATATGACATCTTAGAACCCTAAACGATTTTATTATTGTAAATAAGTTAATTAAATTCATATTAATTTATCTGTCAATTTTTTTTTTGTATAATATTACTAATATTTAACATCATTAAATAATATTGTATTTGATGTATCAATATAAGGTACAGGATCAGATTCTGGAGTACAATATATTGATTTTTCTTTACATGTTGGTCCTACAGAATAACACCATTTTGCAAAAGATGTTTGATTATTTGGTATAGTTGTTGATGGCATAGTATAAAATTCTCTTTGACTATTTGACTTACCATATAAATCGCCAACATCTTTATATAAATTATATCCAAATTTATCTTCTATATCTTTTTGTATATTTTCATTATTCCATGATGGAGGTGCTTCTTCTTTCTCTTTATTATCAGTAATTAAATTTATATTCATAAAAGGATTTTCTGTTGTTGGTTTTATTTTATTATTATTTTCATCAAAATTATTTTGAATAATAGAATTTTGCATATCATTATTATCTGAATTAAAATATAATTCAATATTATCACGTTGATTATAATATATAAAAACAGTAAATGATCCAATAATAATCATTATATAAAAATATTGATAATTACTTGTAAATAAATATAATATTATACTTAAATATATTGATAATCTAAAAATAGCATTTAATTTTTCAATAAATGTCATGTATATTGTTGGAAAAAAATCTGTTAATCTTTCATTATAAAATAATATTTTATAATCATTTAACCAAAATAAATCATTTATATTATTATCCATACTAATAATATAATAATATAATAATATATTAAAAATTAAAAAAATACTTATTATTTTTTCATTTTTTCAAAAATGTCTGCAAATTGATTCATATTAAAATTTTCATTATTTTTAAATAATGACATCGGGTCAAAACCTGACATATTTTGAAATTCTCCCATGATATTTTGCGCTTCACCTACTAAATCTTTTTCATTTAAATTATTATTTTTAAATGCATCTTCTACTTCAGATACTACAAATTTTAATAAATTTTGTATTCCTCCACTTTCATCAGATGAAGGATTTGCAAAAGAACTTAGCAATTTTGTTGGATCACATAAATCAGGATAATCATTCATATTAATTTTTTCACTGATGTTTTTTGCCAATTGTGCAATTTTAGTATTTTCTAATCCTTTCATAAAATCTTCTGTACTATTCTTCTTTGATTTATTTTTCGTCGTTTTAGTCTTTTTTGCTACTTCTATCTCTAAATTTTCTTCTTCTATAATATCTTCTTCTTCACTATCTAATGAAGAATTTAATATATTATTTATATTATCAAATACCATGATTATTTTACTAAAATTTTTATTATCATTAAAATTTTCTTTTACATATTTAATATACTCATTATTAAATATAATTATATTATTTTCATCTTTTAATGTTAATAAAGTAAATAATTCAATAATATCTTTAAATATTTTCTCGGAAAATTTTCTATCAGATTCTTTTAATACTCTTTTTAATAATGTTCTGTTTCCAATTTTAGGAAGTTTATTTTTATACATTTTTCCATTTTTTTTTTGGATATTATCTTTCTGATATATAAAATAATCTGAATTATGATCACATATTTGTTCAAGACAAAATAATAAATTATCAGTAATTGTATCTATTACTTGATATTTATTTATTTCTAATTTATCAATAGTTAATTTTAAATCATGTTCAAGTGGTCCTACTAACTCATCATGATATTTAAATTTTTCTAATATATTTTTTAAAAATGACACATACTTATCATTTATAATTGGTATAATTTCAAAAAAACTTAATATTGTATTTTTTTCTTCTATAGCACTTATCATGATAATATAATTAATATAATATAATATAATAAATTATTTTTATATACGCGTAAATACTTTATAATTTTTCACATAATAATATAAAAACTTTAAAATATTTCCAAATAATTTCTTTATTTTCAGATGACATTTCATTTAACCATAATTTTTTAATATTATCTCGAAATTTTAAACCACTCGTATCTTTAATTTCTTCCTGTCCTCCTCCTTCTAAAAAAAATGATTCATCTTCTTCATTTATTTTATTCTTATAAATATAAATATATGATAAAAAATAGTCAATAATTAGTCCTGAATTAATATTTTTAATGAAATAGTATTTTTCTGAAAATAATAATATATCTTTATTATCAGGAAAAATAACACATAATTCATCTATAAAATTATCAATTTGTTTTAAAAAAATACTTTTAACACTCATTTTTATATATTATATTAATATAATATAGTTTTAAATAGATTAATAAAAAAAATTATATTTTAGGAATAGATGCGGGTACTTCATGTTTGCGTTGATTCATAAATGTTTCATATTCATTATCTAGTTTTGTTTTTGGTTGATTATTTTTATCTCCTTCATGTGAATAATTTTTTTCATCTGGTGTTATAATATTATTATTTTCATTTACAAATGAAAAACTTTTTTTCATAACATCGGAATTATCAGATAAATAAGAGAATCCATCAGAATATCCAGCCATAGTATGAGGATCCCAATCTTGAATACCTTGATTTTCTAATGCCTTTGTATGAATTTGATTATACCATTTAAATATTGCTGTTCCTACTAATAAATTTGGTTTACCATTTATAGGAATAATTGCGGTTGGTACTGCTTTTACATAAGGAGGAATTTTTATATTAGGATTATCAATATTAATTTTAGTGAACTTTTGATTTAATTGAACATCTTTATATAAAAGATTTAATAATTCTTTAGAATGTAAACATTTATTGCTATAAAATAATACATAATCACTTTCACTCATAATATTTATATATTTATAAAATAAGATAAACTTTAATACGCATTATAAAATTAAATAAAATTGAATTATTTTAAATTTATTATTTAAAAATATATAATTAATAGTATAATAATGTCTCTTATATCAAATATTAAAATAAAGGATGAATTAATCTCTTTTGATTTAAATAATGATTCAAAAGAAATAAAAACAAGTTTTGCAAATGCTCTTAGAAGAACTATAATATCCGATATATATACTTATATTATTAATATTGAAACAATTATATTTTTTGATAATACATCTATGTTAAATAATGAATTCTTAAAACACCGCTTAACATTAATACCTATAATATCTGATTTAGATAATATTAATTATGAAGATATTACTATTACATGTAAAAAAAAAAATGAAAATGAAAATATGGAAAATATATATGTAAAAGATTTTATTTGTATAGATAATAAAAATAATATTATTGATAATAATATTTTATTTAAATATCCCAATATCTTATTTGCTAAATTGAAACATAATCAATTGTTATCATTTGAATGTAAAATTACTAAAAATAATGCATATTATGGAGGATCTTTTTTTTCACCAGTATCTATTTGTATTTATACATTTAAATTAGATGATAAAAAAATAAATGAAATTACAAATGATATGAATGAATTAGAAAAAAAAACTTTTGCTTGTCAAGATATAGAAAGAATATTTAAAAAAAACGAAAATGGTGATCCATATTGTTTTCAATTTCAAATAGAATCTATTGGTTTTTATACTAGTATAAATATATTATTATTAGGTATAAATGCTTTAAAAGAAAGACTAAATAATTTAAAAATTGAATTTAAAAATGAAAAAAGTAAAAAAATAACCATTTTAGAAAATCCTGATTTTTATGAATTTTTAATAGACCATGAAAATGAAACCATTGGAAATTTATTATCAACATATATTACATATGATCCCAGTGTTTATTTTTGTGGTTATGTAATTGAACATCCATTAAAGAATAATATTATTCTTAGAATAAAATTAAAAGAAGAAAATACTCTTGAAAATAATATAAAAATAATTGATAATATGATAACTTATCTAATAAATTTATTAGATAAAATGAAAAATGATATTAAAAATTAACTATTACCTAAAATATTACTATAATAATTATTTATATAATAAGTAATAAAAAATGTTAAAATTATCAATATTGGTAATTGTCCTAAAAATTTAATAAATGAACAAAATATATAAAGTATTATAAAAACAATAATAAATAATATTATGAATTTTTTATTTAAATATTTATTTAAATATTGATTTTTAATATTTTCGTAATCCATACTTATTTTATATAATATATATTTTTAATATTATTTAAATTATTTATATAATTATTTATATAATTATTTATATAATTATTTATATAAATAATGAGTGATCAAATTATAAATTATTATTATAATATTTTAAATAATATATTTTATAAAATAGATAAAGACATCCATTTTTTATTACTTATTAAAAATAGATTCCATATATTAGATCATTTTTCACATATTATAAAAAAAAAAAATATTAAAATAAATATTCACATTGATAATAAGGATATTTATAATGAATTAATTGAAAAAATAAAGGGCGAAGAATGTGAAGAAAATATACATTTTTATTTAAATATAGAAGATATATGTAATAAAAAATATAATATTATTTATATTTTTCATCTTGATTCATATATATTTTTAGAAAATTTATTAAATAAATTTTTCCATTTCATAAATGATGATACATTTATATATATATATTTTAGTTCATCATCAATAGATAATAAAATATATTATAAAAATTATTTTAGAAAAATAATCAATGATTATACAAATATTCGTATTGGTAATGTATTAAAGTTAAATGATGTAATTTATTTAATAAATTTTTTGAATTATAATATTACTTCTCTTAAAATATATAAAAAAAATAATTACATACTCTACGGTAATAATATAGTTTATGAATTAATAGCTAAAAAAATATAATCATATTTTTCTTAACTATTATTATCATCACTATCATTTATAATAACACGTGATGGAATATGATTTGCTTTTATATATATAAGTATAGATATACATATTAAACAAATAGAATAAAAAAATATATGAAAATAATATTTTCTAATAATTGTAATAAATAAATAGATAGCAAAGGATAAAAACATACAAATTAATGTACTATATGGAATATTAGATGTGATTCTATCCTGTATTATTTGAAACACAAGAGGAATAAAAGAAAATGTTAATAATAATATTGCAAATAATATTAAATAATAATAAATTGTTTTATCAACGTATGACATATAATTATAATTACATAAATTTTTTAATTATTTGTTTAAATTTTAATAAAATTTATTTAAAAGAAATATTATCTTTATTATCATAATCATTTTCTTCATAGTCTTCATTTTTTTCATAAATATCTTCTGATATTTCAGATTCTTCTGATTCTTCTATTGTAGAAGAATTATTATACATATTGTATGCATATAATGAATATTCATTATCATATTTTTCTCGTACTTTTGATTCATTATCATCCATTAAATCTATACCCAATATTGCTGCTTCAATAGCTCTTGCAAATTTTTGCATATCTTTTTTATATATATGTGTAGTATCTTTAAATTTTATATTTACAAGAAGTCCATCTTTATGTTCTTTTTCTAAAATGATACAATTTAATTCTATACCTAAACAATATTTTTTAGCAGTTAAAGATATATTATTTAGTAAAAATTGAGTATTATATTCTATTTTACCATTTATAGTAGTTTTAATTGGATTTCTTGGTTTAAAATAAATATTTTTATTTTTAAAAAATAAGTTTGGAAGCAATGCATTGAATGAAATAATATCTGACATGATTTTATATAATTAATTATTAATTATAAATAGTAAATTATTTAAATAGAAATACTTTTCAATTTTTTTCTGAAAATATTAATCCACATTTTGATATATAAATATTTTGTAAAGGTTTATTTTTATCATCTGTTTCATAACTTTCTATTTTTTTTACCACATCAAAACCTGATATTATAATACCAAAAACAACATGTTTATTATCTAACCATGGAGTTTTTTTTAATGTTATAAAAAATTGAGAGTTATTTGTATTTTCACCTGCATTTGCCATTGATAACATTCCAGGTTGATTATGTGTTAAATTAAAATTTTCATCCTCAAAATGTTCTCCATATATACTATAACCACCACTACCATCCCCTCGTGTTATATCTCCACCTTGTATCATAAAATCTTTAATTACACGATGTATTATTGTATCTTGATATGATGGTTTATTTTTATTTAGAATACCAATAGAACATAAATATCTAAAATTTTTACATGTTTTCGGAACCTCTTCATCAAATAATTGAAAAACAATTCTTCCAATATAATCATTTTCTATATTTATATCAAAATAAGGCTGAGAATCAATATCTTCATAGTTGATTGGTTTAACTAACTCTATATTTTTATCACTATTCAATGTAATCATTTTTTGATTCTTTTTTTGATAATAAAATTTCCAAGCAAAATATGAACCACTTATAATAATAAAGGATATAAATAATAATAAATAAATATTAGTTGATACCATCTTTAAATAATACATATAAGACTACTTTTAAATACATTTTACATATATAGTGATCTCAAAAAAAATTCTACTAAATATATTTTTATAAAAATATATTTAAGACAATATTGATGTTAGGAAACCTTTGTTGCCACACTAGAAGGTATTTACAAGTTATCACAATTTAGAATTATCAATCGCGATGTTTAATTTATTGAATAATAAACACTTTTTAAACCAAATTTTTTCATGTGTTTTTCAATAATAGAAGTACATCTTTTACATGGCTTTGAATTTAATATTAAAGGATCTTTTTCAATATTTCCTCCTAAACGAATTACATATAGTTTTGCACCAAATAATTTTGTTTTATTTACATTATTTAATGCATTTTCTTCTGCATGTAATGAAAATTTATCATCTTTATTTAAATTTTTTAATTTGTGAGGAGGTATATTTAATGTTTTATTATATGCGGTTGATATTATATTTCCATTTTTATCTACAATAATACATCCATGTTTGGATCTCATATCACTTTTTAAAGCTATATCTGAGCAATATTCCATTATTTTTACATCATATTTATGAATCATACATATGAAATATATATCATTTTTTTATATAATATATATTTTTATAATAAAATATAATATATATTTTTATAATAAAATATATAATATATATTATTATATAATGAATAATTTTATATTTGGAATTTCTTTCATATTTTTTATATTATTAATTTTAATACTATTTGTAATATGGTATCGAAATTATGTTTATAACTATTGTAAAAATGATATAAAATGTTTAAAACAAAGATTAATTTTTAATATAAATAACTTAAATGATAAAATTAAAAAATATAAAAATAATGAAGAATCTGTTAATTATGAGATTAATAATGAAAATAATAATATTGAAGGATTTTTTGGCGGTCTTGGAAATTGGTTTTCTGGAAGTAGTCCAAGTAATTTACCTATATCACCAGGAACTTTACCAAACGAAGATTTAAATACTTTAGAAAAAAAAATAAATGATAAAATGAAAATATCCAATACATTTCCTCCATCTACTTTAAATGATAATGATGAATTTAAAGATTCAGATAATAGCGAAATTTTAAATAGTATTAAACAAACCAATGGTTTACATCCAAATATTGTAAAAAAATCAACTATTTTACCAAATACTGAAAATAATATTCCGAATGCAATTTTTAATAATAAAAAAATAGAAAAAGCAATAATTCCTCCTAAAGAAATAATTCCTCCTAAAAAAAATTTGGATATTAAATCTATACTTGGAACATGTCAATTTTTTAATGATAAATGTCCAGATAAATATTATGAGTTAGGTAATTTTTCAATACAAGGTATTGGAAGCGGAAGTATATTAACATGTGGAAATGTTCAAAATACTAAACCCGCTAAAGCAATCGCACAAATAAAAAATAATGCAATATATGAAATACATATTACAGATCCAGGACATGGATTTAATCCATCATCTCCTCCTAAAGTGTCAATAGAAGGTGGTAAAGGTCATGGTGCAACCGCTGAGGCTGTTATTGATGACGATGGTTTTCTAAAATTAATTAAAGTTATTAATCCTGGATATAATTATTCAGAAACTCCAAATGTATTAATTGATGCACCATTCATGAATAGTTCATGTCATTTATGTTGTTTAAATGAATAATTTTATTTTTTTGATGTAATTCATAAACTTTTTTTCGTAATTCTGTATAATATTGAAATCTTTCAATATCTAATTCTTTTTCATATACTTTTGAATTTCCTGTTGAAATATTTTCAACATTTTTTTTAGAAACTTCGGAATCTTTATTGTTTTGTATAATTGTATTATAAATTTTAATAGTTTTCCAACCTTCTAATATTTTTTCAAATATATATATTACTTCTTCCGCAGTTGCACCTCTTCTATTTTTCTTTTTTTCTTCTCTTCTTTTCTTTTTTGCTTCTATTATTTTGTCATGATTCATTTTATATACATTCGTATATAAATATATTTTAAATAATTTATATTTTTATCTAAAGATATACTAATAATGAATAATATTAAAGCTGTTATATTTTGTATAGCTAAACTAGAACATAGATATATTGAAGAATTTTGTAAATATCATTTATCAATAGGTTTTGATATGATATATATTTATGATAATGAAGATGAACCAACATATCAAAATTTACTAAGTCATATAAGGTAAAGCAAAACAATACACTACATTAGAATGTTTTACAAGAAACTTAATACATCGTGATAATATAACTCATATTATAAATATATGGATTGCGATGAATTTATTGTATTAAAACATCATAATAATATAAAAGATTTTATAAATGATTATATCAAAAATGACTGTGTAGGTATTGGAATTAATTGGAGATTCCTGAAGAACAATTATACAAATGAACCTTTAATGACTTGATTTACATTATGTCCAGATAAAAAATATTTTATTAATTATAATACAATGCATTATGTAATAGTTAAAGATGGTTATTATATTAAAAGTACAAATGGATGTATAATAAATGAACCATTAAATCCAAATATTGATTTAGGAGTTATTCAAATGAATCATTATAAAACAAAAACATTAGAAGAATATTTACATATAAGACAAAGAAGATTTGCAGTTTCAGATGTTATAGTGGCCAATGAAAGTATAATAAATAATTTTAATGGACATAATATAAATGAAATGGAAGATTTAACAGCTTATAATTATTATAAAAATTATTTAAACTAAAATAACTATAATTTAATTTTTTTATATAAATTAATTATAAAAGAATGTCAATATTAGAAAATAAACTTAATATTATAGAATATATTTTTAAAAATAATTTTTTTAATATAGATTCATTATATATTGATTATGATAATAATATTTTATTTAAAATAAATAAAAAATTATTATTTTATGAAAAAAAATATAAT
>Ga0214921_10011849_pt1 | contig 10518 bp, 9 predicted proteins | sample LL1505_MetaG_FD_177992 | JGI IMG/M metagenome (GOLD analysis project Ga0214921, IMG submission 177992) | Freshwater microbial communities from Lake Lanier, Atlanta, Georgia, United States - LL-1505 | ecosystem: Environmental > Aquatic > Freshwater > Lake | place: USA: Georgia | collected 2015-05-28
ACCGTACCAATAGGTACTACATCATTTTCTTTGTATAAGATGGCTTCAATAATTCCTTCTGCAGTTGATGGGATTTCACTATCAACTTTATCCGTTGCAATATCAAGAATAGTTTCATCCATTGCCACTTTATCGCCAGGCTGTTTGTGCCATCTTAAAATAGTGGCTTCCATGATACTTTCGCCCAACTTTGGCATTATTAAATCAACTAAGCTCATAAATTATATATAAAGTAAAAAATAGATCATTTTAACAAAGGCAAATGTAAGTAAAAAGCATTATTTGGAGGGAGCAAACTATAATTTAAAAAATACTTTATAATTATTTAATATTTCGACTAATTGGTTGAAGAGATTATTTAAGGAGGCTATTTTATTAATAAAAAATACTGACGAAATCGATTTTCGTTGGATGCTTTCTATTTATCAGCTTGTTTTACTAATAATTCTCTTAAAAGATTTAACGCATTCATTGCTGTTAATTGAATGTTTTTTTGTCTGTCAAATCTAAAATGAAATTGTTTAGTAATAGTAGTAGCATGGCTACCTACAGCTACCCAAACAGTGCCTACTGGTTTTTCTGCTGAACCTCCATCTGGCCCCATTATACCGGATACTGCTATTATGTAATCTGTATTTAATTGATATAATAATCCTTTAGCCATTTCTATGACCACTTGTTCACTTACTGCACCATTATTGAACAAGGTTTCTTGTTGAACGTTCAGTTGTTGTTCTTTTATTTCGTTTGAATAAGCAATGATGCTTCCTTTGAAAATTTTTGATGCTCCTGGTATACTTGTAATTAAATGAGCAATATATCCCCCAGTGCAACTTTCGGCAGTCCCAAGGGTTTTATTATTTTGTAGCAATAAATTAGTTACAATTTTTTCCATCGGTATATCTTCGTTGATTACTATATAGTCACTAACCAATTCTTGTAATTCAATAAATAAAGCATCAATTTCTGAGTCTATTTCTTCTTTTTTTATACCCATCGAACTAAGCCGTAATCTCACAATTCCATAATTGGGTAAATAGGCTAATTTAATATGAGTAGGTAATGCATTTTCGAAATCCTGAATTAAATCTGCAAGCATAGATTCGCCAATTCCAAAGGTTACCAATGTTCTATGGGCAATAGTTAATAAATTGAATTTTTCTGGTAATAACGGAATAACATTTTCTTCCATTATTCCTTTCATTTCATGAGGTACACCAGGCATACTAACAAAAACTTTTCCATTTTTTTCAAACCACATTCCAGGTGCCGTTCCTCTTTTGTTAATAAGTACTTTGCAGGTGTCTGGCACTTCTGCTTGCTTTTTATTTCTTTCAGTGATCGGACGTTTGAAAACTTTTTCAAAAAGATAGGTAACATTTTCTAATGTTTCTGTATTTACTATCATTTTCCCATTGAAGTATTTACACAATAAAGGCTTGGTAATATCGTCGGCCGTGGGGCCTAATCCTCCAGTGATCAAAATAAGATCTGCGTGTATACTTTCTTCCTCTAAAGCTTTCCAGATCTCATCCCATTTATCGCCTACAGCAACCCTTCTGATTACACTGATTCCGGATTTATTTAATTGTTGTGCAATCCATGCGCTGTTGGTATCAATCACTTGACCTATTAATAATTCATCGCCAATGGTTATAATAGAAGCATTTGTCATTTATCAAAATTAAACTATTGCAGATACTTTCTAATTATATATAGTCGAATATTTTTTGGGTATCTTTGTTTTTTAAAATAATAATGTATGCAAACTCAGCACTATAAAAACCACATGAAAGCTGCTCCAAGGGCTTATTATATTGGCTTAGTCATGGCCTTACTTGTTATTGTCTTTTCGCTTATTTATTGTAGAGGGTTAGCTGATGGATGGAGCGGGATGTTGTTACCGTTTCTGTTAATTGATTTAAGTATAGGAGTAATATTAATAGGTTATTTTGCGAGAGCCTTTGCCTTAAAAGCGCAAGACAGAGCAATCAGATCAGAAGAAAATTTGAGGCATTTTGTTTTGTGCGGTAAGTTGCTAGATAGCAAATTAAAGATTACTCAAATTATTGCATTAAGATTTGCTTCAGATGAAGAGTTTATTGCTTTGGCTATGAGAGCAGCTGATGAAAACTTAACTAATAAAGAAATAAAGCAGTTAATCAAAAACTGGAGAGGCGATTATTACCGAGTATAATTTAGTTTCCTGATTTTATAATTCACACATGTATACATCTGAAACAACCATACGTATTCATTATGCACTTACAGATCAAATGGGGGTAGTGTATCATGGTCATTATGCACAATTTTATGAAATAGGCAGAACGGATGCCATTAGAGCATTGGGCTTTACATATAAGAGTATAGAAGCTATGGGAATAATAATGCCGGTGATAGATTTGCATCTTAAATTTTTATTGCCGGCAAAATATGATGATTTAATTACGGTAAAAACCTATTTAAAGGAAATTCCGCTATCCCATAAAGTTGTTTTTTATGGCGAAATTTATAATGAAAATAATCAGCTCCTGAATATAGGAGAGGTTACTATGTATTTCATGGAATCGCAAACAATGAAAAAATGTTTGATGCCGGAAGCGTTAAATCTAAAGCTTCAGCAATACTTTTAGGTGTTGATTTTATTTCCCTGAAATGCCATCAACGCTGATTTTACCAGGACCAATCATCAGTAACACTAAAAAAGCGCCTAGGTATAAAGTAGCACTTGCGCCATCTCCAAAAATATCGCCATTGTGAACTTTAAACAAAGCAACTGCCATGCAAATAATCAATGGGATTGAAGCTAGTCTGGTAAATAATCCAAGTAGTATAAAAAGTCCACAGAAAAATTCAGCAAAAACGGTCATTAGTAAAGATGTCGTTTTGCCTAAACTAAGAAAATTTAGAAAAGTGACTTTAATTTCTGAAAAATGAACCAGCTTGTCATATCCATGCTTCATCATAAGTACTCCAAAAACCAATCTCAATAAAAAGATGGCCATATTAAACATTGCAGGGGAGTAATTTGTAGAAATTAATTTTTTCATCTGTTAGTTTGGTTTTAATTTATTTTGATGAATGCTGAAAAATACTCTTTTTTGAGTTTATTGTTAAAAATAATCATTTTTTATCAACCTATTAACAACAGCATTGAAAATAATTCATTTTGTTTACAATGCTTTTTGTGGATTTATTTAAAATAATGGATGTTTCATCGGCTACTATTTTTAACTTTGACAAAATTAACTGAAAACCTTAAAATGAAATTACCCATAAAATCGATTCTTCTTGTTTTAAGTGCACTACAATCTTTTTTTCTTTTCGCTCAACCTTATTCAATTTCAGCTAAAAAAGAAAAGTTGTTTTATGAAGTAAAAGGGTATTGTAATAATCAGCAATTTCAATTTGCATACCCTTTATTAAAAGACTTAAAAAAATATTATAAAAACAATTCGGTTAAAGAGGAAAGTTATATAGCTGAAGAAGTTAATTTTTATTATATAGTTTGTGAAATAAAATTATTGCATTCTACTGCAGAATCTGATGCCATTGATTTTATTCAGGAAGATCATGTTAATTCATTGAATCAGCTAATGTGTTTTTATTTAGCTCATTATTATTATCAAAAAAATAAATTCGAAAAAGCTATTGAATACTTTAGATTATCTTCTTATGATAATTTAACGAATGAGCAAATTGCAGAAGTTAAATTCGAGATGGCCTATTCTTATTTTAGTCTAAATAATTTTAAAGAAGCGAAGCCCTATTTTAATGAAATATGTCAAATAAAATCTAGTAAATGGAATGTTGCGGCTAATTATTATTATGGCTTTATTTGTTATTACAATAAAGAATACGCCGAAGCTTTGATCTCATTTACCTTAGTTCAAAATCACCCTGACTATCAATTAGTAGTGCCTTATTACATTGCGGACATATTGTACGAACTCGGACAAAGAGAAGAAGCATTAAAGTATGGTGATAGTGTCATAATTGCTAATAGCTCTTTATTTTATTTGAATGAATTAAGGCTTTTACTAGCTCATTTGAATTACGAAAATAAAAGTTATACTAACGCTTTGGCATATTATGAAAGCTATGTGCGTGCTAAATCAAATGTAACAAAAGAAGTATTGTATGAGTTGAGTTATTGTTATCTACAAACTAATAACACAGCCAAGGCTATTGAGGGATTTAAAAAACTTAGCAATGAAAGAGATTCTTTGGGGCAAAATAGCATGTACCAATTAGGTAAGTTGTATTTAAGTATTCAAGATAAGCCAAATGCTCGTATTGCTTTTCAGTTTGGGGCTTATAATAATAGCAACAAAACCCAGCAAGAAATATCAAGGTTCAATTATGCAAAATTGTCTTTCGACCTCGATTATCAGGATGTTGCGCTTAGTGAAATAAAAAGTTTCTTGAAAGATTATGAAGGTTCCTATTATTATTCAGAAGCTAAAGAAATCTTAGTAAACTTATTAGCAAAAACCAACGATTTTAAGGAAGGCTTAGCTTTATACGATAGTATAAAGAACCCTTCGCCTGCTTTGAAAAAAGTATACCCAACATTGCTTTATGGAAGAGCGGTTGAATTAATTAATGATCAGCAGTTAAGCGATGCTGGTAAATTACTTTCTAAAATAACTGCTCTTGTTGATGCTATTAAAATAGTGCCTTATGCTAAATTCTGGCTTGGGGAAATTGCATACAGAGAAAAAAGGTACGATGATGCTGTAATTAATTTGAATGATTTTTTGCAATCAAAAGTTTCTTCACAAGGAGAAGCTTCTATTGAAAATGGAAGATATTCTCTTGGATATAGCTATTTTCAAAAAGAGGAATACAAAAAAGCATTACTTCAGTTTGAGGAAATAATAAAAAGCAAGAGCTCTTCTTCTGATAATTTTCAGCAAGATATTTTGGTAAGAAGCGCTGATTGCTACTATATGCTTAAGGATTATGCAAGTGCGATTGCTAAATATAATGATATCATAGCCAAGGGTTCAAGTCAGGCTGATTATGCTTTGTATCAGAAAGCGATGATAGCAGGTATTAAAAATACAGATGAAAAAATTAGGTTAATGAAGTTGTTAAAGCAACAATTCCCATCAAGCTCATTGTTGTTAGAGGCCGAAATGGAAATCGCTTTATCTTGTATTGCAGATATGAAATTCTCGGAAGCAATTCCTTATTTAAAAAATATACTTAGTAATAAAGATGCATTAAGGATGAAACCAACCGCTTATTTAAAGCTTGGTCTTTCTTATTATAACATAAATGATAATGCGGAAGCTTTGAGAAATTATCGTCAACTTATTCAGGACTATCCGCTTTCTTTCGAGTCTCATGAAGCACTTAATATTGTAAAGGATATTTATGTTGAAGAAGGGAAGCCTAATGACTATATAGATTTACTGAGGAGTAATGGTATTAATGTACAAATCAATGAACAGGATTCATTAAATTATATTGCTGCGTTTAAAAAGTTTGAATCAAATGATTACGTTTCTGCAAACGAAGGATTTACCGCCTATTTGTCAAAATATATAAATGGTAATTATATACTAGAAGCGAATTATTTCAATGCTATTGCTTATCAAAAAAATAAGCAGTATGTAAAAGCGAAAAAAGGGTTTGAGTATGTTTATAGGGCAGGCATGAATCCATTTTATGAAAGCGCATTATTGGAATTAGCTCAGATTTATTATTTTGAACTACAGCGTTATGATAGTGCTAAAAAGTATTTCGAAATATTAGTTAATACTGCGGTAGATAATGCGAATCAATTAGAAGCACTTAGGGGATTAGTAAGGAGTTTTTATCAATTGAAAAATTACAAAACCGCTTCAATTAATTCAAATGAATTATTGAAAAGAAAAGGGATAAGTTCAGACGATAAGTCTATTGCATTGTTGGTGTTGGGTAAATCTCAGCAAGAAGCAGGTGATTGTATGAGTGCCATCGATAATTTTAAGGTATTGTCATCAATTAATGCATCTGCATGGGGTGCTGAATCTAGATATGAAATGGCTAATTGCTTTTTTTTATTAAATAATTTTTCTGAATCTGAGAAAGCAGCACTTTCTGTTATTAAAGAAACGGGCTCTTATGATTTATGGGTTACAAAATCCTATTTATTATTAGGGGATATTTTTATGAAGCGAAAAGATTATTTCAATGCGAAAGCTACATTTGAAAGTATTTATAAAAATGCTATCATTATTGATCTGAAAAAAGAAGCAAAACAAAAATTCGAGGCGGCAATTATTGAAGAGAAGAAACAAAAAAAATAAAATATTCAGCTACACATGAAACACCTTATTCTATTAATATGTTTTTTAACCGGATATGTTTTTTTGTTTGCGCAAAATGACACTATGGGTAATACAAGTGTTACTATAATATCATCGTACAAGCCATTGATGAAAAGTCCTGTTAAAATAACTTTTTCTGGCACTCAATTAACGTCAGATACTTTCAAGAGGATTTCGCCTTATGATGTACCCGCTCAAAATTTATATTACAAATATCAGTCGATTAATCTCAGTCCGCTTTCTTTGCAAAACGACTCAATACTATTGCAGTCCGAATTGAGTAATTATGTAAAAATTGGGTATGGCAACTATTCTACACCCTATTTGAATGCTGGATATGGGTTTAAGAAAAATGCAACTTACATAGTTAATTCGTATTTAAATTATACTGCTTCGAAAGGAAATATCACTAATCAAGATTTTTCTTCATTGTTATTTAAAACAACTGGTAGTTATTTTTTTACTAAAAACGAGTTGTATTCAAAAGTAGGGGTATCAAGAAATCAGCAATATTTATATGGTTATGATCATGAGCAGTATTCGTTTGATAAAATGGAAGTATCCCGTTTGTTTAGAGATGTTAGTGTTTCAGTTGGGTATAGAAATACACAGGCTAATACAGCTCAATTCAATTACAATCCGAATATCGCATTTAGCTCATTTTCTAATAAAGACTCTGTGCAAGAAAATACGATTTGTGTAAATGTACCTGTTTCTAAAAAAATAAACAATCGATGGTCTGCTGATTTTAATATGACAATGGATTTTACTAACTACGTAAATATTAATAATCTTTTGGGTAATAATTCGGTAAAAAATAATTTATTTTTAATTGACCCTTCAGTTGTTTACAAATATTCGATAAGTAATATAAAAATCGGAGCCTTAATGGCGTTAGATAATGGCAGTTTTATTTTAATGCCAAATGTGAAGTTTGAGTATCCATTTCTCAGAGAAAAACTAATATTTCATGGTGGCCTATCTAGTACTATTGAAAAAAATACCTATAAAAATTTAACAGAAATCAATCCTTATCTAACTCGATTATCCACTCAAACCAATACTGCTAAAAAAGAAATGTATGGTGGTGTGAAGTTGAATGTTGCTAAGCATTTGGCTGTAAATTTTCTTTCAGGAATTGTTATCTATAAAAATACACCCTTGTTTATAAATGACACAACGGAAGAATCAAAAGATAATTTATTCAACCTAGCGAATGAACAACAGATGTATAGTTTTGTGTCTCATTTAGATTTGAGTTATACAAATAAGGATAAATTATTTATTACAAGCAGTGTAACTTTCAATGATTATTATCGTTTATCAAACAATCAACATCCATGGAATTTGTTCCCGGTTGAGTTGAAATTTAATATACAATGGATGCCAATGAAAAAGGTAAAATTATCAAGTGATTTATTTTCTTTTTCTGAATTTAAGTATTTGCAAAAAGGTGGGGTAGTAAAATCTATTAATGGGGCTGTAAATTGGAATGCTTCAGTAGATTATCAAATAAATAAAAGAGTTAGCTCATTTATCAATCTTAATAATATCTTTGGTAAAACTTATGAACGCTGGCATAATTATCCCGTTTACGGATTTGGAATTTTGGGAGGTATTAAATATAGTTTTTAATAGTAATTATCATGTTGAATAAATTAATTGAACAATATCTAATTATACATCAGCAATGTCCGTTGCCCGGTATTGGGTCTTTGAAGATAACCGAAATTTCTGCCAGTATTAATAATGCTGATAAGAAAATTATTGCACCTTCACAGCAAATTTCATTAACGGCAGAGGAAATATCAGCGGAAGGATTTATTTCTTTTATTTCTGAGAAACAATACTTGAATCAAGAAGAATCAGTAATAGAATTGAATCGTTTTTGTAAAGAGTTGATTGATTTGGAGCCAAAGAAAGAAAAGTCAATAAGTCAATTAGGTTCTTTTGTGAAAAGCGAGGATGCGCAATTGTTTTTTAAGCAAAATATGATCAATCATTTATTTAGCCCTTCGTTAAATTTAAATCGGGTAATACATCCTAATAATGTGCATGCTGTATTAGTAGGAGATAATGAGTTAACCAATCAAATTATTGCAGAACGTTTATTTGCTACAAAAAACGTAGTAAAATTTCAATGGTGGGCTTGGGCTGCTTGCCTGACCATTATTTCAATGGCAATTATTTTTATTTATTTCAATCATTCTCATTTATATTATAATAGGTTTGGAAATATACATCAAATTGAAAGTAATGAGGCTATGGTTAATTATCAAGAGTTTAAATAAGTATTCATTATGATTCATTATGAATGTTGTCCAGTATGTAACAGTAAGTCAATCGAAAAAGATACTGATTCCAAAGATTATACAGTTTCTAAGGAAATATTCCCCATTTGGAAATGCCATAGTTGTTCGTTTAAATTTACCCAAGATGTTCCGTCGCAGAATGCGATAGGAAGATATTACAAGTCTGATAATTACGTATCACATAGTGATACAAAAAAAGGCCTTATCCATTCATTATATCATGCTGTTCGATCTATCACCCTAAAATCAAAAAGAAATTTAATTATCTCAGAAACGAAATTAAAAAAAGGTAACATTTTAGATATAGGCTGTGGTACTGGTGCTTTTTTAAGTGAAATGAAAAGTGCTGATTGGTCGATAGTTGGATTAGAGCCTGATCAAATGGCTGCAGAAAAAGCTTCATCACTTTATGGTATTCAACCGCAAAATCCAATTGAATTATTTAGCAAGGCTCCTGAATCTTTTGACGCAATAACGATGTGGCATGTATTGGAACATGTTCATCAATTAGAAGAGTATATTGTACAATTAAAAAAAATATTAAAAAAAGACGGCGTTCTTTTCATTGCAGTTCCCAATTATACTTCATTTGATTCAAAATTGTATAAAGATCATTGGGCTGGGTATGATGTGCCAAGGCACCTATATCACTTTTCTCCAAAGAGTATGGAAGTACTAATGAATAACCATGGATTTAACATAAAAAAAATAAAGCCGATGTGGTTTGATCCGTTTTATGTAAGTATGTTAGGGGAGTTGCAGCAGTGTGGTAAAAATAATATTTTGAAAGCATTTATGATTGGATTAATAACAGACATTATTTCATTATTTAGAAATAATAAGTGTACGTCATTAATTTATGTAATTACAAAGTAACAATTTCTTGAAAATGTTAAATATGACTAAAGCGGAGTTGTTAAAGGAATTGAATGCTAGTACTTTTGTAATGATTAAGCCATCGCCAACACATGGTATCGGCGTATTTGCTATAATAGACATTGTAAAAGGCCAGCGATCATTGTTTTCGAATGATCAGACAGAGTGGATTAAATTATCTAAAGAGGAAATAGATATATTGCCAGCCCACAGTAAGTTTTTAGTTGAAAATCATTGCTTGTATGATGATCAGCATTATTTTGTACCACCTTATGGATTTAAAATGATTGACCCTGTTATATTTTTAAATCATTCTGACAATCCGAATATTATATCAATTAATGATGGCGAAGATTTTGAAGCGATTCGAGATATATCAGTAGGCGAAGAATTGCTAATTGATTATGGAGCAATTGTAGCCAGTTAATTTCATGACTCCCTTACTTTTTATAGATTTCAACAGATGTTTGTAATTATTTTTTAAAAATAATTATTTATTCCATATTTTCATTGTATACAAAACCAAAACATCCAAATATGAGAAAGCATGTCATCTATTTGGTTACATTTTCTATTGCCAATTTTTTATCAATTATTGTCTTTGCGCAAAATGTAACTCTATCAGGTAAGGTTAAAAATAGCCAAACCAATGAAACTGTTAGTGCAGTTTCTGTAATAATAAAAGGAACTTCCACCGGAACGTATACAGATTCTAAAGGGGGGTTCTCAATCAATGTAAAAAAAATGCCTGCCACATTAATTATTTCTTCAATTGGGTTTGAAGAAAAAGAAGTTATGATATCTAATTCATCAAATGATTTGATTGTAAACATTACCCCAAGTTCAAAACTTGGTCAGGATGTAGTAGTATCAGCTTCTCGTGTTCCTGAAAAAATATTAGAATCACCTGTTACCATTGAAAGAATAAGTGCTGCAAACATTCGTAATGCAGCAGGTGCTAATTATTATGATATTTTAAAGTCATTGAAAGGGGTAGACATTACTACTGC
>Ga0214921_10011850_pt1 | contig 10517 bp, 8 predicted proteins | sample LL1505_MetaG_FD_177992 | JGI IMG/M metagenome (GOLD analysis project Ga0214921, IMG submission 177992) | Freshwater microbial communities from Lake Lanier, Atlanta, Georgia, United States - LL-1505 | ecosystem: Environmental > Aquatic > Freshwater > Lake | place: USA: Georgia | collected 2015-05-28
GCTAATTTTGTAGACTTTTTAATAAATCAGGACTAAAGCTTGATTTAGCTTGCCTGATATTCTTTTGCATTTTGCTGGTGCTGTCTGTAATCTTTAGAAAATACATGCAGGCCAAGTGATGGCTTAAGAACAAAAAACAAAAAGTCTGTATTAGCTGGGTTTAGGGCAGCATCTATTGAGCTTTTTGACGGATTTGCAATTGGTCCAGCTGGCAAACCTTTAATTTTATAAGTGTTATAAGTATTTCCGTTTAGTAAATCTGCCTTTGTCAATCTGCGGTCAAGCTTGTATTTACCTCTTGTTATTTCGTATATAACGCTTGGATCGGTTTGCAGCTTCATTCCCTTTAAAATACGATTTTTAAATACAGAAGCAATAATTGGCTTTTCAGCTTCATTTGCGGCCTCCTTTTCTATAATAGATGCCATTATTATCAGGTCTTCCTTGTTTTTTAAGTAGTCGCTTTGCTTTATTTTGCCTTCAAGCGTATCTATGTAATCGTTCATGGACTTAACAATGCGTGCGGCAATGGCGTTTTTTGTTTCGCCGTATATGTAGTTGTAAGTGTTTGGCATGGCATAGCCCTCTGGTATATCAGTTGTAAGCTCGCCTGCAAGCCCGTAAGCCTTATTGATTTGAGCTTGATAAGTGGATGCCGTTTCGCCCTCAACAAAGGTTATATACCTAACCACACCTTTACCCTTGTGAACCTTGTGTAAAAAAGATAAAATTGTGTCTCGCCTTGTAATTAAATACTCGCCGTAATTGAGTTGCTTACCTTGAAATTTTAATTTTAAATAAATCTTTGGCGCGCTGCCAAGCTTAATTTTATAGCCTTGCTTTTTGAGTTTTGCAAGGATTGTGTTAATGCCATGACCCTTCTCAACCAAAAATATGCAGGATTTAGATACATCCTCATCGCTATTTGCAACTATGTTTTGAATTTTTGTTGCATCAAAGCACTTTGAGTGATAAATGCCAGTGCCTGCAAACTTTGCAATCTGCGAGACAAAATATATGGCAAATCCAAGCAAAATAAATGGAATTGCTATAAAAAAATAAGATTTTTTCATTGCTGTATTTATTAGGATTGTAGTTTTGCTCTGTCCTCAAGAAGGGTTCTGAAATTTTTAATAAGACCCTGAATTGGCCAAGCAGCAGCATCACCAAAAGCACAAATTGTATGACCCTCTATTTGTTTTGTAATGTCAAAAAGCTTATCAATATCACTTTTTGCGTAGTCGCCTTTTACAAAGCGGTTCATCATTTTATAAAGCCACAAAACGCCCTCTCTGCAAGGTGTGCATTGCCCGCATGACTCGTGCTTGTAAAATTTTGTAAGTCTTGCAATTGCCTTTACAACATCGGTTTGCTTGTTCATAACAATAATGCCAGCGGTGCCAAGCCCAGTACCCAAACCCCTTAAGTAGTCAAAATCCATAATAGCATCATCGCAGGCTTCTTTTGTGATAAGAGGCGTAGACGAGCCCCCCGGTATAACGGCAAGCAAGTTATCCCAGCCGCCAATAACGCCGCCGCAGTGTTTTTCAATAAGCTCTTTGAGGGGTATGCTCATTGCTTCCTCAACAACGCAAGGTTTGTTGACATGCCCCGAAATACAGTATAGCTTTGTACCGTGATTTTTGTCTCTGCCAAATTGCTTAAACCAAGCCGCCCCGCGTTTTAAAATTGCTGGTACTGAGGCTATGGTCTCAACATTGTTAATTACCGTAGGGCACCCATAAAGCCCCACTAAAGCAGGAAAGGGCGGCTTTAATCTTGGCTGCCCCTTGTTGCCCTCTATGCTTTCAAGCATTGCGGTTTCCTCGCCGCAGATGTAAGCACCCGCACCCCTGTGTATGTATATGTCAACATCCCAGCCGCTACCGCAAGCATTTTTGCCAATTTTGCCCTTTGCAAGAGCTTCGTCAATTGCATTTTGCAAAATAAGAGCTTCGTTGTAATACTCCCCCCTGATGTAGACATAACATTTGTTTGCACCAATTGCATATGCGGCAATTATTATGCCCTCAATAAGTCTGTGAGGCTCGTTGCGTAAAATCTCTCTATCTTTGCAGGTTCCAGGCTCGCTCTCGTCAGCATTAACAACAAGATAGTGCGGCTTGCCTGAGGCTTCCGGCTTTGGAACAAAAGACCACTTCATACCAGTAGGAAAGCCAGCTCCACCACGCCCACGCATTGCAGAGTCTTTCATTTCGCTTATTATCCAATCCTTGCCTTTTTTTATAATTTCGTCTATACCGCTATATACGCCTCTTGACAGATTTGCATTTAAGTCGCTTGCTTCAAAGCCATAAAGATTTGGAAATATCTTATCCTCTGTTTTAAGTCCCGAAAATATCTGCATATCTATATTTACAAAGAATATCTATCAACAACCTAAAGCAAATTTAAGTCACATCAACACAAAGTATAAAAAGCCTTTGTAAGTAAGCTAAGATTTAAATTTAATTTACTTGCAAAAGCTTTTTCAAGCTTATAATTAGTTGGAAGCCTTTTTTTTGATTGCAAAGTGTGCGTATGCCCTGTTTGCCTCGGCAACGGTTTCAATTTGTTGCTTCTTTTTAATAGCTTCACCTCTGTTGTTAAGGTTGTCCTCAAAAACTGTGTAGACTTTTTGTGCTATGTCAGCATTTTTTTTGGATCTAACAGCCAAAACAAGCCATCTAAGAGATAGAGATACCGATCTTGAAGAGCCTTCAATCACCATAGGAATTTGATAGTTTGCACCACCGATTCTTCTTGACCTAACCTCAACACTAGGCTGGGATGCCTTAACTATGTATTCAAACAAAACCACTGGGTCAGTAACATCTTTAAGTGCCTCAATTTGCTGTAGTGTTTTTGATTTTTGAATTCTTTCAATAGCAGCATAAAAAGCATTAAGAGCTATTGATTTTTTACCATCAAGCATCAATATGTTGACAAATTTAGCAATAAGCAGGTTTCCGTAGATAGGGTCTGGCTTGACTAAAGATTTGTGAATTCTTTTTTTTCTACTCATAATCAATAAGATAAAAACTTGTTTTTAAAAAGATTAGTTCTTAGGTTTTTTATTACCATAACGAGACCTAGCCTGTCTTCTCTTGGCAACGCCTTGAGTATCTCTAGTACCTCTAACAATGTGGTATTTTACACCCGGTAGGTCAGGCACCCTACGACCCTCAACAAGAACCACTGCGTGCTCTTGCAAGTTGTGCCCCTCACCTGGTATGTAAGCAATAACCTCATATCCGCTTGTTAGTCTAACCTTTGCAACTTTACGCAAAGCGGAGTTAGGTTTTTTAGGGGTTGTGGTGTACACTGATTTACAAACACCTCTTCTTTGTGGACAAGCTTTTAGCGCTGGGGTTTTTGTCTTCCACGCCTTAGGCTTTCTTTTGCTTCTAACAAGCTGATTGATAGTTACCATTTAAGTAAAATCTAAAAATAATACCTTATTTATACCAAGTGCGATTACACTAGCATAATATTAAATACAACTTAAAATATAAGTCAAGTTTTAATTCATTTTTTTGCTTAATATTTTTTATATCAAGTTCATTAATCCATTTTAAAATTGAACTTGCTACACATAAAAGCAAAAAACAACATATAAAACCAAGCTAAGCACCTGCACGCATTTGCTTAGCAGCTTTAACCATTTCAATTAGAGCGTGCTTTGTCTCAGTCCAGCCACGAGTTTTTAGCCCGCAATCTGGATTAACCCAAAGGTTTGCAGGGGATATAACCTTTGCAGCTTTTTGCATAAGTTCCACCATTTCCTTTGTGTTTGGCACACGAGGCGAGTGTATGTCGTACACCCCGGGCCCTATTGCATTTGGATAGTTAAAGTCAACAAATGCCTCTAAAAGCTCCATGTTGGACCTTGAGGTTTCAATTGAAATAACATCAGCATCCATGTCCGCAACGGACTTAATGATGTCATTAAACTCCGAATAGCACATATGGGTGTGTATTTGGGTATCGTCTGCAACTTTGTAAGCCGAGATTTTAAAGCAATCAACCGCCCATTTAAGATATTCTGCTTTTTTTGCAGCCTTAAGAGGCAAACCTTCCCTTATAGCTGGCTCGTCAATTTGTATAACTTTTATACCTGCAGATTCTAAATCAAGCACTTCGTCCTGCAAAGCAAGAGCAATTTGCTTACAAACAAGATCTCTTGATAGGTCGTTACGCACAAAGCTCCATTGTAGAATTGTAACTGGGCCTGTTAACATTCCCTTCATCACCCTAGATGTTTTGGACTGTGCGTATTTTGACCACTCAACAGTCATTTGATTTTTACGATACACATCGCCAAAGATAACAGGAGGTTTAACGCATCTTGAACCATAGCTTTGCACCCAGCCATTTTCGGTAAATAAAAATCCACCAAGCTCCTCGCCAAAGTATTCCACCATGTCGTTTCTTTCAAACTCACCGTGCACCAAAACATCAATGTCAATTTCCTCCTGAATTTTAATACAATTATCAATTTGTTCCTTGATGAATGCGTTGTAAGATTCAAGAGTGATTTTGCCGTTTTTCATGTCGCTTCTTGCCTTTCTAACATCCTGAGTTTGCGGGAAGGAACCGATTGTTGTAGTAGGATAAAGCGGTAATTTTAGGCTTGCATTTTGCTTTGAAATTCTTGTTTCAAATTTTGCAGCTCTTTCGTAATTGCCATCAAGCGTTTTAAGTCTATCTTGCACTTGGTGGTTATGCACCGCCTTTGAATGCTTACGGTTAGCCAATATCTGCTTATTAACCGCAAGTGTCTCGCTACCAATTATGTTGCTTGCAAGGTCAGCAATTTGAGTGATTTCCACAACCTTCTCCTCAGCAAACGAGAGGAATTCTTTAATATCTTCCGGCAGGTCTTTTTCGTGCCTTAAAGTAACGGGGCTGTGAGTTAAAGAGCATGAAGATGCAACAATCACCCTATCAATACCAAGTTTTGCAATTGCCTTGTGCAGGCTTGCAAGGCTTGTCTCGTAGTTATTTACCCAAATGTTACGCCCGTCAACAACGCCAAGAGATAATTTTACACCATCTTTAATATTAGCAAGAACATAATCAAGTGCCTCGCCGCCTCTTGTTTTATCAATGTGAATCGATGTAAATTTATAATCCTTCACAAGGTCAAAGTTGTCCTTAATGGACTCAAAATATGTTGCCAAGTGAAAGTTACAATCAAGACGCAAAATCTCCCCAAATGCTTTTTTATATAGTTGTTTTGCATTGTCGTCTAGGTCAAGCACTAGTGCTGGCTCGTCAAGTTGAATATCCTTTGCTCCGGCGTTGATAAGATCCTGAATCAAGTTTTTATATGCCTCAATTAAGGACTCAAAATGAGCAAATCTGTCAGCCCCGCTGTGTGCCTTTGCAAGCAAGATGTATGTTACTGGGCCTATTATCACTGGTCTTGTGTTGTAGCCTAAGTCTCTTGCCTCCTTAAAAAGTTTTACAAATTTAAATGGCTTATATTGCGGCTTTGTTGCAACCTCAAACTCCGGCACTATGTAGTGATAGTTTGTGTCAAACCATTTTGTCATCTCACTTGCCACAACATCCTTGCCATCTTTTTGATAACCCCTTGCAATTGCAAAGTATAGGTCAAGCCCATCAAGTCCTGTATTTTTGTGTCTTTGAGGAACAATTCCAAGCTCAAAAGACATATCAAGCATTAGGTCGTAATACGAAAAGTCACATGAAGGAATATAGGTAATTTTTTTAAGAGTATTAAAGTTTTGCTCCCTAATTGTTTTTGCAACAAGCTCAAGGTCGTTAGCGGTTGTTTTGCCAGCCCAGAAGGATTCAAGTGCTTTTTTTAGCTCACGCTTTTCACCAATACGAGGAAAGCCAAGCACAGCGGTTTTAGCCATTTTAATTATTATATTAATAAATGATATACACAAAATGTATCAAAAAGTCTATAGCTAAAAAATTAATTTGCAAGTAGCTTTTTGTTTTTAGTATTTTAATGGTTTTTTTATACAAAGACTTAAGAATGTTTTTACAAAAAAAGTTTGCAAGCAAAACTTTGTTTGTGTAAAATTGCATTGTTATTTTGCTGAATATTTTGTATATGTTTATATGTTGCAACAACAATTAAAAGATATGTCTAATGCCCTAAGGTTTTTGTCCTTGTGGCAGGTGGAACAAGCAAACTCTGGGCACCCAGGCATGCCACTAGGGGCGGCGGATATTTTAACAGTGCTTTTTACAAAGTTTGTTAAGTTTTACCCAAAACAACCAAAATGGCAAGATAGGGACAGATTTGTCCTTTCGGCAGGGCATGCATCCGCTCTGCTCTACTCATTATTTTACCTTTGTGGCTACGAGGATATTAGCATTGATGATTTAAAGAACTTTCGCCAGTTTGGTGCAAAAACTGCTGGTCACCCAGAATACGGCTATTTAGCTGGCGTTGAGGCAACTACCGGCCCACTAGGGCAAGGCTTTGCAAATGCAGTTGGCATGGCAATAGCACAAAAAAAGCTAGAGAGTGAGCTTAGCAGCGAGCTTATAAACCATCGCACATTTGTTTTAACTGGAGATGGATGCTTGCAGGAAGGAATCTCTCAGGAGGCTTTGGAGCTTGCAGGGCATTTAAAACTTGCAAAACTTGTTGCAATTTACGACAGCAATCAAATCACCATTGATGGCAAAACAAGTGTTGCAAACTCAACAAATACTGCCCTAAGGTTTAAAGCCTCTGGATGGAATGTTTTTGAATGTGATGGGCACGATTTTGCAAGCATTGAGGACGCCCTTACACAAGCAACAAACCCAGCAAACACTCATCCTTCCCTTGTAATTTGCTCAACAAACATAGGTTTTGGTAGCCCTAAGCAGGGCACGGCGGATGTTCACGGCTCCCCACTAAAAGCAGATGATATTTTAAAAACCGCACAAAACCTAGGCTGGAACTTTGGCAAATTTGAAGTTCCGCAAAGTATCGCCGACCTTTGGCGTGAGGTTGGCAAAAAACACGGGCAAAGCTTTGCAAGCTGGCAAGCTAGGCTTAATGCAAGCAATCTTAAGCAAAAATTTGATGCTTTTTTTGATACTTCCTTTGCCTTAGCAATTGGCGAGATAGACAAATACACCGCAAATCAACTTGAACTTAAGCAATCTAACTCCACAAGGCAGATTGGCGGGGATGTGTTAAACGCCATTCAAAGCGTGCAGGCAAATGTTGTCATTGGCTCGGCTGACCTTGCCAAGTCCAACTGCGTGTACACAAAGCACTCAAAATCCATAACGCCAGATGATTTTAGCGGCAACTTTTTACACTACGGCATTAGAGAGCATGCAATGGCAGCGGTAATGAACGGTATTTATCTGCACGGCGGGCTTTTGCCAATAGGTTCAACATTTTTAGTTTTTGCCGATTACTTAAAGCCAGCAATTAGGCTTTCGGCACTGATGGAACTTGGTGTAATTTATGTTTTTACTCACGACTCCATAGCCTTGGGCGAGGACGGACCCACCCATCAGCCAATAGAGCATCTTGCAAGCCTAAGGCTTATACCAAACCTAAGAGTTTTTAGACCAAGTGACCAAGCCGAAACTGCCGAATGCTTTAAAATTGCACTCACATCACCAAAAACACCATCCGCATTTGCAATGTCAAGGCAAAATCTTGCTTACTATAGGCAAACAAGTAACATTAGCCTTGTTAAAAAAGGTATTTATAATGTTTTGACTATTGATGGCGGCAAGGCAGGAGGTAAAAATATAAAACTTTTTGCTAGCGGCTCAGAGCTTGCCTTGGTAATTGATGCAGCAAAAGAGCTTGCCGAGCAAAATCTTTGCTCTCAAATTAGCGTGCTATCCGTGCCATGCCTTGAGCTTTTTGACGAGCAAGATGAAGCCTACAAAGTATCCGTTTTAGGCAAAAACGATAACACTAATGAAATAAGAGTTTTTGTTGAAATGGCAAACCCAATGTCCTTTTACAAATACTATCGCCCCGGTACAGACTTGCTGATTGGCATTGAAGGCTTTGGCACCTCAGCCCCTGCTGTAAAAGCTATGGAGCATTTTGGATTTACAAAAAGTGCGGTCTGCAGTAAAATTAAGCAAATATTATAACAATTTTTAACTTATAAATGCCCTTGCAACAAATTGCAATACAAAGCTCCATGCTTGACCTGCGTATTGACAGAATCATTAAAGACAGTCTTGGCTTATCAGTAGCTACTGCAAACAAGCTGGCAAGAGGCGGCGATGTTAGGCTTTGCTTTAAGGGCGAGGGTACAAAGGTAGCCAAGGTAAAAGATTTGTCTCAAAGATTAGACTCTTTTATTATTAACAAAGCGGAGCGTATAGAGGTTTTTGTGCCAGCTTCTATCAGCACTCAGCAGGTAGTTTTAAAAGGCAGGGAGGCGCATTTTGAAGGGGTTAAAAAAAATCCTGCAATTGTTGCAAAGCTTAAATCCCTTGAAAGCAAAATTATATTTGAAGACGCAAATATATTAGTCCTAAACAAGCCCTCAGGGCTGGCTGTGCAGGGGGGTAGCGGGCTTAGGTTTTCTATTGACGATTTTTTGCAATACTTAACGCACAGATTAACCGATGCACCAAGAATAGTCCACCGTATAGACAAAGACACGCATGGCATCGTAATTTTTGCAAAAACGCAGCAAGTAGCAAAGCATCTTACCAAGCTTTTTGCAGATGGAATGGTTGATAAAACTTATATGGCAGCCGTGCCTTTTAATCACAACCTTAGGCAAAGCGGGGTGATTGACTGCTATGTTAAAAAAGTTCAATTTAAAGCAATAGCTCTTTGGCATGCAAGCGGGCAAGATGGCTTTGTGCCTGCAACAACACATTACAAATTACTAAGCGATGACGAAATATCAGCAAGCCAAATTGCAAGCCACTTAAAGCAGTTTGGAGTGCCAGTATTGCTTAAACCTAAAACGGGGCGTTATCACCAGCTTAGAGTGCAATTAAGCCTCTTAAAATCACCAATTATAGGAGATGTTATTTACGGCAATTGGCAAGGTCATCAGCAAAATGCAGAGCCACCTCAAGACCTTAAGCTTTATGCAATCGGCATTGATTTTGAACTTTTTGGCACAAAATATCGCATAAGCCTTTAGGGTCTGCGTTGAATTTAGCACCCGATATACCTGCAAGATTTTGATAAAAAGTTGCATTTAACAAAAACTAATTTATATTATATTCGTTAAAGCATATGCCAAATCTAATGTAATATTTATATGTTAAAGTTAAGATTAAAAAACTTATCAGGGTGTTAAATTTTAATTTTGCAATTTAGATTGGCGTTGCCGCTTGTTAGCTGTGGTATTGTTATATTTACAAAACAAAATTATGCAGAATGACAAATTAAACAGCAATGCACCTGAGGCAGTTGACTTGTCTAAGGCTTCGTCCTTGGTATCTGGCAACTTAATTAATAAAAACTCTAAAAATAACAATGCTTTTGACAGGCTCCCTCCAGTAAGCGACATGCAAAACTACATAGCTGCCGTCAACTCTGTGCCAATACTCACAAAGGAAGAGGAGGATGTTTTGTGCGATGAATTTTACAACAAGCAAAACATCCAAGCTGGCAATTTGCTGCTCTTGTCCCATCTTAGGCTTGTTGTAAAAATGGCATTTGGTTTTAAAAAATATTGCGACAATATGCAAGACTTAATAGCTGAGGGCAATCTTGGACTTTTGAAAGCTTTAAAAAAATTTTCAATAGAAAAAGAGGTTAGATTTGCAACATATGCAATTTTATGGATAAGGGCATCAATGCAGGACTTTGTATTTAAAAACAAGTCTATAGTGCGTAGTATAACAACAAATCAGGATAAAAGCATAGTCTTTAATGCTGGCAAAATGCACAGCAATCAGCAAGATGATGATGCTTACATAAATTATTTTGGCGTTAGCAAGGGCAAGGCTCAGCAAGTTTTACAGCATAGTTACAAAAATGATATTTCTATTGACGAAGATACAGGTACTGACTTTTTAAACATAGATCAAAGCTTTACCGAAAATCACAGCCCTCTAACTCTCTATAGTCAAAAACAGGCGGCACTTAAAGCAAAGCAAAGCCTGTCCTATGCACTATCTCGTCTTGATGAAAGGTCAAGAACTGTCATTTATGCTAGATATATATCTTCAAAAAAACAAACTTTGCTTGATGTGTCACGAGAGCTTGGGGTATCGGTTGAAAGAGTTCGCCAAATTGAGGTAAAAGCACTGCAAAGATTAAAGGAAATTCTTGCTTGATCTTGCAATTTGAGCTTTTAGCCAGCAACTAAACTTGCATCCTTATTGTAGAGGGGCGATTTTATGCCAAAAAAATCTAGAATGCTATTTGTTATTGCATCATGACTATGCTCCCCATTAGGATTTAAAGTTACAATATTTGCACCACTACCCCAAAGAATCAAAGGAATCTCTTTTTGCTCCCTTGGTGCAATGGAATAAGGCATGCCGTGTAGATAAAGGTTGTTCTCGCCAAGACTTTCGCCGTGGTCAGA